>Ga0066857_10000001_pt1 | contig 135260 bp, 118 predicted proteins | sample ETNtaG_2_FD_65602 | JGI IMG/M metagenome (GOLD analysis project Ga0066857, IMG submission 65602) | Marine microbial and viral communities from oxygen minimum zone, Eastern Pacific Ocean - ETNP201406SV203 | ecosystem: Environmental > Aquatic > Marine > Oceanic | place: Pacific Ocean: Eastern...
GGACTTCTCGTCCACAACGCAGGCGGTTTCGGACAACGGCTGCACAACGGTCGTGATGGTATCCTACGCCGTTGACGGCGCTGCGATAATCGAGCAGCTGGCCTCAGATGGATTCTCCGGGCAGATAGTCGGAACCGACGGGATTGCAGAAGAGGGAATCGCGACCGAGATGTCGGACCAGTCGCTACTGAATGGCATCATAGCCACCAAGCCCGCGTCGGCCTCAACCAACGAGGTCGCCCAGACCTTCGCTTACCTGTGCTCGTTGAGCACAGACTGCGCTGGTGGAATCTTCACTGCTGAGTCGTTCGACGCGGTGACGATTATGGCCTTCGCTGCCTTCACCTTGATGGCCAACCCAGGGATCACGATGTCCCAGGCCATCGCCGGAACGGGAGCAGGATGGGTCGGCGCTTCAGGCACCACCTCGTTCCTCGCGAACGGTGACGTGCCAGGAGCGGGATATTGCGTCGGGACGTTCACTGCTGATGCAACCACTGTCTCGTACGACTGCACCCAGCACTGGGACCCGGCTGGCGGCCTAAGCACTGTTTAGGACAAAAGCTGCGGTAACACGTAAAGCACCTCGGCGGGGAGACCCGCCGAGGTGCCCCCAACACTGATTACTTCTGAGCTCCACCCTCGTAGGGGCGACGCCCCATAGGTGATGCGATGATGCAGCGAGCGAGGAGCTGGGTGGGAGAGTTTCTTCCAGACTCCCGACTCAAACTGAGGCTCTTGGTCGTGACAGCACTCTTCGCGGATGCTCTCCTGGGTCTGCGCTATCAGTCCGGAGCAATGAATCTAGTTGATTGGTTCGTCTTGGGAAACCTTCCCAACGACTTGGTTTGGATTGTTCAGCTGCTGCAATCAATCTCCTCCATCTTCGGGTACGTGAAGATCCTGTTCGAGGATATCCCGAAGGGCATCCCCCGTTCGATAGGGATAGCCCTGTCCCCACCGCTCCTTGTTATAGGGACATTATTCTCTCTCGACCTCCTGCTGAAGGGACTGGGCGAAAGTGCTGGCTTCACCTTCGACCTGATGTCGCTTACCACCAACACCATTTACTATTCCACCGCCTACCTTGCGATTGCGGTAGGTCTGACCCTGACTTACAAGGTACAGAGATACGGGAACTTCGCCCAGTCCGAGCTCTTCATGGTGGGGATGTTCACGGGCCTTGTTGTCGCAACATCAGAACACTACTTCCCCATATTCGAAGCCCCTTCGGATGGAGTCATCGCATGGTCCCTCTTCCTCCAGGCAACGCTGTTGGCACTCGTCATCACTGGACTGGCTGGCATAATGATTGACAGGCTGGTCTATAGAGGATTCAGACTCAAGGACGCTACTCCTCAGGTGATGATGATAGCCTCATTGGGCGTGGCTTTCATACTCCGTTCCGTCTTCTACCTGAGATTCTCTGCAGAAGCACAAAAATATGGGCCGGACGCCGACTGGAAGCTAGCTAGTCAATCTGGTGGTTACCAAAGTTGGCAGCTTGCTACCTCCAAGATGAGGGTGAACCTAGGAGATCTTTCTCTGGACGAAGGGAAGACATACAAGCAGTTCAACTGCGAGGAGACCATCGACGAGGCCACTGGAGAAGCAGTCCTGTCACGAATAGTGACCGAGGGCTCCAAGCCAGCAATAGAGCTCTACGATGTCGATGCATGGTGCATTACTGATACATACAACTACCCCTTCTACAAGGGAATCTCTGCTGTGGTTATCTTCTCCTCGGTCATCCTTCTCCTCCTGCTTCTGAAGAAGACCCGTTTGGGAAGGCGGATGAGGGCCGTAGCCGACAACCCAGAGCTAGCTGCCAGTAGTGGTCTCAACGTCGAGAGGGTCCAGATGACCAGCGCCTTCCTCGCAGGGGCCATTTGCGGAGTTGGAGGGATGCTGTATGGGATTACCGCCCCCGTCTTCGAGCCCGGGGACGCCTTCATGCTCCTACTCCCCGCATTCGCCGTTATCGTCCTCGGGACCATCGGCTCCATCGAGGGGGCCATCGTCGCTGCCCTGATGATCGGCGCAGTCCGTGCCATCTCAGCGCCCGTCCTGATTGGGATAACGTCGCCACTGCGTGATGGTGGTGGCTGGGCCGGTCTCGCTGATGTGATTCCTTTCGCCCTCATAATTGCAGTTCTGATGGTCATGCCTGAGGGGATAGGCGATGCATGGGAGAAGTGGAAGATTGACAAGCTAAGGAACAAGAGGGATTACGATCCTGAGAAATCCGGGCAGACGACCGCCGCGCTCGCGATACTCCCGACAGGAATATTTGGGTTGCACCACTGGCACAGGGGTCGAACGGATAGGGCGACGTCATTCTCCACAGCAGCGATAGCGGCGTACGTACTGCATAGAATAGGCCGGTTTGTGGGAAACCAGTCATTCGCCGAAGAAGCCTGCAGGGGGGATTGTGCAGAGCCACTCGAAGGAATGAAGGAAGAATTAAGCGACCTCCTTCTAATCACAAATCCCACTAGTGCCGAAATGGGCAGAATGGAAGATCTGAGACTTGCCATCGACGAGTACTCGTTGACGAACCTGGAACTACTAACAGGGAGGGATGATGGCACACTGATGTTGGAGGACTCCCCATTCACGGTGGAGGACTCCCCAACATTCATTCTCGGTGGGCCGGCAACTGAGGAGGATGAAACGTGGCTTTCAGAGGTGAACGAATCGTGGCTCGACCAAATGCAAATCGAGCTCGACCTAGTTAACCTCATCACAGACGCAGGGGATTTGGCGTGGCCACTGGTGCCCCTGCTCCTCTGGGCATTCGCAGCCTACGAGGGGGCAACCATCCTTCGGAATATCGGCAACCAAACCCCCCAGTCCTTTTCGCTCCTTTCCATTGACTTGAAGAAGACCCTAATAGGGCCATTCGAGGAGACCATATCCTCATTGAGGAATACCATCTCCGGAGCAATCGAGGGCACTAGGTCGACTTGGCACAGGATTGATAGATGGCATTCCAATTTGATTGAACAGTCGGGATTGAACACGGCTACCGACAACCTCCGGACCTCGATAAATGGGCTCCTCCCCGAAACTAAATTTGCCTATGGGAGGAGAGGACGAAACGGTTCCTGGCTTGCCTTCTTCATCCTATTAGCCATCATCCTAACGTTCATGGCATGGCTCCCAATTAGCGAATCCTCCCAACATTCCCTCAGATGGAGCAAGGTCTTCCAGATGTCCAACGTCCTAGTCATGGTCACGATATTCATTCTGATGTCCTTCTCACTGAACCTCCACACCGGAGTGACCGGAATGGTAAATTTCGGTGTTATCTTCTTCGTGGGAATTGGCGCATTTACCGTTGGAATCCTAACTGCGGCAGATAACTTAAACGGGTATGGTTGGGGATTCCTGCCTGCAACCGTAATTGCCATACTGCTTGCCGCAGCATTCGGTTGGGCCCTAGCCTTTCCCACGGCGCGATTGCGTACGGATTACTTCGCAATAGTGACGATATCCCTCGGGGAGATACTCCGAGTGTTCTCTCAAAACGATCCCCTACTGTGGTCCGGCTCCGCCTTCCCGTCATTCGGCGTTTTCAACTTCCCGCTTCCTTTGAAGAAGTGGTGGTTCTGCGGCTCTGGCGTAGAGATAGGTGTCGGCACCCCTTACGTCAATGCCGACTCCTGCAGGAAAGAATACATCCTTCCCGATGGCTGGGACACGACCCTAGCACACCCCTCCTCCTCCTTTTCGAACTCAGTTGGCGATCTCATGGGTTTGGGAGAGCCCGCCCCCTATGCCCTCCTCCTAGCTGTGATTGGGTTGGTATGCGTTGCCTTGGTATGGATTCTCCTAGAGTCACTTATGGCTTCCCCGTGGGGAAGGATCCTCAAATCTATCAGGGAGGACGAGGAGGTCGCCCAGCACCACGGGCACGATGTACTCAATCACAAGGCGGCCAGCCTAGCCCTTGGTGCTGCAATCGCAGCCCTGGCAGGCGCATTATGGGCGTGGAAACTGACCGGTTTCGAACCCTCCTTCATGGCGCCCGCCAGGTCCACGTTCCTAGTTTGGGCGGCATTCGTGATTGGCGGGGTCGCGAACAATCGGGGAATGGTCGTAGGAGCGATGATCATTGTCCTGATGGAATTCGTGTTCAACGTCCTCGTTGCAGCGAGCTCACCAGACCTCCCCCTGTACGAGTCTGCAAACAGGATCGACAGCCTGTTCTATTGGATAGTCACCGAGCAATGGGAGGTCACAAAGGCATTCCTAGTCATCACTGCAATCGGGATAGCCATTCGTTCGCAATCCGTCTTCGAAACCGGATTATGGGGTACCGCAGTATTCGCCTTGACAGCTGTAGCGATGGGCGAGAGCACCCATCTCTTCGTCACCAACATGTACGGTGACATATCGATTTCCGGCGCCCCGATGACTTTCGTGAAGATGCTTCTGATCGGCTGCCTGATGCTCTTCTCTCTCAAGTACAATCCCAGTGGACTGCTCCCAGAGGTTCCGAGCAGACCAGAGAGGCCCAAGTGGGGTGTTGAGGAGTGAGTGCCGCTCTCAAGGTCAGCGGCCTCCGCAAGGAGTTCGGGGGACTGGTCGCCGTCAACGAGGTCTCCTTCGAGGTCGGACAGGGAGAGTTCGTGGGCCTCATCGGACCCAACGGATGCGGCAAGTCGACCACCTTCAACTGCATCAGCGGGCTCCTGGACCAGACGGAGGGCACCATCGAGGTCTTTGGGTCCGACGTCTCCGACAAGAGGCCCGACCAAATCCAGAAGCTGGGCCTTACTAGGACATTCCAGCACACGAGGCTCTGGCGCCAGATGACGGTGATAGAGAATCTCCTTGTTCCTCCCCGTAAGCAGATGGGAGAGACGCTGAAAGAATCTCTCAGAGCCCTCCTGGCCCCATACGGAAACCCCTCGGAGGATTTGCTCCTGGAGAAGGCCTACTCCACCCTCGACCAGCTAGAGGTGCCCCACATGGCCCACAACCTCGCCAGCGAGCTCTCCGGTGGCCAGAGCAAGCTTGTAGACATCGGACGGTCAATGATGGGAGAGCCCAAGCTCCTACTACTAGACGAGCCCGTGGCAGGTGTGGCAGGTCCCCTCGCAATGAAGATATTCAACAATCTCAGGAGGATTGTGGACGAGACTGGGATATCGGTCCTGATCATCGAGCACAACATGGATTTCATACTCAGACAGGGGGTCGATCGAATCATCGTCATGAACGATGGCGAGGTGCTGATGAAGGGCACCCCAGACGAAGTGAGGGGCAACAAGGCGGTAATCGAGGCTTACCTAGGAGCCGCCGGGAAGACGGGAGGAGAGGAAGAATGACTCGGGTCTTGGAAGTCAGCGGGCTCGAGGGAGGATATGGAGCAGTCCAGATCCTATATGGAATCGACATGCATGTCGACGAGGGCGAGTTTGTCACAATAATCGGCCCGAACGGCTGCGGCAAGTCTACCTTTATCAAGACGATATTCGGGATAGCTTCCCACTATGGTGGAACGGTTGAGTACATGGGCAAAGACGTCTCTGGATGGAGGACCGACCAACTGGTAAACCACGGGATTGCCTATGTCCCGCAGGTGGACAACGTCTTCCCGTCCCTGTCTGTCAAGGAGAACCTGCAGATGGGGGGGAACGCCCTTTCCAACAGGGTGCTAAACGAGAGAATCGAGAGGGCAATCGAGATGTTCCCCGACCTCCGCTCGAGGGAGTACGACCTAGCAGCCTCGCTCTCAGGTGGCGAGAGGCAGATGCTGGCGATTTCTCGGGCCCTGATATCGGACCCCAAGTTCCTCCTGCTCGACGAGCCTACGGCCGCGCTCTCCCCACTCTACCAACAGCAGATTATCGATCGCATCGACTCCCTTCGGGGAGAAGGGATCACCATCCTGATAGTGGAGCAGAACGCCCGCCTCTCGCTCGCTCGCTCAGATAGGGGGTACATCATGGCTAACGGCAAGGTCGTCCACTCTGGAGACGCCCAGCATATCCTGACCGACCCAGAGATCGGGGAGTACTTCCTTGGCTCAACGGGCCATTAGGCTCTCAACCACACCTGGTATTAGCCCCAACGTCTGCTTCATCCTGTGGTTGTCATCCACCTCGTGAAGCTCGACATGGCTACACTTCTTCGCAATCTTGCGAGAGCAGCTTATCGGAACCACTTCGTCGTATCTGCCATGCATAATGGAAGTGAGATGAACGGGCATTGGCCATGACATCTTATCAGCCGCCTCCATGAACTCCCATGGCAGCAAGATGTCTAGCTCGAATCCCTTGTACCTCCTCTGATCCGTGAGCTTCCACGCCCTCCTCCCCGAATCCTCCATCCCGTCCCAATGCTCGGCAAGCCCGAAGGCAGGAGCAATTAGTAGCATGCGGAATTCAGCATCCGGTCTCAAGACAGAGGCGTTCGCTGCTGCGAGCCCTCCCATGGAGGAGCCAGCCACTAGGTCAAACTGACCTGAATCGATGTGACGAAGCAATACCTCGGTCTGATTCTCTATGCTCCACCCTAATTCAGACATCAACGGGGCGGTGACGTCCCATCCGAGGCCCTCCCTCATGTACGTGGGCTTGGTACCAGTAGCACTGCCCTCGAAGCCGTGGGCGAAGAGAACTCTCAGTCACTCATCCCCCAGTTCGCAGAAAGAGATCCTGATGAACTCAGTGTCAGTAGGCTCCCTAAACATGGGAGAGTCCCCCTCTCCAAGAATGCGCATGTGTATCTCCGCAGTCACCTCAATAGTGGCCTCGAACAAGTGCCCACCATGGACCGTGTGGTCATCATCAGAACCCATCAGGTGGATGTGGGTGAAGGGCCCGTTCGGGCCCGGTGCAAGGTTTCCTTGCATCGATAATAGCTCAATTGGTTCCCCTAGGGTAATCTTCTGGTAAACTCCTCCCGAGTCCAAGTAGCCGATTACCGTATCACGGATCCTTCCAATTCCACTAGTAATCGCTGCTGCTGAAATCCCATGCTCGCTAAGACTCCTAATCGACTCGTGAATCTCATCTCCCTTATCCAGTCTAACGAACAGGTCTCTCCCAATTCGCCGGTGGTCCATGGCTTCCGATTAGCCCCCGGAACTTGAAATTCACTATCTATTAAGCCTCCATGGCGAATTCTCTAGGAGCTTGCAGTAGAAGTCACAATGCCTCCTATGAGCCTCGGCCTGAGCGCGTTTACTCCACTGGAAGCAAAGGGGTCGAGATACTCAGACCGTATTGTTATAGGCCGTGAATTCGGAGTGCCAAAGCCCGGTGGCGAAAACACATGACGATGGCAGCACATGACGCCTCCGCTAGGTGGCGCACATTCCTCGAGGAGGCGAAAGAATCGGAGGTTCTGACTTTACTGTCCAGACAGTCAAATTACCCATACCTAGCAATTCCATTCCACGAGTTGCAGAGCTTCGATCCAGAGTTCGCGGGAGACGTCCTTGAGCATCCCAAGCCTATACTTTCAGCTGGTTCGCGGACGCTGATGGAGATATGTAGGGAGAGGGGGGAGGATATGGACGCCATGCTTCGTGTAGGAGAGCTCCCCGGCGACAGCAGAAAGCCACTCCGTGAAATTGGTAGCACCGATATAGACAAACTCCGGAGCGTTGATGTTATTGTAACCAAGATTTCAGAGATCAAGCCTAGGATTCACAGGGCCGTGTTCAAGTGCGAGTCATGTGGGCATGACATAGAGATTGACCAAGAAAACGAACGGGAACTAAAGGAGCCCCTCAACTGCCCACAAGCACTTGGGGGCTGCGGGAGCTCCAAGCCGACAACTCGATTCGATCTAGTGCTCATCAGCTCGAGGATGGTGAACAACCAGTGGATAGAGATCCAAGAGCAACCCGAGAACGTCCCAAGCGGAGCCCAGCCAAGGAGGGGAATGGTCCTCATCGAAGGAGATCAAGTGAACAAACACCTCCCCGGGGAGAGGATTACTGCCAACGTCATCCCCGTAGTCCGTAGCGAAGTAAGAAACCGCAAAAAGACCCCTATGTTCGATGTAATCTTCCATCTGATCAGCTCTGAACACGAAAGCACTCCGTTCACAGAGATTTCGATAGATGAGGATGACAGCGCTCGCATAGTCGAGATTTCTCAGAGGGATGATTTGATGGCACTCATCCAGCGCTCCATTGCACCGTCCGTTTTCGCCACTGGTATACTGGGGCATGTCAAGCGCTCCTTGGCCCTGCAATTGTTCGGGGGCGTTTCTAGGAGACTCAATGACAAGACTCGATCCAGAGGTGACATACACATCCTCCTAATGGGCGACCCAGGTGTCGCGAAGTCCCACTTGCTGACATTCATCTCAGAACTCTCCCCAAGGGGCAGGTTTGCCACTGGTGGAGGAGTCTCGGGGGCCGGTCTAACTGCAGCAGCTGTTAGGGACGCATTTGGAGATGGCAGGTTCGCGCTTGAGGCAGGGGTACTGCCTCTCTCCGATCGCGGATTAGCAGCAATAGATGAGTTTGACAAGATATCAGAGGAAGATAGGAGAATGATGCACCCAGCAATGGAGCAGCAACAGGTCCATGTCGCCAAGGGAGGAATTACAGCAACCCTCCATTCTCGCTGTGCGATACTTGCCGCAGCCAACCCAAAAGACGGGAGATTCAGCAAGCGAAATCAAAGAACAAGCGTTGTCCGCTCTTTCCAAGAGACTGGACTCCCACCTCCCCTTGCTTCCAGATTTGACATTATTTGGATGATTAGGGACGAGATAAGAATTCTTGATGACGAAAGAATTGCCAGTCATATTCTCGAAAACAGGACGTCGGGAAGAAGCGAGACACTCCTAAATGGAACAATCGAGTTAATTGGTTCAGAAGTCGATTCTGAATCTGTATTCGCTACAGAAGATAATGGGATTGAGCACCTAACACAGGAGTTTTTGAGGAAGTACATAGCCTACGCCAAGAGAACAATCCACCCGCAATTGAACACCGAAGCAAAGTTAGCAATCAAAGAATATTACGCTAAAGAGAGGCAGAAGTTCGGGGCCGAGGACCAAGAACCTGGGCTATATGAGAGTGCGAAGGGCAAGGATACTGTAGTTCCCATAACCGCCAGAGCCCTAGAGGCCCTGATTCGCCTTACTGAAGCTCATGCTAGAATGCACTTGAGGGCCATTGCTACGGCCGACGATGCCAATGTCGCTTTGGCCGTGTTCAAACACTGGAGGGAGGAGTCCGGAATCGAGGACGAGTCAGAACTCCACTCGGGGGTTTCAGTCCGGGCTAGATCGAACAACTCCACCATTAGGCAGATGGTGAGGGACGTCTGCTCCCAACATGGGGGGGTTGCCGAACGAATCCAGATTTACAATCTGGCCATTGACAGGGGGATTTCAGAGACAGAGGTAGACGGGGTCCTCTCGAAGATGCTGACTAGTGGTGAGCTCTGGAGTCCAAGAGTCGACAGATTCTCCTTTGTCCGCTGAGCCTATGAGCCAGCACCCCCCCCAATAGCCAGAAATGGAGCCGATAGGAGACCCGACCGTTCCCGATTCGCTGGACCCTGTGGCATTAGGCTTCATGTGCGGTCTGGAAATCCACCAACAACTCGCGACAGACAAGCTTCACTCCAGGATGCCCAGCGAGCTTTACGACTACAATATCGAGGAGATACCCTCTGCCTGGAATCGCTCCAAGCGAAGATTGCGGGCCTCTGCCGGCGAAAGCGGCAGAACCGACATCGCCGCTAGGTTCGAGCAGAGGAGGAATCGCTCTTTCGAATATGTCCAGACCCCCAATGCAGGACTGGTTGAACTAGATGAGGCACCCCCAAACCGTCACGACTCGGATGCCGTTGACGTGGTTCTGACAATGGCCGCAATGATGGATGCAAAACCAATTCCAGCTCTACAGGCGATGAGGAAAACCGTAGTCGATGGCTCTAACACAAGCGGGTTCCAGAGAACCACGCTAGTTGCCACAGATGGCGAGATAGAGACGGACTCTGGAACCGTAGGAATCGACCTGATATCTCTGGAAGAGGATTCTGCAAGAAAGCTAGAAACCACCCTTTCCGACGGTGTGGAGACAGTAGTTTACACCCTAGACAGACTTGGGATGCCACTGGTCGAGGTCGCCACTGCTCCAGACGTCCGGTCTCCGGACCATGCTAAACAGACAGCAATCTCCCTTGGAAGGCTACTCAGGGACACTCGACGGGTCCGAAGGGGACTCGGCTCAATCAGACAGGACCTGAATGTCAGCATAGCTTGTGGAGACCGAGTCGAGATCAAGGGGTGCCAGGACCTTGATTGGATTCCAAGAATCATCCAACTAGAGATGGCTCGCCAACTTCACTTCTATCGTTTGGCAAATGAATTGAGGAAGGAGGCTTCGCTACCACTCCTACCTCCTGATCGTTCAGAAGATGCCATTCCAGTAGAGAACAGGGTCGCATTGGCGGCACACAATCGATTGCCTCTCGAAATTCGAGATTTCACCGACGCTCTGTCCTCTTGCGCTTCTGAAATGATCCGCTCGTCGGTCGATGAGGGGGCCTCAGTACTAGGAGTCGCACTTCCGGGCCTGTCTGATAAACTGGGGGCCAAGGAGACCGATGGCGAGGACCCACAGCTCCCACGGCTAGGTAGGGAACTCGCAAGCGCGGCAAAACTCGCTGGAGTTGCAGGAATCTTCCACTCCGACGAACTACCATCATACGGCATCTCCGAGGAAGACATCGCGGTCGTTCGCTCTAACCTCATGTTAGATGATAGGGACGCCTTCGTTCTGTGTGTCGCCCCGTCATGGCAGTCCGAGCTTGCCTTGGAGTCGGTTGTAAACCGCGCTAGGCAAGCATATGGGAGGATTCCGAAGGAGGTGAGAAACGTCGTAATTCGCAAGGGAAAGCCAGAGGACGGCACCACTACAGCACTGCGACCCCTGCCCGGCGGAGCGAGGATGTACCCAGAAACCGACATTCCCGTCCTCCAGATTTCATCTGAGAAATGGGACGACATATGCGAAAATCTACCGTTAACCGCCGAGATGAGGATGGAACGACTAACTGGCTTGGATATATCTTCGAACCAAGTTGAGGCCATTCTGAATTCCGAGCTCGACGACCTATTCTTCGAAGGAATAGAGGGGCCACTAGCCCTTCCGCACAAGGCATGGGCGAGCGCGCTTCTCGAGCACGGGAGCGATCACTCCGTAGCTCTTGCCGCAGCTATTCACCTTCGCGAGACGGGGTCATTGACTAGGGAAGGAATCGAGCCATTGGTGTCCGAAGCTCCGGATTCCACTATCGATGAGATTGTCGAGTGGATGTCGGAGCAGGCGTCATCAAGGGGTTATGTTCCTGCCGACACCTCAAGAATCGAATCTGCAGTTGACGAGGTAATCAGCGAGAGATCACAGTTCATCGATGAACGAGGGATGGGGGCAATTGGTCCCTTGATGGGGATGGTAATGGCCAAACTCGGCGGTTCTGCAGATGGCAAAGCCGTCAGTGCTGTGCTCAAGGAGAGAATATCAAGAGAGCTCGAGTGAACAATAGGTCTGAGAACAATAATAGGCCATTCGTTCAACCTTCGGTTTCCTTGTCAGAATACAAACTCAAACTCACTTCGGTGGCAATTCTGCTAACCGTGGTTCTTCTAGCCCCGACAATCCAGGAAAGGCTTTCCAAGGAGGCCTCAGTTTTCGTCGCCGACAGCGAATCGGCTCACAACGGCCTCCCAATGGATTGGGACGGGAAGCAGGCTATGTGCGTGCTATTCCCCTCCGAGCATCCCCATTCTGCCTTTGGGATGGGAGTTACAATGATAGATGGAAATGGAACAAACTTGGGGGTCAATGAGGATTACAATGGAACGGGAGTCTGCGTTGGTGGATTCGAAGGTTTCATCAATGGCCTGGAATTCATGCAGAATTCTACGGGAGCCGTCGGAGAGGACCTAGACTTCGGTTATGATGTTGGGGAATTCGGGCACCTCGTCCACACAATCGGTGGGCTCAACTCAAACAGTGTGACAGGGGATTTCGGGGGTGCCTACTGGAAGCTTGATCACAACGGGGCACCTTCAATGGTTGGAATCGGCAATCTCATGATGTCCGAGGGAGATGTGCTTTCATGGAGTATTGCTACTTGGTGAACCCAACAATAACTATGAAGCGCACAGTCACAGGAGGAAAAGATGTACGACTTCCATCTCATTTCCTTGGGCCATTATGAGATGTTATTGCTAAATCTGGGGATACTATCCTTGATTGCACTCGCTCTCTACCGCGGCGAACGATACTTAGAAGGCAGAAGGACATTGGAAATGATGTCGCTTCTGGCTGTATTTGGGATTGCAGGCAGAATCCTGCTCGACCCCCTTCCCAACATCCAACCGGTCACTACGGTTGTCCTTCTCGCCGGGATTTATTATGGCGGCTGGAGGGCGCTCGCGCTCGCAGGTACTATCGCTCTGACCTCAAACGTCCTAGTCCTCGGACACGGTGCTTGGACGATATTCCAGGTATTGGGATGGGGGGCCGTTGGTTTCTCTGGGGCAGTGCTTTCGAGGTTCATTCTTGACGGTGACAAACTGATGGTGACTCGACTAGCATTCGTCTCAGCCGCTTCAGCGTTTGTCTTTGACTGGATAGTTTCGATTAGCATCCTGCTAGAAGCAGGACCATCGATGCTGCTCCCGTATTTGCTGAACGGACTCCCATTCGATCTATACCACGCAGCAGGAAACATTGCCTTCGTAGCATGGTTGGCGGCTCCACTGGGGGACATGATGCTTAGGCACAGAGCCAGACCTGCCATCCAGGCGGTGAGCGAACTTGTCCCGAACTGATGAATTGACCATGGTCTTAGTGACTAGGCAGGATCTCCAGCTTTCCAAGGGAAAACTGGCCGCCCAGTGCGCCCATGCTGCTTCTGAGTGCGTACTTATTGCAAAGCGAAACTCTCCAAGAGTCTTGGATCAATACCTCAAGAACGGGGCAAGGAAGATAGTTTGCAAAGTCCCGGACATGGTCTCTCTAAGGCAGGCGAAGGCCCGAGCCAAGAAGTCAGGATTAATTTGTCATCTAGTCACGGATGCTGGACACACCGAGATACCGCCCGGGACAGAGACAGTGGTAGGAATCGGCCCCGGCCCGAGGAAGGAAATCGACAAGATTACCGGGGATCTTCCACTGGTTGGCTAGACTAGCAGAAGAGTCTTGAGCGACCTCTCACTGGGTGGGTCGTGGTTACTCAGGCTCCCCTGTCTGCCGAGCAACGCTCCGCTCTGACGACCGATTGCCGTGGCATATCAGGGTTGATTGTGTGGCTAGATGGCATTGACAGGAGACCTGGATTGGCTGAGCTTGACAACAGGCTATCGGACATAGAAGTAAACCTCGAGGCACTAGAGGGATGCATAGGATACTCCGAGGACGGATACCAGAGGAACATTATCAAGAAGACAGAGCACTACGAACTAGTTGCAATCTGCTGGAACCCTGGCCAGAACACCCCAATCCACGATCACGTCGGTAGCGATTGCGCATTTCTTATTCTCTCTGGGGTATCAACCGAGACTCTATACGAAACCAACGAGGAAGGACTCGCATATCCGATTTCATCTAGGAGATACGAGTCTGGCGAGGTTTGCGCCGCAGAAGAGCCAGATATTCACCGGGTTTCAAACGAAGAGAGCTCGAATCTGATTAATCTCCATGTGTACACACCCCCGCTAAGCGGTTTCAACATGTACGCGCCTGCCGAGTAGCATCAGCCTCTTTCTACTAGCAGCTGAATGGCCTGCTGAACCCACATCATCTTCCCTACCCTTCCTGGGGTGAACTCCAATGCGTCGTTCACTACCTCTGCAGTCACAGGGTCCATCTTGGAAATCTGTTGGAGCGTGGTAATTCCAAGGGCGTTGAGCTTCTTCTCTCCGAACTCATCTACGCCCTCTATCCTAGTCAGGTCATCGGGCCTCTCACCCTCGGCCTCTCCAATCTGTGCCCAATTGATTTGAACCGCCCTGAGGCTAACCCTCTCAAGTATGAGATCCTCCCGGTGAAGAATATTTGCCTTGAGCTTCAGATCTTCTTCGTGAGCCTCCCTTTCCGCCTTCTGGGCCTTGCTCTCAACTCCAATCAACTCATCCTCCTTGCCCTTCATCTCCGTTTGGATACGCACGATGTCCTTCTCCACCTCCTCGGCCTTCATGGCCGCTTCCGACTTGAACTTGTGACTGTCCTCAATCTCCTTCTCGACCTTGGCCTTCTGTGCTTCGGCCTTCTGTGCTTCGACCTCGACCTTGGCAATCTCTTTCTGTTTTGCCACGACGTCTTTCTGTAGAGATTTGGCGGCCTTCATCTCGTCCTTCATCTGCTCCTTGACTTCCTGCAATGCCGCCTTGGATTCGGAGGCCCCTTCCTTGGCTGCCTCCATGGCCTCCAACTTCTTCTCCATCTCTGTCTCGAGCTTTTCTTCAGCCCGAGCGCGCTTCTTTTGGAACTCCTCTAGCTGATCTGCCGCCTTCCCCTTCATCTTTCCAGTCGCCTTGATTTGCTTCTCGGCCAACTTCCTCTCCATCTCGGCCTTCTTGAGCTCGGCTTCGGCCTTGGCCGCTGCTTTTCCTTCCTTAGCAACGGTCTTGGACAGCTCTTTGGCCTCACTAGCAGCGACCTTGGCCTCGCCGGAAGCGACCTTGGCCGCATCTCCCTCCTCCTTCGCCTTGGTCTTCAATTCGGCCTCCCTGATCCTCAGCTCCTCTGGAGACATGCTGGAAGAGCTCTTCATTTCCTCCAGCGCCTTCTTTGCAGACTTGGCCTGCTTCTCTGCCGCCTTGCGTCCAGCCTCGGCCTTCTTCGCCTCAATCTCCGCCTTGGCCACCGCCTTCGCTTCTTTGGCCGCGGCCTTCGCATCGCCTACCTGAGCCTTCTTGGCAGCCTTCAGCTCTGCTTGCGCCGCCGCGGCATCTGCCTTGGCAGACGCCTCCTTCGCCTTCGCCTCATTGGGATCCTCAGATTTCTCGGGGACCGATTTCTTCTTCTTCTTCGGGGCCGCTTCGGCTTCTGGCTCTGGCTCCGGCGAGGTCTCCTTTTTGGGGCTAGCTTTCCCGTACTTCTTCTGCAGCCCCTTCAACATGGTTCCATAGTCACCATCGAACTTCTTGATTAGCTTGGGTATGTTCTCAATCTGTTTTGACCGCTCGGGTTCCTCCAAGAATTCCATGTAGGTTGCCTTGGCTATCTTTGCAGCCTGTTCAGCAGTTGGTCCCGCCACGACCTTCTGGGGTAAATCAACCACTTAAGTTTTTGACAATTCGGACATAACATCGAGCTTGTATTCTTCAAGGACTTCACTAATAATCTGAATATCTGATTCAAACGTCTCTGGCAACAATGGCCCGAAAGAAAAGCGGAAGAACCGCGTATATGGCGTTACATAGCCCGGGTCCTTTGAATGTGGACGTGCCATATCGCAATCGGAGGCGCACAGTATCGCTGCACCACGCTTGAATAACCTCCTATTGAGTTCTGCACTCTCCATCCCCTCGGGAAGCTCGAGCCAGTGGTAGAATCCACCATTCCCCGTGTAAACTCCGAGGCCCATGTCCTCGAAAGCCTTCCCGTATCGTTCCCGCTGCCAGCTGTAGTGCTTCTCTACCGCCTTGCGGGCTTGCTTGACGCGACCAGGCTCTAGAAGCTTGACGGCGTATTGCTGCGACGGGTGACTCACTCCACCCATGCCGAAGCTGGAGTAGTTTGACAGTGTCACTATGTTCTTCTTGCCAGCGATGATCCATCCGACCCGTATCCCCGGGGACTGCAGGCCCTTTGTGCAGGCTCCTGCGATGAACACGTTGCTGCTGTCCAAGTCATCTACATACTCGATCCCACTTATTGAGGGAGAGTGGAACATCTCGTATGCTTCATCCAGCAGTATCCCATTCCCCGGCTGCTCAGCCATCCGTATCAGCTCTTTCAGCTCGTCTCCTGAGCGTGTCTGGCCCGATGGATTCTGGGGGTTGGAGATGACTGGCATCAGACGTGTCTTGGCGTCTATATTGGAACGGTCGAAGTAAGATGCATTGCTAGGGTGGAAGTTGTTCTCCTTGGTGAATGGGACAATCTGGTAGTTGGTGTTTGTCTGCTCCATTATGTCGAGATATGCGGGCCATTCTATGTTGCCAATCTTCACTTTGACGTGCTTCTTGAGGAAGGCCATGACGGTGTAGATACCCGGCCTTCCTCCTGCGAAGACCATTACGTTCTCGGGTGAAATGCTGGAACCATATTGTGAGTTGTAGTAATCTGCAATGGCATCGCGCAACTTTGGATGCCCCCATGCCTTCGGGTAGAATCGGTCCTCCCAGGTCACTTCGACGCTTTCCGGAAGGCAGGGACCCCCAAACTTCTCCAGCGGAGTAGTAAGTGGGAATCCCTGAGACCACGGGTGCGTGCCCTCAGTGCCCATGAAACTTCCAAACGAGTCCCTGAAAGCATACAGGGTTTCGTAGATCCCCATTGGTGGGCAGTTATCAGAGAGGAAGGACTCAAATTGTCCCCCTTTTAGACCTGCCATGCTTGCCGGTGGGGTAGCACACAAATGAGTTTGACCATGCAAGCCCTAGGAAATTTCGCATCCGAAATAACCGTTAATACTTCCAGCCTCACTCGAGCATCATGAGAGAACCAGCTGCACGCAGCAAAGCCCTGTCAATCACTCTAGCCGCACTCTTCATCTTGATGTCTGCTTCATCGGGACTTCAGGTTGCCGAGAGAGGGGAATTGGAAGAAGTAGCCAGCCCTATGAACACCCATTCGGGACTCAACTTACCAGGCTCAACCGTCGGGTCAATATACTCTCACACCGCACTGGGAGCATCATACAACTACACTTGCGTGGTGACGGACAATAATCAGGTTCGGTGCTGGGGAACGGGATACTTGGGGAACTCGGCAGGCCCATGGGCGCCCGAACACACCCCAGTGGGCGTGAACCAGCGTGACTCAACCGAATGCTGCCTATCGGAAGCGACGGAGATAAGCCCCGATGGAGAACACACCTGTGCCCTTACAAACGGCTCCGTAAAATGCTGGGGGGTTGACACTAATGGTCCGATAGGACATAACCACATTAGTTGCGGCGGAGCTTGCAACCAGCCGCATGGCCCTGCGGTAGTGAGTGCGTCCATGGTGACCATTGTTACCGGCTTTCACCACACATGCGGCATCGCTGATGACTCGACTCTCTACTGCTGGGGAGACAACGAATACGGCCAGCTAGGAACCGGGGATGACCTTCGCAGAGTCGCCCCGACGCAAATCTTACTCCCTTCCGGACGAACACCGGTTTCCGTCAACGCTGGTGGGAATGCGACCTGCGTCATCCTGGACAACGGCAGCGGGATGTGCTGGGGACAGAACATCCACGGCCACCTCGGTGACGGGGCCTACAACAACAGGAACTCTCCAACACTGATTTCGGTGCTCCCAGAAAACCGCTCGCTAGTTGCAATGGATATTGGCTTCGGACACACATGCGGAATCCTGGACGACGGCTTGGTCTACTGCTGGGGGGACAACACCCATGGACGATTCGGCGATGGCTCCGAAACCTCCTCAACTTACCCAAGGGCCACATCTCTGCCTGTAGGAAGGACCGCGATTTCGATTGACGTGGGCATCGGTCACACATGCGCCGTACTCGATGACAGTAGTGCGCTTTGCTGGGGTAGGAATGACTTCGGGCAACTCGGCGATGGTACTACCAACAACAGTTCAACCCCCGTTGTAGTATCCATGCCAGCAGGACTCGGCGTGGGTGAGATTTCGGCGGGCAGCTACCACTCCTGCGCGATTGCGAACAACGCGTCAGTATACTGCTGGGGAGCCCACGAAGAGGGCTCACTAGGCCTAGGCGAGGGAGTAGACAGCAACGTCCCAGCCTACGTTGACTTGGGCAATGGCAGTCACGCCCACATGACCGAGAGGGACAACGACGGCGATGGGATTCCATACCTCTTCGACCCGTTCCCAGACGGGTGCCCCATAGGGTGGTACTCAGAAAACGGCACTTGCCTCGAGACAGGTCCTGGATGGTACGCGGACCACGATGGGACCCCTCCATGGGAGAGGCTCCCCTGCAATCTCGGAACATTCCAACCTGGTTGGGGCCAAAGTGACTGCATAGCCGCCTATCCGGGTTATTATGTCAACGAAACCGCATCCGTGACCCAGATACCTTGTGAGTACGGCACCTACCAGCCCGGAACCGGGACGACCTCATGTATCCAGGCTTCTCCGGGAAACTTCAGTTCCGAGGAAGGCTCGACACAACAGACCCCATGCTATACTGGATTTTTCCAACCCGATCACGGTGCCACAGGATGCTTGCCGGCCGACCCAGGGCACTTCGTCTCTTCACAGGGTGCGCACAACCAGACTCCCTGCTTAGCAGGTACCTACCAGATAATATCCGGGATGACATCCTGCTTCGATGCAAATTCAGGGTATCAGGTTCCCAATGAAGGATCAACAGGACAGGAACCATGTGAGGAGGGGACGTTCTCCTCCGAATCCGGGCAAGCCAACTGCACCGAGGCGACTCCTGGCCACTATGTGGATGGGACGATGATGACCCAACAGTCCCCCTGCCAGCCAGGCGAGTACCAGCCTGATTCGGGACAGACGTCGTGCTCTACCGTAGAGGCCGGGCATTTCACAGATTTAGAGGGCACCGCCGAACAGATCCCATGCGAGCCCGGGACATTCCAGCCCGAGACCGGGCAGACCTCGTGCATACCAGCAGAACCGGGGAGCTTCGTTTCCATTCCCGGAGCTACCACCCAAGGATCCTGCACAGCCGGGACATTCTCTTCAGAGGCCGGCCAGTCGGAATGCACTCCTGCTGAACCGGGGAGCTTCGCCAGTTTAGACGGAGCAACAGGACAGGAACCATGCCCATCCGGAGAATTCCAGGCCAACGAGGGTTCGGTGGGATGCGATGAGGTCCCTGCTGGACAAGTCGTGAGCCCTGATGGGTCCTCGACGACCGCCTGCCCTCCAGGCAAGTACCAGCCCGGCGGAGAGACAATTTGCATGGACGCTTCACCGGGTCATTTCGTCAGCGAGTCAGGGTCCTCCGAACAGACCCCATGTCAACTAGGGGCCTACCAATCAGAATCGGGTCAGACCGACTGTGTGCCCGCTAGCCCGGGTAGCAACGTCCCATCTGAAGGGGCTTCTAGCCAAACACCCTGCTCCCAGGGTTCTTACCAGTCTGAAGAGGGACAGACCAGCTGTACAGATGCAATGCCCGGGCACCACGTCCCCGAGCCCGGAGCAATTTCACAGACTTCTTGTAATGTAGGGACGTACCAACCGGATTCGGGAAGCGCGGGATGCCTTGATTCATCTCCGGGGAATTTTGTCGGGAATACAGGATCCCCCTCGCAGACACCGTGCCAGCCTGGGTCATTCCAGTCCCAGTCCGGACAGTCATGGTGCAAGAGCGCTGACACGGGTCACTTTGTTCAGGAGGCCGGATCGACCGAACAGACGAGATGCCCCTCAGGAGAGGAGCAAGAGCTCTCCGGTCAGAGTGAATGCGTGAAGATAGAGAGGCCTCTCTGGATGGTAATTCTGATGTATGCAATTCCAGCAGTGGTCGGGGGAACCATGGCGGTTCTATACATCTCCAACAAGAAAAAGGGAGCTGGTGGCTCTAAGGAACGGTCTTACTTGTACTCGGAGGACGTCAGAGGGAAGTCTTGACACCGAGCGTACCAATTATGTGAAGTGCTCAACTGGCCTGACCATGCGCGACTACCCCGGTGACCGGGTCGATATGCGCAGTGACACGGTTACCCAGCCAACACCCGGGATGAGGCAAGCGATGTCTCAAGCAATGGTCGGAGACGATGTTCTCGGAGATGACCCCACAGTCATCGAACTTCAGAATCGCATGGCTAGGATGTTTGACAAGGAATCTGCACTCTACGTTCCATCCGGAACCATGTGTAATGCCACGGCAATCAGAGCTCAAACCGAACCGGGCGACGAGATTGTAACTGAGGCTCATAGCCACATCTACGTATACGAAGGAGGGGGATTTGCTGCACTCTCTGGAGTATCTGTAGCATTGGTTCCGGGGAAGATGGGAATTATGGAACCAACAGACGTCGCCAAGGCCATTCGGAAGGGAGATGGGAGCCTTGGGCACTTCCCAAATGGCTCTATGGTATGCGTCGAGAACACTTCAAACAGGGGTGGCGGAACCTGCTATCCCCTGAAAACCATGGACGAAATAGCCGAAGTCGCAAAGGAAAACGCATGCACATCGCATATAGACGGTGCTCGGATATTCAACGCGTCTGTAGCTACTGGCGTGGAGGTGTCCCGGATGGCAAGGGATTACGACTCAATTTCCGTTTGCCTAAGCAAGGGATTGGGGGCCCCAGTGGGAAGCGTACTAGTTGGCTCTTCTGAGATGATGTACAGGGCTCACAGGTGGAGAAAGATGTTCGGAGGGGGGATGCGTCAGGCCGGAATCCTTGCTGCAGCAGGACTCTACGCTTTGGATAACCATATCGAGAGAATGATTGAGGATCATCGCCTAGCGAGGAGACTGGCCGAAGCAATCGATAAGATGACCTCTTTCAGCGTGGATTTGGCTCAGGTCCAAACGAACATGGTCTACATAGGATGCTCGGATGGAGGAGCAGAAGATCTCGTTGCCCGACTTTCTAATTTGGGTGTCGACACCCTCACCATTGACGATTCATCCATCAGGGCGGTTACCCACCTTCACCTAACTGACGAAGACATAGAGAGAGCAATAGTGGCATTCGAATCCTCCCAATGACCCGTAAGCGTTCAATAACAGCCCCTTGTCGAAAGAAGCATGAGAGTCATTGCCCCATTCTTGTTGACCCTCATTCTACTGCTTCCCATGCAAGTCAATGCTACTAGCGAAACCCTGTGGAATGACGCCAGGGAAGGAGTCGACGGTGGAACCATTTCAGGACCTTCAATACCGGTTTTCGAGAATATGACAGAGACTTCGATGACCGCTTCCATAACCAACCTACAAAGCGTGATCGAGGTATACACGGCGACATGGTGCCAAAACTGCGTGGAATCCGAAACAGCCCTAGACGATGCAATCGCCAACAGCAAGGTAACCCGAATTCACTATCACCGACACTTATTCGAGACAATGGATCCGTTTGGAAGCAACTCGACCGAAGATAGGTGGGTCTCTAGCTATGGCGATGCCTCAACCACAATAGCCGGCCAATCAAGGCTCGCTCCTGCTATTGTTTTCGATGGGGAGAGAATGTACATGGGAACGAACCCAAAGTCGGAGAGCCTGCAAACTGACTACTCTACCTCTCTGGCAGTCGGCTCAAACCACCCCTTCCAAGCAGTGGCCGAAGACGCTCATCTGTCTCTCGACGTCGTTCCTTCGACCAACGGCTTAACCTTCCAATGGTCAAACACCGGACTAATCCCTGCTGCTGGATCCCCTACTACCAATTCAGTAGCATGGATCCTATTCGTCGAGGATGCTGCATACTACCCCGAGGGATCTAACGGCGTTGAATACTATAGGCATGTATTGCACGAAGCAGTGATGCTACCAGAATGGCAAGAGGGCTCGATGGAAATCTCAATCCCGCAAACATGGGATGGGAGTGACATGTCAGCCGTCCTAGTTTTGGATTGGGAGGTCTCTACATCGGACCCAAACAGGACCATCCCCGCTCCAGGGGTGGTCACACTCATGTGCATGCTAGCTGCATTGGTCCCCCGTCGACGTACCCATTCCTGCTCCTGAGATACGGGGTTTCTCAGTTGGGTTGAATAACCCCCGCCGTGCATGGCCAATGCTCGGAGATGGCTTCTGATGTCGATGGAATTCTGCATTACCAGTGAGGAGGTCACACCCGGGCGGCCTCCGGAGTGGCTGAGGAATCAGATCAGACTCCAAGCGATGAATCCCAACAAGAAGGAATCCGACCTTTCAGGAAGGATTTTGGTCGTGTACCCTAATGAAAACTCCCGTAGAGAGATGCTATCAATTTTGGAGTTAGAGGGGGCGGTTGATACTACACTTCATCACACAATTGACTCCCTCATATCCTCACTCCTTGCTGATTTCAGGCTACCCCGAGTGATTCCGAAGGATGGCCCCTATGACATTGTCCTGCACGCCGAGTGCCAAAAAGAAGCATCCAATCTGGGATTCCCAACAATCAACCCACTCCCAGAGATGAATTGGGGGCACGGGAAGACCAAGGCTCTGGCAACTCTCCATTCCTGCCTGTCTAGTGAACTATCAGTCGAGAAATGGGACGGCCCAGGGATGTCATCATTCAGAAAGGTAATCAAGAGGTTGGAGAAAAAACTCGGGGGATCTCATCCTGACATGGTAGTTCAGAGGATCATCGATATGCTCGAGGATGGAAGAGAGCCCTTTACCGTCTCAGATATTGATGGAATAGTTCTGATGGACCATGCTCCTGGCATGTGCAAGTCACACTCTGAGATGTTGAGGCAGCTTTCGAGGCACAGGTCCGTACATCAGTTGCCCTATCCTGGAAATTTTCGGTTGGGCCATCATGGACATCTATTAGTCGATGAGCACCCAATCAGCGAAACCTCCAAACTACCACAATGGATCAATAAATCTGGCCGAGAAACCGAGAAGAAGACCTCTACTGTTCACAGGCAACTGCTTCACAGGGCCGAGCACTCATTCGATGCGACAATCGAATTGGTTAGAGAGCGTCTACATTCGAATCCAAAAGATCGAATCATGATTGTCGATCCTTGTATTGGGGATAACAGAGAGAAGTGGGAAAGGAGTCTTCTAGACATGGGGATTCTAATTCCTAGAAGCAGCAATAATCTTCTATCCCATCCTCTAGCACACTGGATCCTTTGGCTGTCAAAACTCCCCCACGGACCCGATGCATTTTCTCTGGAGAGTCTACGTGCATTGTCCTTGCAGACCACGATCCCCCCATTCGAAGAACCACCCGAACACCCATCAGATAATTCCCTGAGACCCACGGCCGATCCGGATCTTTTCACTAACCTAGCTCGGAGTGCCCACGTTCTTGGTGGACCAGGAGCTCTCTCCAAATGGATTTCAACCATGTCGATGGCCCCCTCTGAGAATCAAAGAGGACCTGCTAAGGAAAGTGCCCAATGGTGGCTCCTTTGCGTGGCAAATTCCCTGAGACCCGTTCTAGGAGCGGAAGAAAGGAAGATTCTAGACGAGGACTCAGCTACATTGGGGTGTTTTACGGGACAAATCCTCCCACTTCCGGAAAACGAGAAAACTGGCGATGGTTGGTTTCTGAAGATAATATCCTCTATAGACATTCAATCCTCGATGGATAATTTCGATGGTGAGTCAACCTCACCCGCCTCGATTATTCAGACATTGTTGCGAAGTCATAGGGAACTGAGGCAGATGCAGGCGGACTCTGGACAAAGGTCCCCCCGGACCGGGCTTGAATGGGTAGACGAACTCTCATCTATCGTCGACAAGTCAATGACAAAAGGACATGGAACAAAAGCCTCGGGGAGGGTCAGCTTATTGGGCCCAAGTGAGTCTCTTGGATGCACAGCTGACCTTACAATACTAACAAACACGTCCAGCTCTTCTTGGAGCCTCAAGGTCCCGAAGGTTCCCTTCCTAGGCGACGAAGAGCGGAACTCCTTGGACATACTAAGGCCCGACGGCCCAATACGGGATGCCAGACATCACCTTCAGCACATTCTCAACTCTTCTCCTGAAGTTGTGATCCTAGACACGACCCTGGACGAATCCCATCCACCGGCTGCCCCCATCAGGGAATGGGCAATATTGTCCGATTCGGATTGCACCGAGTCAGAAACACCCTCCGAAAGATATCCTTCGACACCTAGGGACTTACGCCAATTCGACGGGAGACAAATTAGGAATAACCTACAACCCTCCAGATATCCCATCAACCCGAGTGCAGTTTCAATTGGCCTCGACCAAGAGTTGCAAGCAGATCGCCATAGAAGACAACCTAGTAACTCTATAGACGACGGGTATCTTCCTGATTCTGCTACCTCCCAGTTACTCTCGTTCGAGAGCTCTTCCCTTTTCGCGAGGACCCCAAAAGGAGTAGTCGAGCCGCGAAGAAACCACAGATGGCCCGTCATCGGGGGAATCATAGATAGTGGAAAGCGCTCGGTGTCAATCGACCCAAGGCCCTTCACACCAACTCCAAGCGGCTCTCTGGTCAGCGACTCCAGGCACGGTCATGCAGAGGGGGCGGAGCAGAACGTGCACATCTGGTCTCCTACAAGACTTCAGAGATGGCTCAGTTGTCCCAGAATGGGATGGCTCTCAAAGGGTCTGATGGCAGAAAATGAAGAGTTGATAGATGAGGAAATTGATCGACGCACCCAAGGAAACCTCCTCCACCTTGTTCATCATGACATCCTGTCAAAAACCCTCAATATTCCAATGGGCGAGGAGAGGGAAACACCAGGAGACAACTGTTTAACCAGCCTATGCGATTCTAGTCTAAGTGAGTCCGAACTGATGCAAATGGCACTCGAGTCACTAGACACCAGAGCACCTTGGCTGGAGAGGACCGACGCAGTTTCAGCCCATAGCCTTAGGACTCTAACAGGAATGGATAGGAAACAATGGGGAAGCTGGCTCGCTGAACCCACCCCACTGTCTCTAAGTGGTAGAATTGGCACTATCATCTCAGCTGAGTTCACTTGTCCGGACTCTTCTCCGATTTCACTAGAATGGAGCACAGATAATTATAATCCCAATGGAATAGAAATCGACCTCCCCTCAGAGTTTACCGGAGGTACGCAGCTTGAACCGATCAAGATTCGAGGCTTCATCGACAGAGTTGACCTGTTGCCTTTCGATGAAAAAGCCGAACTTTGGATAGATACAGAGGGTGACCATAGCGTGGCACCTATTAGGATTCAGGGATCTGGATGGAAGCCACGGAGAATCGTAGCAATCAGAGATCTGAAGACTTCTGATCGCGCCTCTTCCCGAAGAAGGCACCTAAAGGGGCTATTGGAGGAGCTACAACTTGCACTTTATGCCAGAGCATGGGAGGTTGCCCATCCTGGCGATCTAGTATTAGCTGCTGGAATCTCAATGCTCAGCCACAATTCCGAACACTACTTGGAGGTCTCCTCTGGTTACTCCGATAACCTTCCCGAAATAGAAATCGGAACTAGAACTTCAGTTTCGGCTGACCTACACAGATTCAATGACGAGGACAAATCTGCAACAAGCGATCATTTCAGGGCGTGGCTGGCCCAAAGGATACAAGTCTCCCTAAAGGTAGCGTTGCAGGCATCCTCTGGGCGTGTTCACCCAACTCCCTCCCCGGGGGTTTGCGCATATTGCCCGGTCAGCAAAACTTGCCAAGTTAGAGCGGAGAGTGGCTTCTGATGAGATTAAACACAGCCCAACGCCTAGCCCTGAACCTCGATTCCCACATAGTTATTGATGCCGGAGCCGGAACAGGAAAGACAAGCACAATTGTCGATCGCGTCATTGAGCACTACTTGTCAGAGGATCAGAGAGCGACCAGACTCCTCCCGAAACCCACTCGACCAGCCAGACTTCAGGGAGGGATGGTCGCCGCCCCCCACTCTGAACGAATAGACCTCCGCGAATGGGCAGGACTCCTTCCAGGTGAAGTGGTATTGCTGACATTCACCAACAGAGCTGCCGATGAGATGAGAGATAGATTGCGAACCGAGATTTCTAGACTCAGGCCAGGACCCATTGGCGACGATGGCAACATTAGATCCGATCCTAGGATCAGAAACGAGGGCTTCGTCGAACAACTCCTCACCCTCCTGGAAGATGCACCGATTGGAACCATCGACTCCTTCCTTAGCCAATTAGTGACACCTTACAGGGGAAGACTGGGAGATGCTCTCAGTAGGGACAACGTTACCGACACTGGCAGGACCGTTCTCGTTGAGACCGCCCTCAGGACATTGTGGCGGCTGTCAAACTCCGACTCTAGAATCGGAGACGCCGTGGACGCTGGGATCCCGGCACACCTCGCTCCTGCAGTTTTATCGGCAAGAGACAGGGTCTCAAGGCACTACTCGGGGAGTAGATCCGCATCTAGGGTCCTACGGGGGCTATCCTCCAAATCGGTTTTCATCGAAGAGTCAGCTCGGAAGATCACTGGCAATGATGGGAAGGTGGACCAGGAACTATTGATTCAGCAGATAATGTCCTCAGTAGACGGAAAAGACATCTCAGAATCAGCTGCTCGGATGCACTCGATAGCCTCCCGAATCTGCCAGATTTTCAAGGAACACATCCAATCTCCTTCCTCAGTGGGATGGCAGACAGGATCACGAATGGCATGTCTAGACGAGTTAGGTAGGAATGGACCCCCGGACGATGTCTGGGGGAAACTCAGCTGGATGGGGCATGTCTTGGTCTGCACTGTAAGCAAGTCGAGCCTGATGTCCAGCAAAATGACATTCTTTCCCCGAAACCACTTCCCATCCGACTCTTGGTCTCCTGGGATTGATAGCTACTCCAAGATTTCAGACAAGTCCACAAAGGAAAGCCTCCTCAATTCTCTTAGAGAGCAAAAATCTGCAATGAACACCATTTGGTCCAATGACCCCGGACGACTAGTCCTACACTTTGTGAGAATAGCCATTCTGCTCAACGATACCCCTCCGCCCGGGGTTTCCCCAAGTTGGGAATCACCCACATCCCCACTTCCATTTCTGTTGCCCGAGAGACTTGCTAATCCAAAGGGAAAATTTCACTTTTCTCTGGAATCGGAAATTAGGAACCTGGACGATCTCAAACTGCTGCTCGTTGGTTTTCAAGGAATCATCAAGAAACTAAAGGATAGGGAGGAGGTCCACGATTTCGATGATATCCAGAGATTGGCCGGAGACCTCCTTCTGGTGAACTGCCCGGAAACATGCAGAACATTCTACCATCCCTCCATTCAACAGGCGCTCGATTCCCTCGATGAGCGCCCGTGGAGGGACGACCACATCTCAAAGGCATTCGAGGCCCTATCATTGCTAGAGTCAAACCCCAGTCAATCCGGGGCCTCATCCTCTGTGTTAGGGGCAATTAGAGCGGACATGGAATCAAGGGTTCGCCTCCTTCAGGAGATCAGAAGGAGATATAGGGCATTCATAATAGACGAGGCACAAGACAACTCGCCGCTTCAATGGAGGCTTCTGTCTCGCCTTTGGGGCCAGAGAAAGGTCGGAGACGAAGAACCCCCGGTTCCAGATACTCCCTGGCAGCCAACCGTATGCTACGTGGGAGACGTGAAGCAGAGCATCTATGCGTTCAGACAGGCCGAAGTAACAGGATTTGTCGAATTCGCCGAGACTCTTAGACAAATCAATGTTCACGAATTTAGCAGTGTTCCCGAACTCACAAGAAAACCCTCTCTTAGGAAGGAATCCCATAGCCGTGATCCTCGAAACGACCACTCACTCTCCATTGCGAAGGCTTCCGAACTCATGGAAAAGGGCGGACGCGACCTGGTCTCATGGATACCGTTCGACTCTACTGACAGGGATCTTCCAGCACCAAGCAGCCAAGAAGTACAGAATCGCAAGGAAGGGATGATATCACTTCAAGTCAATTACAGGACCGATGGAGGCTTACTTCGAGTCATGAACGAGTGGTGGGAGGACGTATTCTCCAGAAGACACAGACTGATTGCAAAGGGAGACTTCTACGCTTCTCCGCAGACCCTGCACCCCAGCCCCAAAAAAAGAGGAAATCCAGGGTCCGTGGAGTGGATTTGCCCAGTAGACCCACCGGAAGGAGCCGATCCAATCGCCGACCTGTCCGTGCATCTCGACCCATTCGGCCCGGGTGAGAAGGACAGACTGGAGAGACAGGCAATGCTGATCGCATTGAGGGTTAGGAGCCTAATCGAGGGAACTCCCGTGGGAGTCCTCTCCCGAGACGGCAAATGGCGATTCTCCGAGCCAGAAGAACCCGTGAAGTCCAGTGAGATACTGATTCTCCTCCCCACTAGGGTGAAAATTAGGGACATTATCGTCAGACACCTGCGTGATCTTGGTATCCCTGCTCAAGCTGACCATGAAGGAAATCTCCTGGAGAGTCCTTCTGCAAGTGCTCTGGAGGGACTCCTACAGCTGATTGCAAGACCCACATCCAGGCATCACGCTGCTTGGGTCGCACGATCATGCCTCGTCGGACTCGATGATGGGCAGCTACAACGCTTCCTAGGTGAATCTGAGAGAGGGGCCAATCTTCTACTTGCTCTTGTAGAACACAGTGAAACCGAGAGTCAGCGGAAACTGGCATCAAGATGGCACGATCTTTCCCTCTCTTCGAGGCTGATTGACCTGTTGGAGGAGACAATCGACAGATCAGATCTGCTTGTCACCTATCCAGATGATGTCTCACGGCAGAATGCCGAGCAATTCGTTGAGATGGTCCGCAATCTATCAAAGGAGGTAGGAGGGGACATAGTAGTCCTAGCGGATCGTCTGAGGGATCTAAGGGACCGGAGTGCCACCTATCTGGAGGCGAAGTCGACACCGCCCAGTGAGGCAGTCAGGGTCATGACCATCCACAGTTCCAAAGGATTGGAGTCACGGATTGTGATATTGGCCGACGTATTCTCTGACAGACAGACAAACATCCGAAACGAGCAGAATAGCAGACTGATAGTAAGCCCTGAATTTTTTGCTGGACATCCGAATCCGTGGCCCTCTGAGAGTTTGCAGCCCAAGTCAGCATTATGGGAGCACGTCTCAATGCTGCACAAGGCGAGGAAGAGTGCAGAGGCCAGGAGGCTGCTTTATGTCGCTGCAACAAGGGCAGAGGAGAAGCTGATAGTGGCCGGCTCCCCCAAGGGGACCGCGTGGTTCCCAGAACAGGGAATCAAAGTTCCATGGACCTACGATACCACCATCCCCCAAATCGGACAGATGTGGGCCGAATCCATGAGACAGGGTTCACTTCGGAGAGATGAGAAAGACTCTCCATGGGTCACGTCTACTGAGGCAGGAGCAGAACTACCCATTCCAACTACCGGGAACCGAGTAATCGACCCCGCTGAGATGATGAAAAACGCCTCTATAGCCGGAGAGGAAAAACATGGGGGTATGCTAGTCATCCATCACTCAGATTGCTTCACCGGCGAAACGGGCGCGCTTGGCGAAATCAGTACCCCATTGCAACGAATCGAGAAAATAGACCAAGCAGCCCGAAGTGAATTCAGTTTGAGCGAAGAGGAGAAGCACCCACCTCGAAGGGAAGTCGATACTAGGGTACGCATTAATCCCAGCAGCCTCCCGGCCTTTCAGGACTGCCCGAGGAGACAGTGGCTGGAAACCCATGGGGGCATGGAACCTGAACCAGTAATCCCCGAAACCCCACAGAAATCTTCAGAATCAAATCGGATGAACTTGGATCCAGCGACGTTCGGAACAATCTTCCACAGGATCGTTGAGATTGGAATTGGGAACCCAGGAGCAGAACCTGACGACCTCAGCTGCCCGCTTCCTCCCTCATGGACAAAGGTGAGCGAGGAACGGATTGACGACGAGAACCTCCATCAGACGGTTTTCGAGGAAATGCTACCACCATCCGCTGACTCATCAGAAGTAGCACGAGTTGCCCGGATAATGGCAGAAAGGTTAGTCGGAGGGCGTATTGGTGAATTCACATCCGGAAAATCCGTCGACGGACACACGCTGGAAGGACTCAGAACTGAAATGCCGTTTCACATCTCGATTCCGACTAATTTTGAAGCAGTCGAGAGAACTAGATGGAGTCCAGATGGCCCTGAGTCCCTTTCGATCATGGACACGGCTAACATCGAAATGAGCGGCGTTATCGATCTGGTAATTTGCACACGGACCCTTCAGGGGGAATCAACTATCCGACCAATCGACCTCAAGACCGAAGGAGCAGACATGGTATTGGATGATTCTGAAAAAGGACTCTTCGCCTCGATGGGAGAGATTTCTACAGAACCTATTTGCGAGGCCGAGGAGCAAATTTTGAGTAAGCACAGATTACAACTGGCACTCTATCATCTGGCCCTGACACTTTCAGAGAAAGACAAGATGGACTCCGACATCCCTCATAGGGAGGTTCTTCCCCCAGCAATTTTGGTCGGCGTCACAGGCAGGTTGGTGGAATATCCAAGAGATATGCTCGAGCAATCAATTTCTGATTTACATCTCTTACTGGCCAGAACCGCCAGGATTTCCCTTTCCTCGCAGCAATCTACATCTCAATTCCCTCGCCTATCCGGAACCGCGGCTTCCACGTGCACAAAGTGCCCATTCCACAAGGGCGTTAATCCGATATGCGGCCCCTCTGAGTGATACTTCTCAGTCGAAGGGTCCATGAGCGCAAACCCGGACAAGGGCTCTATGAAGCCAGACCTGGAATCCATGATGAGAAGAAGCGATGAGATTTGGGAGGACTCCATTCTACCCAGCCTTTCTGAGTTCATAGGAATAAAGGCGTTATCTCCGCTATTCGAACCAGGATGGTCCGAACTCGGGGAGCTCGACGAAACCATAGAGCTGTTCTGTGGGTGGCTAGATGAGCAAGGGATTTCAGGAATCAGCTACGAGACCCATAGGATAGAGGACAAGTCCCCGGTTCTTCTTGTGACCATAGAAGGAACGGGTCCCGGCGAGGTTGTCTTCTACTCTCATCTGGACAAGCAGCCGTCCAAGCCCGAACTCTGGTCAGATGGGCTCCACCCACTAAAAGCCGTCCGCAGGGATCCATGGCTCTTCGGCAGAGGTTCCATTGATGATGGGTACGGGGGATATCTCTGCGCGACATCAATCCGACTGCTGCAGGAACAGGGAATGCCACACCCCAAATGCACTCTTTTGATTGAGACCTGCGAGGAATCGGGCTCATTCGATCTTCCACCTTACTTGGAGGATCTCTCCGACCAATTGGGGAATCCAGACATGATCGTGGTGATGGATAGTGGTGGTCCCGATTACGAGCACATTTGGATGACTGAAGCACTTCGTGGGCTTGTTTCTGGAACCCTATCAGTAAAGGTCTCTCACGAGGGAATCCACTCGGGAAACTCGGGTGGCTCGATACCCTCCTCTTTCAGAATAATGCGAATTCTTCTGGATAGGGTGGAGGATGCAATAACCGGACGGGTCCTCATTCCTGAGATGCACGTCGATATCAGCTCTGAAACCCGAGACAAGGCAATTGCCTTAGCGGAGATAGTAGGCAACTCCATTTGGGAGCAGTTTCCTACAGTTGAATCGCTGGTTCCAGTCGCAGAAACCACAGAGGACATGATCATCGCCATGAACTGGGAGCCAACCCTCTCGATAATTGGGGCCGATGGTATCCCAGCGGTACAGGTTGCGGGAAACGTTCTGCGCACCAACACCGACCTGAAACTCAGCTTCAGAATCCCTCCCGGCATCGATTCAGAGTCTGTGATCTCCCTTGCAAAGGAAGCACTCGAGGCTGACCCACCCTCAGGCGCAGAGGTGACTTTCTCTCCGGATTCGTGCGCTGATGGGTTCCACGCTCCCCCCCTCGAAGGCAAGGTTAGGGATGCAATTAACGATGCTTCGATGGCTCTAACCGGGCTTCCTCCCCTCGCAACCTGGACGGGTGGAACCATTCCATTCATGGCAATGATGCAGGGGAAGTATCCAGATGCAATGTTCCTATGCACTGGAGCGTCTGGACCGGGAAACAATGCCCATGGACCTGACGAGAAGATGCACATTCCCTCTGCAAAGAGGCTTACAGCCGTTCTTTCTGCCACTGTTGCAGCAATATCCGATAACTCTTGATTTACCCTATTTGACCGATTCTGGTGCCGCCGGGGTTATATCGGGTGTACTTTTGGACTGAAAGAGATGATGGGCCAAGACGACTCAGCCGCCGGGAATCCAGAGGACAGGATTCGTCAGCTGGAGCAGCAGGCGGACAAGGACAAGGACTCACTGGACAAGTTATTGCTAGCCTACCAGGAACAAGAGAAGGATCTCTCCTCTAAGAAGGACGAGATTTCAGTTCTCAATCGCGAGATTCGCGATAACATGACTTCCAAGGAAGGAATGGATACCCTCCTCTTCAACCTCCGGAGGGAGAAGGACGAAATGGAGGTCGATCTGGCCAAGGCAAATGCGAAGATTCCCTATTTGGAGGACGAGTTAGACAAGACCACGGAGCTCCTAGACAGAGAGAAAGCCAGATTGGGCGCGGCTATCACGGTCGCCGAGGAAATCGACGAGGAAAACCAAGCTGCTGCTGCCGAGCTTTCGGCTAGAGACGATTGGTACATGCAGCATATGCAACTATTCGAGGAACTCAATGAGGCCATCAAGGAACGTCACGAGATGATCGACAGAGCAGTGGCAGCAAGTAAGGAGATCCAATCCAAACATGAGACCTTCCACGAGCAGAAGCAGGCAATCATCGAGGAGATGAAGCAACTGGACACCGACGAACCAGCGCCAGAGGAAGACGAGTCTACGGATGAATCGGACGAGCAGGAAAACGAGTAAGGACTCAATCGACCTTCTTGATGAACCTCGCAGGAATCCCGCCCCACGCTTCGCCTGCAGGGATGGTTGTCCACTTTGGAACGACCGCCCTTGAAGCTACAACCGCCCCTTCTCCGATAGTGCAACCAGGTTGAACAATGCTCCCACCACCTATCACTGCATTATTCCCCACCTTGACCGGGGCCAATACAATCTCGCCCCTCTCGACCAGGTGACCGTTTATTGTTGCATGACCACCAACTACCACACCATCGCCCAGAGTCACCATATGGGCGTCATTTAACGAATCTGTGAGAATTTGAACGCCGTTCCCGATCTTCGCGCCCATTAGTTTGTAGTAGATGTTAATCTGTAGTGATGGCATTATATTTTTGATAAACATCTGCGCAACCTTGTGGAAGACCAACGACCATGCCCAGCCAATTGTAACCCAGCTATTTAGGGGGTAGCGGCCTTCCTTCAAAGGGGGACGCAATAGGCCTCCTAAGATACCGCATATGAGAAGTAATGACAATCCCCACAACAAATATCCAATACCCAAACCCACACAAATTCCGAAGACCTCAATCCAGAAACTCTGTGTTCTACACCATTCTGATATCTCCATAAAAAGTAGGTAAGAGGGCACAGCAGCTATCCCCCAGACTATAGCCGAAAAAATAGCCACAGGAATCGTCAACATGTGCTGGATCAATGAAAAATTCATCTCTTCTCACCTCTATTCCGACAGTAGTCCTGCCTCGATATCCTCTTGCCTTGCTACTCTGATTCCTTCTTCAACGTCGATGAAAATAAATAGAGACCAACCGATGAGAATCACTACTACTACGCTGGCCACTGCCATCCTGCTTCCCATAGTGGCAGCGCTAATCGCATAGATGATGGGTCCAATAACCGCAGCTGCCTTGCCTATGAAACCAAAGAAACCGAAGAACTCAGTTGTTCTCGATGCGGGGGTAAGCATCGTGAACAAGCTCCTAGCCTGGGCCCCCGCTGTTCCCATGACAACCCCGACCATCATTCCGAGCATTATCCATTGAAGGCTGACTCCGAAGTTCAGGGGTTCCCAGAGATTGTTCCTCAATAGATTTGGCCACCAGTCTGCGAGTTCTCCTTCAATGATAGTCGGATGCTCGTCCCCCACGGATCTGCTGCCGTCCTGTCCTCCTCCCTTGAAGGAGAAAGAGAATCTGTGATCGCTCATCACCCCCATCTCTTCTATGATTCCCCCAGCCTGGTCGCCAGTGATGGAATTTAGTACCACGTCATCATCGGTCCATCTGCTGTTCTCACTATCGTCCGGCAGGGTTTCAAACATGTATTCAAAGAAAGACTCTCGGAATGCTAGATCTCCCAAGCCAGCCTTGCTGACCCAGCCCTTGACTCCCTTATCGTAGAGGGTCGTCAACTCGTATTCCCCCCCCTCCCCAATCTCGTCATTGAAGTCGTACTGGAAGTCGTATCGTTCGTGGTCGTCTTCAAGCTCCAGGGGGGCGAATCCAACTGCTAGTATGGCAACTACGGCGTAAACCGCTAGGGCCCATCCGAGAACCCGCTTCGTCCCGTACCTATTTGCAAGCTTTCCCCCTACTACGCTCATAGGCACCGCGGTAATGTTCACCATTAGTAGAAGGACGAAGTTCATCGTCGGATTCAACCTCAGTACGGAGTCTCCGAAAGCAGAGGCCATTCCTCCTATTGTGTTGATGCCATCGAAGAACAATAGGTATGATGCAAGGTAAATGGCGAGCACCTTGAACTTCCTAATCTCACCGAATGTCTTCTTCACTTCCTTAACTCCGTCCCTAAGTGCTTCCATAACAGAACCGTATTCTTTCGGATTTGGAATCTGGGGCTCTGGTGTATTCCTAAATAAGTGCATTCCGAACCCTAACCACCACATTGCACTAGTCACGAAGACGAAGCTCAAGACCCATGGACTCCATGCTTCAGTTACCCCGAAGAAACCAGTCTCCCCTACCAAGAGGTGAACAATCAGAATAGTCGAACCACCTGCAAAGCCGTATGCATATCCCCAACTGGAAACGTGATCCATCGAACTTCGGTCGGCAAGATAAGGCATGAATGCGTAGTAAATCACGTTCCCTCCTGCGAAGCCGATGTTCCCGATTACCAAGCAGAATGCAAGGAATCTGTAGGCTGATCCCGCTTCAAGGTGTGGTGAAATCCCCATCATTGCTGTGAATATTACGCCAACTATGGTGTACACCCAGAGAATCTTCTTCTTGATTGGCATTCTGTCGGCAATTGCCCCAAGTACCGGGCTTACAATGGCCACGAACAGGCTTGCTGAACCTAGGACAATTGCATAGAAGGTATCCCCTGTAATCTTCAAGTTCCCCATCTCAGCTCCACCACCGGTAGACAATTCGAACAAGCTAGATAGAAGCTGAGGAACCAGCACTGTGATTACGGTCAGGGCGAATGCCTGGTTTGCCCAGTCGTACCAGTACCAACTCCTCAGTGCCTTGTTAGACTCAGCACCCATTCCATCTATTGTTCCAAAGCCCATGCTACTCGACCTCCGCATGTGTCAGAATGGTTTAGTGTATCCTACCACATCTAGTGTTGTAGTCGTGAGGATAGCACGTCAATATCAAGTGTAAAGGGCCAAACGCGTGTCATGGCCAACTCCTGCGGCATACTGGGAGATGGGTCCAAGGCAGTGAAGATCCACCATCTGATCAAGGCCCCTGAAAACACCCCTAGGTCCATTTCGTTCAGAGAGTCTTGGGATGCGAGCAAACCAGTGACCGTCTACAAGACTCCCGAAAACCTCCCCGACGGCAGACCATGCACTGCTGTCACTGTAATACTCAGATCGAAGGGATGCGCCTGGTGGTGGAAATCCGGATGCACCTTTTGTGGGTACTTCAATGACGTCAGGGATGATGTGACCGCCGATGACATGTTCTCCCAGTGGGCGCACGCCAAGGATTCAACCAACCAATTCGAGGGGTGTGACATGGTCAAGGTATACACTTCTGGGACTTTCTTCGAGGACAGGGAGAATCCTCCCGAATGGCAGCAGGCTGTTCTCTCAGAGACGGCTGAAATGGGATTACATTTGATTATCGAGGCGCAGGCCCAGATGTGTACCCCGGAAAAAATCGCATGGGTGGCCAGCCATCATCCCGGGTGCACCGTTGCAATAGGGCTCGAAGCATATGATGACAAGGTTCTGCGGTTCCACGTAAACAAGGGATTCACTACAAAGCAGTGGCACAAGGCAATAGTCATGCTAAAGAAAAACGGCCTGCGAGTCAAGACTTACCTACTATTCAAACCCCCATTTATGTCAGAGGCGGATGCTCTTGAGCATACGACCTCATGGTTGATTGAAGTTGCACCTCACTCTGATGAGGTTTCAGTTAATCCAATGAACATTCAGAAGAGTACAGTTGTAGATCGACTTTTCAGGAACAAAGAGTACAGACCACCATGGCTTTGGTCATTGGTTGAGATGATTACCCGTGCGCATTCCGAAATTTCAGGCATGGATTCGAGAATTATAGTACACCCGACAGCCGGTGGGAAATTGAGAGGTGCCCACAATTGTGGGGGGTGTGATCAGGAAGTAGTAGCTGCAATTGAGCGATATTCCGTTTCTGGGGATATTGGGGATTTTTCAAATTTGGATTGTAGATGCAAAGAGAATTGGAAGGCCGAGATTGAAAACGATATGGCATTACCAACGCCACTGGGTTCTGGGTCATTCAGGAGAGGCGATCCCATTGACTTGGTTCGTGCACCTTGATGCCCTCCTCACTCCTTCCTCGCCCAATGCTTAAGGGCGAATCTCTGGTGGTAGGAGCAATAATCTGTGAGAGTCCGGGGCGAAATAATGGCTGAAGGAGACGGTACGCTAATCGGCGAGTTCCTGCAAGGCGAGAGCGAACCCCAATCTTCTTGGATAATGCTAGTTATAGGATTCGTCTCGACCTTGATATTCTTGGTATTGTACAACATTCTCTATCCAAACAGCGATCTTCCCGTAATCTCTTCTTTCCTTCCAGTTTTTGAGGGAGTCTTCGACTCAGGGATTTGGTTCTTCATTCTCGGGATTATGGTTGGGGTGTTTGCAATTTTGGGAACCCTGCTAACAGAGGCAACTAGTGAATGAGGTGAATAGATGGGATTAATTTCTACAATGATAATTTACTGGTTTTCCATGTTACTGTTATTCGTAATGCTGAACCGTGGCATTTGGGTTTTCACCGATGTTAGCAAGAGCATGAGTATGTTCATGCTCGAGAAGGCGCTCGGTCCAGCAATTGATTTTGCCGAGGGCAGGAAGGGTTCAGGAGCAACAACTTGGATTATGCAAGGGGCACTTTGGCTAATACCCGCCTCGACCCTTACATTTTGTGGCCTCTGGCTAGGACATGATCCCAACGCTCTCCACAGCCTCTCTTCATGGGGGCTCAAACCCTCATCCTCTTCGCTCATCCTAGCCGGAATCCTAACGGCCGGGTACGGCTCTGTTGGAATGCTTCTGATCGGAGCAGGAATGCATATCGTTCCCGTGCTGGGAGGGACAACGCTAGCAAGTGAAAAGAACGCATCCCTGATGTCTTTCTTATGGACACTTTCAGTATTTATTCTATTCATTGGTTCGAACAATCCCGAAATTTTCGGGGTCAAGGTAATGCCTGTTGCGGTCGCATTGCTCACACTTTCTGGAATTGCAGTGATAGTCAATTTGCTGCTCACTGCAGCATCCCGAACCAAGAAGATGGCCCTTCCGGCTTGGATGATTGTCATCGGACTGATTTCTGCTCCACTCTGCATAGTCGTGCTGTGCCTGTCAGGCACTCTTGACTCTGGAACCGGACAGTGGCTTGCAGTCCGAATGTCAATGGGGGGCTTCTTCTTCTTGTTCCCCGCGGGCGTCGTCCTCTATGCTGCTTCAAGGGGAACGGGCAATCCTCTTTGGTCTCGTTCACTTGCTGCCGTGGCAATGATGGGAGCAATACTCACGCTCAATCCGGGTGGATTTGTCCAAGGAGACATAGCAGCAGATTTCCTCGGCATGAGTCCGGACCCTTTCGAGCCGTCTAGAAACGACATCATTGCTGGATCCTTCCTTCTGGCACTCTCAACAATCCCGATTATCGCACTTTCAGCCAACGTTTTGGCCACAATGCGGGGAGATGATGTTTTTATGGAGAACCCCGATTCTCCCGGGATGCCAGAGATCAACCTCGGAGCAATAATGGCAATACCCCTTGCAATAGGTGGGCTATTCGTTCAGACAGACTATCTCAATGGCACCAATGAACTTTCAGGGATTTCGACCACTTTGCATTTGATGGGAATATGGTTGATTGGCGTTCCCTTCGCTCTAGGCTCGGCATTGTCCATATTCCCTGAGACTTCGGGAAGAAACGTGCTCTCATCGAGCCGTTCGAGATGGGCATTCTGGCTATTTGCAGGAGGTGCTCTTTCCGGACTAGCAATAACAATGATGTCAGATTTTGCAAGCATGTCTCTCGCTGAAGCAGCAGTAGACGAGCCGTCGTCGATCGCCAATCGCCTGCAGGTCTTAGGCTCTGTTCTTTTCTATGGCTCTGTAATCGGCTCAATTCTCCATTGCCTGAATATGATTAGCGGCTCTTTCAGAGGGGCACTGGTAGGTGAAACACCCACTCAAACCTCCACTTCAATCTCCACTCCTTTCAAGCTTACAAAGGAGACAACAGTAAGGAAAATCCTCGCTCAAAGAGAGGGCAAGCTAGACACTGTTGTTGTGCCCGAATCCAACTCTGAAGCTCCTGGAAGTCCTACCGAACTGTGATAGGCGACCACATTTTCCATTGACATCGACCCCTTCACTTGTGTGGTACCATGCGGATTGGACTAGTAGGGAAACCCAACGTTGGCAAGTCTACTGCATTCTCTGCCTTGACAGAGATGCTGGTGGAGATAGCAAACTACCCATTCACGACCATAGAACCCAACGTTGGGGTTACATGGCTGCCACTTCCAGAATCCTGTGCATGCAAAGAGCTCAGAATACGTAGGGAGAAGGCTGGCAGACTCTCTCCCTCGGGGATCGACGATGACAGGGAAGGGAGCATTTGCTCTCCCAACTCCGGATCTTGCAGGTGCCACACAAGACTAGTTCCAATTACCTTGGTCGACGTAGCTGGTCTGGTTCCTGGAGCCCATGAGGGTAGGGGCCGGGGAAACCAGTTCCTATCTGATCTCGCTCGATGCGATGCCCTAATTCAGGTAGTGGATGTTTCGGGGTCGACAGATATCGAGGGAAATCCCGTTGGTTCCGATGGCTCAGAGCCAATCGAAGAACACATATTCCTCCTTAATGAGCTAGATTCTTGGTTGCTTGGAATCATCAACACAGGCTGGGAAAGAGCATCAAGAAGGGCACAGGCAGAGGGCGAGCGGGCGATTAGGGAACACTTGGTTGGGAGGCTAACCGGAGTGGGTGCGAGCGAAATCCATGTTTCAGCTGGACTTTCTGCTGTCAGTAGGGAACACCCATCTTCGACAGATTCGATTTCGTGGGGTGCCGAAGAAATGTCAACCCTAGCCACGGAAATCAGGAAGTCATTATTCCCGATTTCTGTAGCTGGAAACAAAGCCGACAACAGTGAAAAACCCGTAACTGAATTGGCATTGCAAGTAAAGAAACAGGGAGGCAGGCTAGTACTGACTAGCGCAGAGGCCGAACTAGCGTTACGTCGAGCAGCATCTTCTGGAATGATTTCTTATCGCCCCGGGGACTCTTCTTTTGAGGTAACTAAGCACGGTGAAGAAACCCTCTCCGGACTTCAGAAGGCTGCTCTGGAATCAATTTCCGAATCCATTACTTCTTGGGAGGGAGGTGGCTTAGTCGGACTGCTAAGCGCTGTTGTCTTCCAGCAACTCTCAAGGATTGTCGCATATCCCGTTCAAGACGACACGCATTGGGTTGACGGAGATGGAAACCAACTTCCCGATGCAATCCTCGTTCCAACCGGAACCACAGCGAAGGGACTGGCCTTTGCCGTCCACTCAGATCTGGGTGAAGGGTTCATCCGGGCAATCGATGCAAAATCTGGCAGGGTAATTGGGGCCGAACACGAACTTGTCGATGGAGACGTAGTAAGCATTCAGTCCAGGACTTAGCAGCCCTATTCGGCTTCCTCAATAATCAGGGAATAAGTAACCGCGGTCCATGTAATGTCAAAATCTTCGTCATTGTCGATTATCCCACCTGCAATCGGAGCCGCCTCAATTGTTGCCGTGATGGTGGCCGCCCAAGTCCCCCTTCCCTTCCCACCATCGTTCCATCTTTCTCTAATCTCACCCTCGTTCTCTTCTTCTTCTATGTACTCCGTTCCAGTGTAGTTTTGAGTTACATCCCATCTTATTGTGAATCCGCTGCTCCCTCCACCACCGCCACCGGAGCATTGGCCTTCCGCAGACTGATCTTCTATTCCTTCCAAGTCACTCAAGTCACTGGTTCCGTCGACACTATCGGTGAACCCTGGACCAGGGTCGTCATTGTCTAAGCAGGAAACTTGAAGCTCGACATATCCGATCATTCTGTTGACGTCCTCTTCTGCAATCACGTCGAAGAATGTGTCATGCGACTCGCCATCACCTAGGACTACGGATTCCTCCATGCTAATCTCATTCTCTTGGAATGTTACAAGTAGTGAGCCACTCAAGCCGGAAGATCCACCTCCAACTATCTCGTCATCCACGAGGGCGGGCATTGCAGCGAAATATATCGGAAAGGCAATCAGGAAGGCCACGGTTCCTGCCAGAGTCTTGATTTTGTGTGGAGAATCCACAAGGTCTTGGAAGTCCATGCTCGTTTGTGTCGACCTCTGGCCTACCTATCAATTCCTCTCCTACTAGCATGCTTAGGAATTTATTCTGACTCTTCTGAAGACATCTTCCAGCTGTTTGCGTCAATCCCCTCTCTAGAAAATGCCTTTCTTGATCGTCTGAACTCCGGAAGCAGGTAACCAATTATCGAACGCTCCATGAAACTCCACTTCCACGGGCACCTCGGGAGAAGCGTCGACCACTCTTCCAGGAAGAGCCGCCACTCATTTCCATCAAACCACTCCGGAATTTTGAATGAGATGAATGAGATTCTTCCCGCAGAACCGGGAACATGACTCCATGAACGAAGTGCTAGGCCCTCTGCCTCTCCCTTTTCGACTACCAATCCAAGGACTCTAGCCCTCTTTGCCAGAGGGACAATTACTGCCCATCTATGGACCATTGTGGTCTCTTCCAAGCGCCGCATCTTCCAACCGTGCTTCTCGCCAATTATACGCATCGCTCTAATTGCCTCAGTAGGCACAATGCTAACTGGAATCTCCAGCGTCCGCTCCATTGGCATCAGGACATCCTCTAGGCCCTCGCCCATAGCGGCTTCGCGTAATTTTTTCCAATCGTTGCTTCAGCCGAACAGAGAGCCAAGACCCTCGAAGCCACCCGCTTCTTCCTCGGGCTCTTCAGCAGCTTCTTCCTCAGCAGCAGCAGCCTCTGTGGGCGCTCCGCCGGAAGCCGCAGAAGGAGCAGCCGAGGCCACTGGGGCGGCAACCGCGGTCGCCATGGCCTCATCGATATCCACGGAGCCCAACGAGGCGACGAGAGCCTTAACTCGGCCCCCGTCAGCCTCGACTCCAGCGGCTGTCAACACTGAGCTGACCGCCTTGTCATCGATGCCCTTTCCTGCAGAATGCAACAACATTGCAGCATATACATATTCCATTTTTTTCACCTTTTTCTCAACCGAAGAGATCACCGAGTCCTTCGAACCCAGCATCCTCCTCTTCCTCCGATTCTTCCTCGGAAGCGGTCTCTACGACCTCTTCCTGAGCCGCCTCGGAGGAAGCGGTTTCATTGCTCTGTGTAGACGATGCGGCCCCCAAAACGGTAAGCAGCTCTTCGTCTAGAGCAGAGGAATCCAATTGTCCTGCTAAGGACAGAGCACGAGAACGTGCGTTAGAAAGTATGAATGAAGCCGTGACATCATTCACAATTCCCGCTTCTAGTGCCACAGAAAGCGCCTCTCCAGACGCCTTTGAAATCAAAGTCGGCGTAGTAACAACAGAGAACCACCCTACATTGCAAGCTAGATTGAATGAACCAGATGTTGCCAATATGAGATCATTTCGAAGTCCCTCCGTATCCAAATCTAGTTCAGAAGATGAGAAGATGTGTCCTTCTTCTATCGCGCCAGATAGAATTAGCCCAATTTCAATTGGATTGATTCCAAGCTTTGCTAGCATAATTCCCAAATCGGCTGAAATCTCATCACCCTGTTCGAATGTTGTATCTCTTTGGATTGCTACCTTTCCCTTGTCTATTTTCGCAGGAATTCCAACGGCGTTGAACTCACCAACAATCGGGCCAGGTCCGAACTCAGTAGGACCAGCTGGAATGGTGATCTTCTCGGGGAATCTTTCCCCGGCCTTTGCTGGTCGCCCTTGGCGGGTCTTCTCCAACTCGCCGAATATTTCGAAAGCATTCATTGATTCGCTGTGAACCACACAGGGCTGCGATGCTCCTTCCAGGATATTTTCCAGCTCATCCAAGGATCTCCCTGCCGCGGTCCATGCAATCCTCATGAGTGACTTCTTTGCCATCGTGATGGACATCCTATCACGGAGCGTGTTCCTCATGTCGATCATATTGCTTGCAGGAACTCCTGAAACATCCACGACAGCTACTACGCCATCGCCGCTGAAAATCTCCGTGAGTTCAGTGACCTTGTCCTTCTTCCAGCCAGCTACCTTGGGAATCATATGATCACCTCAACCTTCACAGAGGGGCCCATCGAAGTCTTGACGTAGCAGGAACGAATGTTTCCTGCACCTCTCTCCAGCTTCCCGGTTACTCTGTCCCAGACTGCAATTGCGTTCGAAGTCAAGTCATCTATGCCTTGTTCCCTCGAACCTACCGCTGTGTGGAAGGTGACTCTGTCACGGGAGCGAACTACTGCGGTGTCCTTCAGCCCACTTGCCAGTGTCGATGGATCAAGAGTGGGAGGAACGGGGCGAGGCATCTTCCCTCTTGGGCCTAGTACTCCTCCTAAGAACCTCCCAACAGTGCCCATATGGGGTATTTCAGAGAGGAAGAAATCGTATTGTTTAGCTACCTTGCGAGCTCTCTGCCTGTTTCCGCCCAGGTCTTCAATTGTTGCAGGGTCGATTACGTCAATTCCACCTGCCTTCGCCTTAGAAGCCATCTCTCCACCTGCGAACATTGCTATGCGGACTGGTTTCCCCCTTCCTGAGGGTAGTCTGACCTCCTCCTGAATCCTGTTTGTGGGAATCTTTAGGTCAACATCCTTGATTGTGAAAGATAGCTCGATTGACTCCACGAAGCCCCTCTCGGGAGCCCCATCGATTGCCTCTTGTATCGCTGATTGAAGATTTTCTCTCATTTTATCACCTCTGCGGTCAACGAGGATCACCTCTCCCGCAATTCGTGAACTTTAACTGAAATGCTCGTTAAATGCCCCCTCGCTCATCGCCTTAAGAGCCTCTTTCGGCTCCATTCCTTCCACCTTTACGCGCATTCCTACACATGTTCCCATAATCTCTCTGCAACGAGCATAAAGTGACTTTCCTGTCAAACGGTCCTTCTGTGATTCTGCTACGCTCTTGACTTGGTCAATTGTTAGGTTCTCTGTTGAAGCTTCCCAAGAACCATTGCACCTCTCCTGACCTAGAGTCTGCAAGATCTTGTGTGGCGTCTCATTGCGTGCTGACATGGAAACCTCTCCTAACCGGAACTCGCCGACCTGCTCTCCCTATTTGATGATGATGTAACTTGAAAAAACCGTTAATTGGCCTACTCAACCCTCTGGGTAACCCTCACTTGGTCCGCTCTAACGGTTAGGGCGACTGGAACCGCGGCCTCGAATAGTTCCACCGTCACTTCTTCCTTCGATTCAGCGACACGAGTAACCCTTGCAGCCTGCCCACGGAATGCTCCACCAGAAATCTCCACTATGCAACCCTCTTCAATCCCTGAAGTGGCCGCCTTTGGCTCAAGGTAAGGGAGGACGTCTTCCAACGGGGCCTCACCGTCGAGAACCTTGCTGCAATTCTTTAGAGGAGTCACTCCTACACCGACCCGACCGATCAACTTCTGTACATGATGCATTGCCGTGGCTTCGATGAAGATGAAACCCTTCATGTAATGAGGGCTCAATACACCGAATATCTTGTCTTGAATATCTTTCAGGGAACCAGTTCCAGATAATCTAGCACGAATCTCATTGGCTACGTTCTGCTCCTGGCCGATTGAAGTCTTCAGTATGTACAGGTAAGAAGCCACGTCACCATACATTTCTCTTAGTTGAGGCGTACAATATTCCTTAGTCTGAATTGCCCCCGGATCGACCCACTCAGAATTCTTGTACAGAGTCCCGGGACTCACTTCGGTCTCTTCAGTGATGCACAAAATTGGCGTGACATCATTCAATCTATTTCCGAAGGCGAGCCCCCTCGCCATCCCCGTACGGACTACGTCAAGCTTGTCAGATGCAATCCCGGTGCATTCTGTGACTCTAGAAACTATGGTTTCCAATTCATCGGTCTCTCCAATACCGTAGATACCATCCCATGCTCCCGGGAAATCGGCAACTTCGTCGGACCTTTGCATCAGCAGGACTTTCTCACCGCTTCTGATGTACACCGTGAAAGCTTCCGACAGAATCTCACCTCACCCAGTCAACCATCCGAAGAATGACGGGAACACGTTGACCATCAGTGCTAGGATCAGGAAACCAATCGCACCAAGAACGAACATGCCAATTCCACAGACCACAATCGTCTGTCTGAACTCTTGCTTAGATGGCTTCTTTGCCATCTTGAGAATCCTGGCATAGGACCCCGTCTGAAGGCCCTTGACCCTGCCCTCTATTTCATCTTGCCATGACTGTGCAAGTTCTTCGATCGGGCCTACCTTTGAATTTTCAACAGCCATGCTACCACCTAGAAGCATCACGGCGACCTACAGACCCCATTTAAGGACAACGGGCAGTCCGATTAGGGAAGGCTCCGGACAGTCTAACTTACGAATTCAACAGTCCGGTTCCGTAGATTCCTCATTTGAGTGTGGAGCGTTGCCCCGTGAATCTGCTCGCTCTTGACTCCAGTTAGAACCAGAAGCACCCTTATGTCATTACCCATCGACTCATCAGTAGTGACTCCCCAAATCATCCGGGCATAGGGATTGATGCTCTCTCTGATTGTCTTTGCACATTGTTCGGCTTCGCCAAGGGTGAGCCCAGGTCCGCCCACGACATTCACCAAAGCTCCCCTTGCATCCGAGATATCTATGTCTAGTAGGGGGGATTGCAACGCCTCCATAGTTGCCTTTTCTGCGCCTTCCTCTGCTGAAGCTTCTCCGAGGCCAATCATTGCTACTCCTCCACCATTCTCCATTACTGACCTCAAGTCCTGGAAATCCAAATTAACAACCCCTTCTTTGGCAATCATTTCTGAGACCCCAGAAATACTCCTCATCAGCAGCTCATCAGCAACCCTGAATGCAGCATCCAGTGGTAGATCACGCACTCCCTCAACTTCTAACAGCCTTTCATTGGGAAGAACGATTACGGTATCACAAACCTCCCTAAGCCTCTCTAAACCCCATTCTGCATTCTGCCTGCGAACTGCTCCCTCGGAGACGAAGGGATAGCTCACCACGGCGATCGTCAGCGCTTCTGAGGCCTTTGCGAGCCTGGCGACGACGTGGGCACTACCAGTGCCGGTACCGCCGCCGAGACCCGCGGTGATGAATGCTAAGTCGCATTCCTCCACCTCTGTTTTCAACACACGTTCTGACTCGTATGCTGCTTGTTCCCCTTTCTCAGGGTCGCCTCCCGCCCCCCTGCCACGGGCGGAGCGACCAATCAGGACTTTGTTCGCGACGTTGACTCTCAGCAGGTGCTGAGCATCTGTATTCACTGCCATCCCCTTGACGTATTCTCCATCGAACAAACCTTCGTGCTCGAGTCTTGCAACAGTGTTGGATCCACACCCACCGCAACCGAATACTCTTATCTTCGGCTGAAGAGATTTCAGTAGGTTCACTAGGTCCGGGGCATCTTCGACTTCTGCCGTTGTCGGTGACTGCGTTTCGTCACCTTGCAATTCGAGAACCCTTTCAATAAGGTGCTTCACATCTTTCAGGCGAGTCGCAGAGAGGATAACCATTGCCCCCGAAGATAACCCTCCAAGAGGGGTTTTCGTAGATGGATTGGAAAGCGGCTACGATAGGAGGCCACTCCTCGTTCTGAGGAATCTGATTAGGAAGGTATAGGCTCCTCCCCACGCCGAGATGGCCAGTGCGAAAGTCATCCCATTCAACTCGCTATTTCCTAACATTGCCCACTCTGCCAGACCGTGCATCTCTGAGATATCCACGCCAGCTATTCCTGCGTGAGCTTGCCATGCTGCTAACAGCAGAGAAACGAGGATGATTACCATCCTATCCGCACGGGAGAAACCACCATAGATTCTGTCTAGCCCTACAGACTGTGCTTGAGTTCCCATGTATGATCCTAGCAGAGTAAGAAGACCGGCCAAATAGCCACTACTAGGTTCCTCCACGAAAGTTGAGTTCATTCCTATGGCAATCAGGAGACCGACATCCACGATTCTGTCAATGGTGTGATCCAAGAAGTCACCATAGGCACCATCAACCCCCTGATGCCTTGCCAAGGCACCGTCAAGACCATCCAAGATACCTGCAATCAGAATTATTACAACTGCTCCAACTATTGCCAGTGAGCCATTCGTCCCTTCTCCTGCGATTATCACCAGGTAGAAAGAAGCAATAGCAAGAATGAGGCTACTCCAAGTCAGAACGCTGGGATCCAGGCCACCAAGCCTGAGTACCACGGGATGAATTATCTTAGTCCACCTTTCTCTCAACTTCTCAAACATCCTACTCACTCTCCTACTCGACCCAGTCTATCGCACTGCTTGGGTCAGAGGGCTTGAAGTCATCTGAAATCCAACCCGAAATAGCCCCAACAACGCCTTCTGGGGGGATGGCCGAAGTATCGATCTCGACTATTGGGACTTCTCCCGACACTTCATTCCAAGCACCCCCCAATATTTCCCACTCCAAGTTTGCCACAATCTTCTCCTCTGAGTAACCCCTCTTAGCGAGTCGTTCTCTCAGGACATCAGGGGAGCATCTCAGTAGTATAATCCCGTCAATGGGAAGGTGATGTGATAGGTGTCCATCCACGACCAAAGGCGACTCCGGATTGATTGACCACTCTTTCACTAGTAGTGAGCACAGTGAATCGATGTCTACTGGTCTAGCATTGTCTCTGATATCGACATTTCCAATGCAGCCATGGAGTTCAGCCAAACCCTCCATCGTGACTACCGACATCCCCATCCCTTCGAGTAACTCGGCCGATGTTGTCTTCCCAGTGCCCGGAGTTCCAGTCAATGCTAACCTAGGGATGTTCTCCACGAGTATAGCGAAGACATCGGATGACATGAACGCTGCGTGAAAAAGCGTAACATTGACCTTTTATCGACGCCGCCGTCATCTTAGTATGTCCGGCGATACCACATGGATTGGGGCCATGAACCCCCGAAAGAATAAGCTAAATGTCCTACTTCTAGCCATTCCCGTTACTGTTTACTTCAACTATGTCTCTAGTAATCCCACCATGGCATTCTTCTCTTCCCTAGTTGCAATTATGCCACTCGCATTCCTAATGGGGAAGGCAACAGAGGAGATTGCATTGAGGACGTCGGAGTCGCTGGGTGGTCTGTTAAACGCCACCTTCGGAAACGCCGCAGAGTTGATCATTGCTATTCTTGCCATAATGCAGGCAGCAAAGTATCCTGGCACTCAAACTGAATCTACGATGATACACTTGGTCCAGGCGAGCTTGATAGGTAGCATTCTTGGAAACCTTCTGTTGGTAATGGGCCTAGCTTTCGTGTGGGGGGGGATTCACTACACTGAGCAGAGATTCTCCGAAACCCAAGTTAGCTCAAATGGATCTCTTCTTCTGCTTTCGATGATTGTCCTAGTAACCCCCTCAGTCTTCCATTCAACTGTAGGAGGGGAAGAAGGTGATTCAGGAGTAGCAAACCTAAGCCACATCGCATCTATTGTCCTCTTGCTGATATACGGGCTCTTCCTGTTCTTCCAGTTCCGCACACACGTCCATCTCTTCGCAACAGATGGGACCCATCATGAGGAACCAGAGATGAGTCAGAGCGACTCAGTAATACTGTTGGTCATTGCAACTGTGTTGGTATCATGGATGGCGGAGGTACTCGTGCATTCTGTAGAGTACGCCGCAGATGACTTGGGCTTGCCACATCTCTTCATCGGAGTAATCCTCCTACCGCTTTTTGGCAATGCAGCGGAGCATTTCACGGCAGTTTCAGTTGCTGCCAAGGACAAGATGGATCTCTCCTTTGCCATTTCCATGGGTTCTTCAACGCAGATTGCTGTCTTCGTTGCGCCACTGATGGTTGCCCTTTCATGGCTACTAGAAGTACCTCTTACATTCGAGTTCGGAATACTGGAGACTGTCTCCGTCTTCCTCGCAGTGATGATTGTCAACTCGATAGCATCGGACGGGAAGTCAAATTGGCTAGAGGGTGCGATGCTGCTTGGATCATATGCCGTTCTAGGAGCAGCCTTCTTGTTCCATCCCTGATGTTATCTTACAGATCTGCGTAGTAGTCCTTTACAGCATCTTCGAGCTTTATCGATGCATCCCGTTCGTCTATGCTAAGGGTACTGCCATCTCTCCGCAGTGCCTCTCCACCAACTAGAACGTCCATCACCCTCCCCCCTGAGTAGATAAGGTTGGCCAGCAATCGCCTCCCGCCTCTTCCCCATGGCCTCATCCTGACATCATTGAGATCCCAGGTCACCCAGTCACTAGAGCCCTTGCATGCCAGAGACCACGTTTCCTCGGGTCCCAGTATCTTCGCGTCCCAGTGATCGTGGCGTTGAACTAAACTCGCTGCCTTTGACTCCGACCTCATATCCAGAGAGTTGTTGCTAGCCGCCCCGTCAGTACCAAGGCGAACGTCCACACCTGCATCCTTCATGGCAGGATAAGACATGGTTCCTCCGCATGCTAGTTTCTGGTTGCTAGTCGGACAGTGGACCGCATGGGCCCCATTCCTGGCAAGTATCCGCATCTCTTTTTTTGTGACCCAGCCGCAGTGAGCACAAACGGTTCCGTCAGTGAAATAGTCAATTGAGTCGAGGTACTCAATCGGATACATTCCATGCTCTGAATGACAGTCAGCAACCTCTTTCCTGGTCTCGGATGTATGAATGCTTAACGTGCAACCTGTCTTCTGGGAGATCTCAGAGGCCTTCCGGAGAGTCTCTTCAGAGCAGGTGTAAACTGAATGCGTCCCGATTCCATACTCTATCCTTTCTGGTTCGGGGGAATCCCTGGAAAGCAAACTCTCGATATTTGCCAGAGCCTCGCCTGCCCCCTTTGGGTATGATGGTGTGGGGAAGTCCGTAATGGGCCCGCACACCTTCGCCCTAAGGCCACATTCTGCAAGAACGCCTCCCACAATTTCTGGGTGGTAATACATATCACATGCGAATGTGGTTCCAGTGGCAATCATCTCAGCTGCAGCGGCTCTTGTCCCAATCTCTACAAATTTCTCAGTGAGGCCCCTCTCGACCGGGAATATCGAGGTCTCCAACCACTCCATCAAAGGAAGCCCCTCTCCCAATGACTTGTTCAGTACCATTGCGAGATGAGTGTGCCAATTCTGGAGTGAACGGGTGACTAGACGCATAGATCCATCTATGCTCTCGACAACGTCTTCGTCTCCCTTACTTTCGGAAAATGAACCGTCTTGGTGCAGCAGGAAATCTCCACGCCTAACAATTCCTTGATCATCGATCAACCAAGCGCTATCGATCCTCCTGGTCCCGATGTCCATGTACATGCTCCTCAGGCCGCGAACCTCAATGTTTTTCCTATTTGCAGACAGCCTTTAGGATGCTCACGGTCTCTCCATCAGAGTTCTTCATCCAGGCTTCTATCGAGTCTCCCAAGTGCATCGGACCTACTCCCTCGGGGGTTCCAGTCCAGACTAGATCTCCTGGAGTAAGATCATACCAACCTCTCAGGAATCCAAGGATCGAGTCTACAGAGTGCACCATTAGTTCAGTAGAAGACTCTTGCCTCTTCTCTCCATTTAAGGACAGGCCAATTTCCACATGTCTAGGATCCCAATCTACCCAAGTTCCAAGAACTCCTGAACCCTTGAAACCCTTTCCTTCAAGCCAAGGCCATCCCTTTTCCTTAGCTAGTGATTGCCGAGTCCGGTTGGTAGTGTCAATCCCTACGCACATTTGGGCTGGTTCGAGATTGTCACCAAGGCGTATCACCATTTCAACCTCGTAATCTATGTGTTCTTCGGGTGCCAATAGCGTGACGACATTGCTTCCTTCTTCGTCGGCCTCAACCAACGCCGAGGGCGGCATCAAGAAGAAGCGGGGATAGTCTGTAATGTCCCCGTAGATTTCTTTCGCGTGACCAACGTAATTCCTGAATACTGCCCATCCCACTCCCATAAGACGGCCAATCCGAAACCAGTCATTAGCGCACCGGTCATTCTTTACAATTCATCAGGTTGAAGACCAGCCTCGTCCAGAGAGGACCAATGGCGGAGGACCCTTATGGTGTGCTGGGGGTCTCAAAGGACGCTTCTGATGCAGAGATAAAGCGGTCTTACAGGAAGCTAGCCCGACAGTACCATCCAGATAGGAATCCCGGAGACGCTGCTGCCGAGGAGCGATTCAAGGCTATCCAATCGGCTTACGAGTCAATAGGGACCTCTGAATCTAGAAGTGAATATGATCAGAGGAAAAGGATGGAGGAAATGTTCCAGGGGAGAGGCAACCATTCACCCTTTGGAGGGGGTTTCGGAGGAGTCGATATCGGCGACATCTTCTCCCAATTTATGGGCAGCAGAGGTAATCAGTCACATAGGACTACCTCCTCATTTGATCAGAGGGTCGGTTCTAGGGCAGTTTCTCGAGAGAGGGCCAAGGGGGCTGATATTGCGGCTGGTCTAGACATCACACTCGAACAAGCTGTCTCAGGGGCCGAGGTCAAGTTCAGTCATCGTAGAATGAGGAAATGTTCCAAGTGCAACGGCTCCAGTTTTGGCACATCTAGGAGCTGCTTATCGTGCAATGGAACGGGAGTACAGACGAAAGGAAGCACACTCACTGTGAAAGTCCCTCCTGATGCCGAGCATGGACATCTTCTCCGACTCAAGGGAATGGGTCACGAGCACCCAGAAGGGGACTCAGGAGACTTGTTGATTACCGTTAGGCTAGATGCAGAGGAAGGAAGGCGTTGGGAAGATGGAAGACTTGTCCAAGAGGTTAGAATTCCATACACCACCCTTGTTCTTGGGGGTAAAGTAAGGATAACCACCCCCGCAGGCAAGAGGGTACAAGTGGAAATCCCAGAGGGAACAAGGATAGGAGACAGGCGCCGTCTGAATGGACACGGTCATTCCGGTGGACCTCTAGACATCGAATTCACACTGTCCGAACCAGAAAAACTTACCAAGCCACAGAAAAAGGCCCTGGATCTACTGAAGGAAAGCGGTCTCTGAGACAAGCAACCTGTAAATATCCCATTTGTCGCGAGACGTCCATGAGGGATTTCTCCAACCTCGCCGATTTCCTAATTCCGAGACGGAAGAAAGTCCACGTGCTCGTCGTAGTAGTTACTCTGCTGATGATACCCGGAGTATTGGCAACCTTCGAGCCAATTGATATCGAGTCTTACGAGATGGAGTCTCCAGAGTTGGATGCAAACATTGTCCTAAGAGAGGAATTCACAGCTGCGGGAAACATCTGGGGATTCGGAGTTTTCGTCAGAGATCCTGAGAATTTTGGAGAAGCCGACTCGGACATATCCATGATTGCCGAGTACCCAGGAAAGAACACTGGCCTAGAGACTCCTGTAGGAGGAATCCTGAACCTGACTATCTTGAGGGAAATTGATATCAACGCCGAGACTATGAGAAATCATGAGGTTTCAGAGTTCTACCTCCCCCTTGCCTCGGAGATTTCTGGCGATCCCTCGATGGGAATGCTGGATCTAGCCAATGAGTTCAGGGCATTCATGTCAGGCAACTCCTCACTTACCCAACCGCGGATTAATCCATACAAACTCGCTTCCACTTTGGACATCGAAGCATCCACCGATCCGGCACCCACAAACTGGACTGACTGTGGACAGTTGGAGTGCCTACAATTCGACGATCCGCTAGTTACGCAGGCACATATCGATATGGCTGCACACAGGATGGCCAACAATAGCAATGGCGCCTTCCTAAGATTCCTGTCAAATGACCGGGCTTTCACCCCAGACCCTGATAGCCACGTAATTGGTCCACTAAATCACCAGATTGACCCGGACGGCTCGATTTCTTCGGATGACTGGGTAGAAGGACGATGGTCCGCATCGGCAGCATGGATCATTGTCAATTTCAATAGGGAGGAGATGCAGAGCAACGGCTGGACGTTCTCTTGGAAAAACGCAAGTGCAGATTTTGGATACCAATTAGACGGCGTCACACTAACCACCGACCCCGTCAGAAATTCGGTGGAGGAATGCAGAGAGAGGGAGTCATCGGGTCAGAAACTCTGCTCGGTGGAATGGGTATACCTAGTTCTCGAGGAGGATCTAAGGGAGAGCGATGAGCACATCGTTACACTGATGTTCGCAGAGAGCATCAATGTTGAAATAAACAGGGAACTACTCTCAAGCGCATATCTTGTAATTCTCATGTCCATAGTGGTTGTACTATTGCTATGGGTCAACCTCAGAAGGATATCGGACGTTGCAATCGTCAGCACTAGTCTGGTTACTTCGATGATCTGGATGTATGGGCTGATAGGATGGGCCATTATCTTGGGAAGGGGTACTGGATTTGAGATAATCTTCAGATCTCAATTTTCTAATCTGTTACCAATTCTGATTCTGGCTCTTGAGATAGACGACAGCTTGCACAGCCTGCACAGGTACAAGGAGGAAAGGCGCTTAGGAAAGGATTTGGAGTATTCAACCCGCATTTCCATCAGCAAGGTCGGCCTTGCCATAATGCTCACTTCAGTAACCACAATAATCGCTTTCATGGCGAACCTGTCTTCCAGTATTGCAGCACTGAGATCCTTTGGAATCGAAGCAGGACTGGGAGTAATGTGTGCCTTCTTCCTCACTGGACTCTGGGTTCCTTTGCTCAGATTGGATGTGGATATTTGGCTCCAATCCAAGGGAAAACTAGTGGACGAAAGGGACGATACAATCCACATGATACCCAAGTCATGGCTTTCGAAGGTAACCCGTGGGTCGGCGAAGTTTTCTCCGCTAGTAATGGTTCTCGCGCTTCTAGTCACCGTGTTCGCCACTCCAATAATGCTGTCACTTGAAGGGGACTTCCAGGTGGAGGATTTCGTGGATGGGCAATCCGATCTTGCTGTAGGTGTTGGCCTGATTAACGAACGATTCAGCGACGAGGGAGAGCCCGCATTCATCCTTATTGAGGGTAACATGACCAATCCGCGAGTCCTTGATGCGATTGAGGAGCTCCGGGAAAATATGAATTCACATGGACCGGATGAGCCCGACCAGATTTCCAGGCTTCCAGGTGGGGACATCGAGCTATTGGGAATAGACCAGATGCTGTGGTATGCCCGTGCATCTATGGCTTGGAACCAGACTCCGTTCGAGGAGGCTGGCTGGAACTTCAGTTCCAACGACGGGGGAATCGGCTGTGAAACCATCCTAATTCCAAATCGTGACCGAGACTATATTTTCATCCCTTCAACCAATGACAGCAAGTGCCTGCAATTCATCTACGGCTTCATCATGACGAGAGGTGTCCCATCCAGCGGGGGATACCCAGCCCTTTCGACTAGCATAGTTGGTGAGTTCATCCAAGTCGAAGGGAATCTGGACTACGACAGACCATGGCTTACAGAGGCGGGCAAGTCCCCAAAGTATCCACGGGCATCCCTCAGATTCGGTCTATCCAGTCCAGAGCAATTTGCCCTGGTGGAGCCCGCACTTGAACAACTAGAAAGAGACATGATTCCTCTACAGAATCTCTCTAAATCCCCACTCAGGGACAGAGCTCCCTTTTCTGATGCATTCTCCGATGAGGAATACCCAGTAACTTGGGCAATCCCTGCCGGGGAACCCGTGGTTAGATTCGTGGCTGCCGACTCGATGCAGGATGATCTGCAGGACACCATCCTCATTGGCGTAATTATGTGCTTCATCACACTGTGGTGGGGTTTCCGCACCGAGTCCCCTCTTTCCCAGCGCCTTCCCCTATACTCGAGCGAGCCCAAAAAACTTGCAATTACGATAGCCCTCAATACCATTATCCTGTCATCGACAGTATACCTTTTCTTGGGGATGAAATTCGCAATTGCCTCAGTATTCCTCTCTGTGGCGCTATCTTTCCTCTGGGGCTCCACTGCATTTTTCTTTGCCGCCGTAGCAACAACCCCCATCCTGATGATGATTATCTGGCTGTATGCCATGGTTGGAGTCATGGGGTTCGGCCTAAACATGGTGACAGTTTCGATAGCAGCGATATCACTGGGAGTGGGAATAGACTATGTCATCCACTTGGTTGAGAGATTCCGCGAGGAGATTGAGAAGGGTTCTACGACCATTGATTCACTAGGTGTAGTGGGCAGTGCTTCGGGTCTGGCACTATTCGGCTCCGCAATCTCAGACTTCGCCGGTTTCTGGGTGATCAAGCAGTCTGAAATGGGCTTCTTCTCCACTTTCGGCCTTTTCTGCGCCATCATGATTGGCCTCTCATTGATTGCTAGTATGGTAATAGCGCCTGCTGCCTTGGGCCTTCTTCATCGAGCACACAACTCCTACCTTCATTCATGAGATGAGTTAGAATTCAAAGTAAGAGGAAAGAAAATCTATATTTGGGTTGATGGGGAGATTACAACAGTACGGTTGTAGGGTACATGGCCTTTGAGTGTAACATAGATGCCAGAGGAAGGGCTTTCCGCCTAAGGATCGGAATTTTAGTAGTAGTCTTTGGATTGGTTATCGCAACAGTATTTTTCGCTATAGACAATATTCCCAAACTTGCATGGCTCATTCCCCTTGCAATAGTCGCAGGCGGGGCATTCTCAATTTTTGAAGCTCGAATTGGTTGGTGTGTAGTTAGGGCCTTTGGATTCCGCACTTCCCTGTGATCCCGATCATTTCCACATACCAAGTGAATCCCTAAGTGCTGATTCTAAGTCACTATGAAGGAATTCATATCCCTCTCGAACAAGTCTATTTGGAAGTACCCTCTGACTATCGAGTGTCAACTTCACGCCCATCTCTCCAAATAGCGACTTAACCATGAACCTCGGGAGTGGTGCGAATGCCGGACGCCTTAGCACCCCCCCGAGGATCTTGGCAAACGATCTCTGACGAACCGGTTGGGGGGAAGTTAGGTTGTATACGCCTGTTGATTTGTCACTCATCAGAAGGTGGTGAATGGCGTATATTTCATCATCTAGTGAAATCCAGGACATCCATTGTTTACCCCCTCCCATAGGCCCACCAGCTCCAAATCTAAACGGAAGAAGCATCTTTCCAAGAGCACCACCTGTAGCAGCGAGAACTATTCCGCTTCTTAGAAACACAGTTCTCACATCAGAATCCTTGACTTTGGATGCCGCTTGCTCCCATTTTGTACACACTTCGGGAAGAAAACCCTCTCCAACCGCACTATTTTCTGTTAGATTCTCCTCTCCCCTTGAACCATACCAGCCTATGGCACTAGCCAGAATGAAGCACTCCGGCTTATTATTCAACGAATGAATTGCCTCGGAAAGAAGTCTGGTACTATCTACTCTTGAATCTCTGATCAATGCCTTCCTCTTCACGCTCCATCGCTTATCCCCTATCCCCTCTCCTCCAAGGTGAATTATCGCATCAAAACCCTCCAGAATCGCTGCATCTAACTCCCCTGATTCGGGATTCCAGTATAGCTCGTTAGAACTTTCTCTTGTGTCCCTACGAACAAGCCTCCATACATCGTGCCCTCCTGTATCCAAGAAGGCAACCAATTGTGTTCCAATCATCCCCGAAGAACCTGCAACTAGGATCTTCTTCCGCGGCCCTTTGGAGAAAAACGAATGCTGCTTCATATCTCTCTTCAACCTCAATTCTCTTGCCTTGAACATCCTAGAAATTCGTCCTTTCACCAACATTCCTCTTAGTACCCTGTCCGCTAGGTTCCCAAGAGACCCAAACGGAACTTGGTAAGAGACTTCATCGACTACCGTGGTTACCCCTCTTGACTCAGCAAAATGATGATCATGCTTCCATGACCAGAATGGACCTTTGACCATCTTGTCCGAGAAGAATTGTGGAGGATTGTAGGCCGTATGCTCTGCTACCCAAGTCATCTTCAATGGACCCATCGGGAATCTGAATACCCTCTGTGAACCGATCTCTAGTGAGTCATCCGCCCTCACTTCTTCAGCAACTTCCCAGGGTGGCATTAATCTCCTGAAAGAACCTTCATGCTCAAACCACGCAAAGGTCGAATCGATATCTGCTTCGACTTCGGTTTCATGTTTGTAGTGATACATCCAATCCCTCCGGAGGTGATATGTCACTGCCGGAAAATTACCGTATTTCAGTTTTGATAATCAGCAATCATCTCTCACCTATGTGCTACCTCCATCTTTCGAAGGAGATATCTTTGGAGTCACCGAGGCTCAATTTAATTCTCAGGAATGTTCGATATAATCAAGCGCGATGACCTAGTGAGAGAGACTGAGGACAACTATGTCGGAAGACTTGCTGACCGATTTCGAAAGAGGAGACGAGGATTGCACCTTAATTTTCGCAGATGGCTCATCATTCAGATTGGATTACTTGGTAATTCGATCTCATTGCCAGTGTGCAAACTGTAAGCCCCGGCAAGAGAACGAACAAAGACACATTGAACTCAAAGAAGAAATCTCTCGCCTTAGACTGGAAAAACCTCAAGTTAAGCCAGTTGGAAGATATGGGATACAACTGGAGTGGCCAAGTGGATGCTCCAGTGGCATACACTCATTCAAGCATCTGAGAGAAGTTTGCGAGGACCACGGAACCCCAATTTGATGGATATGTCCCCTGCGAAGAAGTCAAATTCTCCATCAGTCTCCCAATCACGTCGGAGTATTCGGTACAGCCCGTTGCTACGGTGGGATTAACATGGCATTGGATGAACCGGAGGACCGAGTTACCGAGTTAGACGAAGAGGACGAGTGGCAACTCTATGCTTCAGCAGGATACGCTTCAACCGACCTATCTTTCGATGAAGAAAAGGCTGAGGATTCTGACGAAGACGAGATTTGGTTCGATGGAGATGACTATGATATTGGGGGTACCCCAATCAACTGGGACGCACCACCCTGTCCCGCTCCACTCGGAATCGCCCATGTAATCAAGATGGGAGTTTGCGATCACTGCTTGGGAAGAATATGTGGGGGGAGGCTCTCGACCTCAACCCCTGGGCATATAATTAGAGAAGAGGCATATGCGAGGGATACAGGTCTTCCAGAAAAGGTCATTCAGGACTACTGCCCTCTTTGTGAGAACTTATTCGAAGATGTCAATAATATCGTGGATAGAGTCTTCGAATCACTATCGGGGACCCAATTCTCAACAATGCAGTTTGGAATACACCTTCCAAAAGATCTCGTCCAGGAAGAGGATCGAATTCGAACGAAATATGGGGCCCCTGGCTCCTATCCTCTCAAGGGAGCGATAGTCGCGTCAATCCACCGCAGAATCATAGAACAAAATAGGAAAGTTGACTTTGTCAAGGAGATACCAGATGTAATGGTTCTAGTTGATGGTCTTACTCTTCGGGTAGATGTAGATGTAAGGCCAATCTTCCTGTATGGTAGATATCGGAAGTTATCCCGAGAAATCCCTCAGACTCGTTGGCCGTGTCGCTCTTGCAGAGGAAGAGCTGACGGTTGTGATTCGTGTCAAGGGTCCGGATTGCAATACGCCCATTCGGTACAAGATATAATTGGGGAACCTATCAGGGAAGCACTCGATGCCGAAGACACTTCCTTCCATGGAATGGGCAGAGAGGACATAGATGTCAGATGCCTAGGATCTGGACGTCCGTTCGTGCTGGAAATAAAGAAACCCCGTTTGAGGGAATATCAAACCGACGAACTAGTAATAATGGTTAATGAAAATGGCTCAAACAACGTCGAGATCGACGGGCTTGTTTGGTGCAAGAAGTCTAAGATTAACGAAGTCAAGCAATCGAGGTCCGAGAAATCCTATACGATTAGGTTTGGAATATCCGAAACTGGCCCTGAAGAAGAAGTAATTGAAGCCATACTTTCCCTATCCGGGCAAATCATCGAACAGGAGACCCCTAAACGAGTCTCCCACAGAAGAGCAGACAAGATTAGGAAGCGGAAAATCGTCTCAATTAGGGATGTGAAAGTGGAGGAAGAAGAAGTACAGATGACCCTCAGGTGCGAGGCTGGAACATACGTCAAGGAGTTGGTTCATTCCGATGGGGGCAGAACAAAACCTTCGGTCCAGAGTGTCATTGGAGCCGATTGCGAAGTAATTTGGCTCGATGTCGAGGATATACACTATGAATGAGTGCATGAATAACATCCGAGTCCTTAAGAACGCCCCACAGGTCGCCCGCTTTCGCAATAATGGAGTAGTGAGAACATGGTCACCCGCACAAAGGGGTCTAGAAGAGGAACCAGAAGCATCCTCAGCAAGGACAAGAGGAACCGGCGAAGGCTCTTCATCGGAAGAGTAATGCATACTTACGAAGAAGGAGACAGGGTGGCAATTGTCTTGGATGGAGCCCAGCAAAAGGGGATGCCACACAGGCGATTCCAAGGGAGAACCGGCGTAATTTCGGGAACCCAGGGAAGGGCTTACGTCATCCGAGTTTCCGACGGAAACATGCCGAAGACTGTTGTTGCGCGGCCGGAACATTTGAGGCCAATTGAATAGGTGAATAATATGACTAACAGAGAATTCGTCGATTTTGCTACTGTCCGAGATAAGCTATTGGAAGCAATAGACCGAAGAGGCGAGATTTCGTATGAGCAGACAATGGCGCTTCAACATGCCCAGTGGAAGGCTAGTGCTAGCGGCCACCCATCAGGAGACATAAAGACCGATCCAGCAGTTTATGCTGGACTAATGGCAGAACTGATGCAGAATGAGAAACTGAACCAGCATCCTGAGGTCTGCTCTAAGATTGCAGAGCTAGGGCCACTAACCGTTGCCGACGTCAGGGTGGTCATTGCAAGCAAGAGGATTGCAATGGATACATCAGAGGTAGAGGAGATAATCACTGTTGTCCGCCAGCATATTCTCTGAATAGCAAGCAATCGATTCCCTAACTACTCATTTCATGAGGAAGAACCCATCTGCGAGGCTCGAGGACATGCTGCCTAGAGACACTCCCGATTCTGATGGGGACACCATTGGGCCCTATGACAACGAGACTAGCCTCCGGATTCTCGATGTTCAGGATAGGAGACCAATTGGCCTCGAGATTCAATGCATCACCGAGCCGTCTTTGCATATTGTAAGATCTAGGATCAGCGAGGGGGTTTCTGTTTCCGTCGGAGACTCGATAGAAATTCCCTCAGAGGACATCGGACATCTTTCTGAGGTTAGGCTAAAGGATCTCACCGGGTCCTCCCAACAGGAATTGGTCGGGGCACTAAGTGCTTCGATAAACCTCAATCCAGAAACGCACCTGAATTATTACAATAGTGCTGGCCCAATGTCACTGAAATTTCACTCCTTCCAACTATTGCCTGGAATAGGCAACTCAAAGGCCATACAGATGGTTCAGTTGAGGGGGATGGCAGGATGGGAAACATTTGAGCAGATTGACAAGGATTGTGGAATCGAGTCCGTTACACTCCTTGCAGAGAGGTATGTCAAGGAAATGGAAGATGTGGCACAGACACCCCGCTTACTTGATTTGCTGGTACGCTCAGAGAAATGATATGGGGACGCTGGACGATCTCGACACTCGCCTTCTCGTTGACTTATTGCGTGATAGGTTAGTCCCCCAGAAGTCTCTCGGGCAACATTTTCTTGTTGACGAGAGGGCCATTGGCAGACCAGTGGCGTTAGCTGGGGAGAACAAAGTCCCCTTAGACGAGGAGTCTCACGTACTGGAAATTGGACCCGGCCCCGGATCACTCACTCTAGCCCTACTGCGTTCCCAAGCAAGAGTGACCGCGATGGAGTTGGATCAGGAGTCTGTTAGACACCTTGAGAGAGTCTTTGGAGGCCGAGGATGTAAGTTGGACATCCAACTTACCGATGCTGTATCAGCGAAATGGCCAGAGGGATTGACACATGTGATTTCGAATTTACCATATCAGATTTCAAGTCCAATTATCGAGAGAATAAGGGATTATCACTCTAGAAACCCGATTAAGGCAGTGATATTATTGGTCCAGGAAGAGTTTGCAGATAGGATGGTAATGTCCTCCGTACCCTATGACGTGGGCCCTCTTGGATTGAATCTCTGGTTAGATTTCGCTGTATCAAAAGACATCAGAGTCCCACCTAACTCATTCAGTCCTTCTCCTAGGGTGCACTCTAGGATTGTTGTCCTCCTTCCCATAGAAAGAGTAGAGACCAAAGGACTAGACAAGCAGATGTTCAGAATGATTACTAAGCACTGCTTCACAAATCGGCGAAAGAAACTGAGAAACCTCTTGTCCAAACCTCCCCCTAGAATCTCTCGTTTGAATGGATGGCACAAGGGAAGATGGAAAAAGGCCCACACCTCTATCCTAGAGTCCAGTGTAGATGGTTTGGAAGTTGGTTGGCACGACCTTAGACCAGACATGCTAGAACCAGCAGAATGGGTTTCTCTAGTGAGAGGTTTCTCAATTGAATAGGAGTTTTTGGGACATTTTGACATCGACTTGATAGAGGCCCCCCCCTTCGGCCAGACAGGACTGGGACTGCAGGAGAACCAGTCGAAGGAAGGGATGGAATGGCAAAGAAGGATACCTATCTCGCATTACTTCGAAGGGGGATTGACGAGACAACAGCACAGATTCTCTCCGATGGAGGAATCAAAATTGGAGATCTAAAGAAGCTAGACTCTGAGACTCTAATCAACAACTACGGAATCAAGAAAGAGGTAGCTAATTCCGTCTTAGACGCTGTAAAGTCAGGCCCACGGTCTTCAAGTCGGCAGAGATTCCTCGCAGACGTACTTTCGGATGACACAAAGAAGGTAGACAAGATAGAAGAGACGAGATTCAAGAGGGAGCAGAAGGATATTCATGCCGAGCTCCAGGAGAAGAAGGAACAGCTCAGACTCGCAAGAGTCGAGGCGTTCAGGAATCAAAAACTTGTGATGAATCGATTGGGCAAGACCATCGAGCTGATTGTCAAATTGGAGAACACCCTCGATGATGAGTCGAAGGATGAACAGAGATCTAAACTCCGTGATCAACTTGAGACCAGGGGTCTGGAAGCAGCTAGAGACCACGAGATGCTTGAACTTGCAGGGACTCCACAGGACATTGTCGATTTCAGAAGAAAGATTGCTCCGGTTCTCTGTTTGCACGCCTGTCCTCATTGTGGAGAGGAGATGGATCCTAGGGGAAGTAACATCGTGGAAGGCCTCAAAGACTTCTCATTCGTTTGCTGGGACTGCGAAGAGGAGTTTCACGCACCCATGGCAGGAGTAGTGGAAGGACGACTGGGCAATGGGTCTAGAATAAAGATAGATCCGAAGATTAAGCCCATGATGAAGGTCGTCAGACCTCCACGAAAGGACAAGGCCAAGTCCATCACTGAATTGATGAAGAGGGATCTCGAGTCAGCCGGAGCATCGGCAGAAGAGCTTGAGGCAGCCCTAGAGTCCAGCAGCCTGTCGGGGGTGCTCATGAGTATAGACGAGTGGATTGACCAAACCATTGCTGCAAAGGGGTATATTCAAGCTCAGGAGGACAGGGAGGAATTCATCATAGCCACAGGAGCCGGTGCTACGAAGTTCAACAAGTGGATGAAGAAGGCAGGTTTGCGCTTCAACAAGCAGACGGGAAGATGGACTCGCTGGGAGGACCGGTGAACTCCGGATGTCCGATAGCCTTCCACTAGTCAGATTCTTCCGGGGTTCAGAAATTATTGGCCACGCTGAGGCAGAACCCGAAACACCTCTTGTGGAAGTGGCCGAACTAGCAGGAATCAACATCCCTACAAACTGCACATCGGGAAACTGCGGCACATGTTTAGTGAGGCTGATTAGTGGTGAAGTAGAGCTCCCTGATGTATTACCCCCCGGTCTTGATGATGACCTCGTTTCAGAGGGTGGCATTCTCACATGTTGCCTATTTCCATTAGGAAATTGTGACATTGATATCATCCCTCCTCTGTAGGTGAAACATTGACTGTTTGGAGCGATTCCGGGTTCCTCCTCTCTCTTGCCATCACAATTGTCGGCGTCCCAGTGATGTCTTGGTGGCTACTGACCAGAATTTCCCTGAAACTCCGAGAAGTCGAAGAACGAAAAAATAGGGCAAGCAGAACGGAACCAGATTCTGGTAACGAGTAACAATCAAATTTGTTACAAACTATTCGTTTACCGCAGCCGTCCATCTATCTGACTGGGGGATTCCAACCACCTCTATGTGGCATGCAAGAACACCTTTCTGTTCCATTATCTCGCTTCTAAGCTCAATCAGATCACTTAGGCAGCACGGACAGTGAGGATGAGCCGGTCTGAACCAGAGCTCAACTATTCCCGAGTCGTCCACCTCTACTCCCTTCAGGATGGATGAATCAGTGATCGGCTTGCCATGGGGCTCCTTTCGATTCCTAAGTAGCCTAGCTAGCCTTTTCTGCGCCTCTGATTTGCTACCTTTGGTTATTCTTGACACTCTACCACTCCGAAATCCGAGGGAACCCAACTCCTGCAGTGAGGCATTCCATGCCATCTCTGGTCCTCACCCAGGTGTCTTCGATTCCTATTGCTCCATCTGCATGGATTACCTTAGGCTCAACTGCCATGGTTCCTCCCATTGGCAATGGCCGATCAAAACCTATCGCTACCACCGGGGTCTCATCCAACTCGAGGCCAACTGAATGTCCAAGGAAGCTAGCCTGATCTGGAGCCATTCCCATCAAGTGTTTGGAATGGCCCATTTCAGCGGACATCTTGCTCCCAGTCTCCCATGCTTCCGAACAATCATCTCCTCGACCGAGTGAATTTACTACCCCAGCGCTAATCTCACACATTTGTTCTAGCCTACTTTCCCACTCAGATGATAATTTCCCAGCACTGAACATTCTCGTGCAGTCTGATACGTATCCTCTGTGAACATGTACAATGTCAACCAATACTGGTTGTCGCTCTTCCACTCTAGAGAATCCAGCGCCGAGGGATGTCATCGGACTGCCCCCAAGACCTCCGACGGCGGAATCAAAGTAGGACGGCACTGCTCCAGATCGTCCGGCTGCTATGACCACCCTGTCGCAATCCATTGGCCATTTCCTCATTCTGATGCGTCCCCCGAAGCCGGATTTTCTGCTGACTTCGTCAGCAGCACCTGCCATCTCCAACTCACTCTTCCCAACTCCTCCTTTTTCGTGAATCACTTCGAACATCTTGCGGTTAACTTCCCCGCTTTCCCTGATCATCGAAATCTCCCAACTCGTCTTCTCTTCCCTAAGGCTATACAGCAACTCGGTGCAATCCTCAGATTCACCACCAAGGGCAACCATCTTGGAATTAAGAAAACTCCAGCGTTCATGGGGCATCTTTCCAGCGATCATGGAAGGGCGTTCATTGCATCCCGAACTTACCAACTCATCACATAATGACGCCATCCGGGGATGCTGCTTTATTTCGTGGGGGCAATCAGTGCCACCTCCTTCGTACCTTGCTCTCTCAATAGATCTCCTGACCCACTGTACTGTTCGAATTCCGGACCCATCCGATCCGATAAGAAATGCAGAGTTCTGCCTGCCTCCCGTTAGCCAATACAACTCTACTGGATCATCTATGAATGCAGACTCAATTCCTACTTCAGACAACCTCTGAGAGAGCCTTCTCTGCCTGTCTTCCAACTCTGATACTGGGACCCTCCAGTCTTGCCCATCAGGACCAATATGTTGCTCTGGGCCCCATTCCATGTATGCTCTTGCTCGCTATTGCGGATAGGTATTTTGGGTAATATTCACTCTGAATTCCATACACAATTGCCAAAGGGGGAATCTCAGTGGACCCCTTCGTGGAAGGCGTGCTGTCGCTGGACGACATCGACCTTCGGGGACGTACTGTTCTGTATCGCGTGGACGTCAACTCCCCTCTAGAACCAGCTACTGGTAGGTTGCTTGACAATGGGAGATTTAAGGCAATTGTCCCTACTCTCAACCGACTATCAGAATCTAAGGTAGTCATCCTCGCACACCAGTCTAGACCCGGAAAGTCGGATTTCACGGACACCCAGTCCCATTGTCGAGCTCTAGGAGAAATTTCCGGTCGACACATTAGGTTTGTACCAGATGTTTGCGGAGATACTGCTATCGAGGCAATAGAGGCAATGTCGGACGGGGACATCATCTTCTTGGATAATGTCAGAGGAAATGAAGAAGAGTACGGTACAAAATACGCCTCAAACATAGATACAGAGGACACGATACTGGTCTCGCGACTCACATCAGTTTGCGATGCATACGTAACAGACGCATTCGCGGCCGCTCACAGGAGGTCTCCCACGCTTACTGGCTTTACCAACTCGTTGCCTTGCATTGCGGGATCCCTAATGGAGAGGGAGATTGAGAGTCTCAGGGTGGCTCTCCGAGATCCCCCTAGGCCTTACTTGGCAATCCTTGGGGGAGCCAAGTGCGATGACTCGATGAGAGTCGCAATAAATCTGATAGATAGGGGTCAGATTGATCGAATTGCATTCGTTGGAGTATCTGGAAATCTACTCCTATGGATCGCTGGAAATGATATCGGAGAGAGGAACAGAGAATTCATCAGGAGTACAATGGGAGACGACTTCGAATCAACTAAGTCCATGGCCGAACAGCTTTTCTCATCGCATTCGGATATGCTCTTCCTTCCCAGTGACTTAGCAATAGAGATCGAGGGCAGCCGACGTCCAATTTCCTTGGACGAACTGCCGACAGAGTTCCCGATTTACGATGTGGGTCTCGAGACTCTGGGGAAGTTGAGGCCCATTGTAGAAGAAGCCGGGTGTGTTCTTTGGAATGGCCCCGCTTCATACTTCGAAATTCCTGAATTCGCATTTGGGACCATAGAGATCCTCAATATGTGCATCGAGACTCCCGCCATGACCATCATCGGGGGCGGTCACACTAGTGCCCTTGTCAATAGTAGGGGTGCATCCGGCCAAGTCACCCATAATAGCACCGGTGGAGGGTCAACCATGAGTTTCCTATCTGGAGATTTCATGCCGGTGATAGGCTCCCTCAAGGAGTCTTGCAAGAAATTTCGAGATAGACTGGAAGAAATTTGACAAGTTCTTCATGGAGCCACTGGGGAGATTCGAACTCCCGGCCTTCTGATTACGAATCAGACGCTCTACCAGGCTAAGCTACAGTGGCAGCACCGCGGCCACCTTGGGGAATGGCATAAGAGAATCGGTAGATTCTATCTAAGTTCGCTGAGGTCAACTATGTGCCCGATTCGGGATTCGACATCTGAGAGAATTCCGTCCAGAGCAGATTGGTCCCTGCCCTCGGCCCTCATCACGAGAATCGGTTCTGTGTTGCTTGGCCTACAAAGATACCATCCTTCTTGGTAGCGTACCCTAATCCCATCAACCATTGACATCTCCAAATCTGAAAACGCATCGATTACTTCGGACATCACCTGCTCCCTCTCTCCTATCAGGGGGACTTTTCCTTCGTCAGTAGTCGGATACTCGGACATGAATGAGAATCTTTCAGAGAATTGCGGACCACCCATTTGAGGAGAGGGGTCCCTTCCAACAATCTCCAGCAGCCTAGCAGCGCAGTAAATGGAATCGTCGAAGCCGTCCCAGTGGTCATTCATGAAGAAATGCCCTGACATCTCGCCGGCCATTGGTGAGTTTGGATTGTCCCTAAGCTCAAGTTTCATGAACGTGTGACCAGTTCTAACCATCTTCGGGACTCCCCCCATCCGCTCAATGGCCTCTTCTAGTGCCATACTGCATTTCACGTCGTAGAAAATAGTGCGCCGCTCTTCCGAGGCATCATCCGGTAACTCGGAGAGGACGTCTTTCACGAAAACCCCCATAAGTCGATCAGGGTGAATGAATCTTCCAGCCTCATCCACCACCCCTAACCGATCACCATCTCCGTCCATGCCTATTCCGAACTCTGCTCCATTCTCAACTACTGCATTTCCAAGGTCCACCATGTTCTTCTGCCTAGTGGGATCAGGGGGGTGATTTGGGAAAGTGTTGTCCCAGTCGCAGTACAGAGGAATCACATCAACACCAAGTCTCTCTAGCGTCTTAATGGCTAGGGGGCCGGGAACCGCGTTTCCACAGTCCAAAACAACTCGAATGTCCCTCGAAGGACTTCCCACACTCTTCACAATCGCATCGACATACGTGTCTTCGTAGTCTTCCAAAGTCTTGTAATTGCCCGAACCCGTCCTGAAATCCCCTTTCTCGAAGGTCCTCCTGATGTTCTGGAGGTCTTCACCACCCAGAGGCATCTTTCCTTGGCAAATTTTGAATCCATTGTACTCTGGAGGATTGTGACTCGCAGTGATGGCTACAGAAACATCGACTGGCAAATCAACTGTTGATCTGTACATTACGCCAGTGGTGGTTACTCCAAGGTCCAAGACATCAGCCCCGGCTGCGATTAGTCCCTTTACGAAGCTCTCGTGGTATTCAGGACCTGAGTCCCGAATGTCTCTAACAACAGAAACACACTTTGCATCAAGGTGGGTTGCTATCGCCCTACCAAGCCTCTCTGCAAAATCAGCATCCAGTTCTGAACCAGCAATTCCCCTAATGTCATATGCCTTGAACACGCTCATGCACTTTTCCTCCAATCGGTACTTCCTAATTCTTTGCTGTAAATGACTTGTTCATTTTGCATATTTCTCGGCACCATGGAAGTGCAGAGAAACATAGTCTTCTTCTCCAACAACCCAACTGTCGTGGGGGCTAGGTCCTACGTAGAATATATCGCCAGCGCGCAACTCATGAATTTCTCCATCTTTGAAGGCACAAGTTGCCACTCCCGATACAACCATCCCTAAATGCTCGACCTCACAGAATTCGGTGCCAGAAATAGGTGACACATCGACCGACCACTTCCATCCGGGATAGTAAGTTGCCCTTCCGATAGTCATACCTTCAAAGTGTACGATCTCAAACTGGCCCTTTTCGAATTCCCTAATCTCGTCAGGTTCCTCGAATCTCTTCACAATTATGTCAATGGTTGACATCTATACTAGGGCCTCCTCCAGTTCAGCAGGGAGATCAGTCCTGAATTCTCCAGAGTTGCGAAAGGCCTCGCAAACAATTTCGACCAGTGCCCCACCCGGAAGATTTGAGACCTCATAGGCGGCTCTCGCCGGCGGTATTGTATCTCCCAGCCATCCCGAATAAAGCTCGTTTATTTCGGAGTAGAATCCAATGTCCGTCATTAGAACAGTCACCTTTACCAAATCACCTTTGGAACTGTTTGCAGCTGCAAGGAGATCATCTATCTTTGCCAGAGTTCCTAGAGTTTGAGACGTTATGTCTTCCCCTGCCTGTACATCGATTTGACCAGATAGCCAGATATGATCTCTGACGTTGATCCCAGGGCTGTATGGCCCCAACTTTATTTCTCCAGTGTCTATCTTCAGCTTCCTGCCCATGAGGGTGCGAGGAGATTCTGTGTTTAGGGTTACTTGCGAACCTGCTCGATGATTCTGATGTGGCTCCCAGCCACCTCTTCAGCAGTCAGATTGGCAATCGGTACCCAAGCGGCATCCAAAGCGTCATCACCGCCCCTTGGAACCGCCTCGGGGTCTACATCAACTAGGTAATACAGGGCAATAATGTGCTTTCTAGGATCTCTTTCAGGGTCACCATGGATTGCGAGCTCTATCGGATTTTGACCAATAACCCCAGTCTCCTCTTCAAGCTCGCGCAGGACCGCGTGTGACGGGTCCTCGCCGTAGTTAACGAAACCACCCGGAAAGGCCCACTTACCTTTCCAGATTTCTGGCTCACTTCCTCTTCTGATAAGCAGGGCCTCAATTTCCCCCCCCCTCTCCCTTAGTGCCACCGAATCTACTGCTACAGCCGGATTCCTGTATCCATCCCGTCCGCAGGTTTCACAAGAATCACTCACCATAGCGACGCCTCCTCAATTGGAAAGTCTCAATCGCGTCATAGAGCTCCTTTTTTGAGAAAGAGGGCCAATGAACGTCCGTGAAATATAGCTCTGAATAGGCAATCTGCCATAGAAGAAAATTCGAGATCCGTTCCTCTCCGCTAGTCCTGATTACTAGATCTGGATCAGGCACATCAGCATCATATAGCCGATTCGAAATCTCGTTGGTGTCAATCTGCTCTAATTTGAGCTTTCCAGAGGCATGGTCCGATGCCACTCCTTTCACAGCATCAACAATCTCTTCTCTTCCACCGTAAGCCAGGCAAACGGTGAATGTGAAGTCAGAATAATCGCTAGTCCTTTCTTCAGCCATGGTTATTGCCTCTCTAACCCGAACGGGAAGCAACTCCAGCCTTCCCGCAACCCTAATCCTGACCTTCTTTGCGTGAATCCGGGGGTCCTCGACAATCTCGTTGAACCCTGTTACGTATAGGTCGTAGAGCGAATCCAACTCTCCCTCGTCTCTACTTGAGATGTTTTCAGTTGACAGTGCATAGACTGTAAGAAAGGGAATACCCAAATCTAGAGTCCAGTCCATCACCTCCTTGAGTTTCTCCTTGCCACGCCGGTGGCCTATTTCTGTGCCTATGTTCTTGCTCCATGCAAACCTCCTATTTCCATCCATGATGATTGACACGTGCTCCGGTAGGATTCCCATCATCACTCTGGTTTTCTGCCTACGGATCCTTACCCTGTCCAGCCTTGAGACAACACCCCACGCCAAACCGGAGTTCGACACGACTCTCGCTGGATAGGCGAAAATCCTGAATCGAAGAAGACCCTTCGCGACTCCGTCGAAAAACCTCCCAATCATCGTTCTTCGCCGTCCCATCTGGCCACCCGCTGCATTCACATGTTATGACAACTGACTAGCCATGATTTATTCGAAAACAATGTCCACATCATCTCCTATTCTGTTCAGAAGACCTCTTTCTGGATTCACAACAATTACCTCCCCGGCATGACTCCAAACATCCAGATCATGCTTGCTGTTTCCAGCATAAGAGAACCCACCCTCACCGAATCTAGCAACCAGTGCTTCTGCCTTCTTCTTTCCCCTGAGATTGAAGGACACATCAGAAGCCATGACATCTGAGAATAATCCGACATATCCAGCAATTTGCTCAGCAACAAGCCTGTCTGAGGCTGTGGCCAATATGACTAACCTCCCCTTAGTATGCTCTCCGGTCAGCCAGTCGAGGAACTCGGCATGGTACTCTATCTCTGCAGGGTTGAAAATCAACCTCTCCCCGAGATCGCGTTTCCATTCAGCCCTTCTTCCAGTTAGTTCTTTCAGAAGCATGCTCGGAAGCATCCAAGGTTTCCTGATGATTACCCTGATGAAGCTGACCCAACTCATGTCAGTCAGTATCAGTGTTCCATCCATGTCCACTGCTAGAGGCAGTCCCTCGGAGCCATCTTCCACGCCCCTCGCTAGGGCTGCAATGATTCAAGCCTTCGCCAACCGATTCAATGAAGCCAAGGACCCTTTCCTAGAAGCCGAAGGCATCATGGAAATGGACTGCATTTGGAGGCCTGCAGCAATGGCCCAGGTCAGTAACAAAGACCCTGCTCCAATCGGGTTCCATACGTTGACATTCGCTGGCATCGGTATGTCCTGCAAGATGATTGAGCCTGAAAACCTGACAGTTGACTCCGATTGGGAATCTCTTGTTTCTGAATTGAGTCACTGGGGCAATGTCCCAGAACCCAAGTCCCTCAATATCATGTCATTGGGAGAGGATGAGCGAGGCCCTACTGCGATTATCCGTGGTGATCATGACTGGTTGGCTGAGTTCCTGCCTTGGGGGTCGGACGGGCTTATCCGTAAGCGCAGCACTTCTTCTGGAACTAGTGCCGATTCTCCTTGTGGAGGTTACCGTTGGAAGGAAACGGATGTTATCATAATCAGGAAGCTCGAACAAAATGAGGAAAGCGCAAAGCTTCAGTTGTCGGGGACAATGAAATTGGGTGATTTATCTTCTACCAAAGAGATACTTCGAAGCTGCGGAATCGCATTGGGAAATTTCCATTCGCAAGTAGAGGCCGTCCGAACAACTCCGCCCGACCCAAATAGATGGAATGAGAGGCTCTCATCCATAGAGGAGACCCTTCGTGCAGACTCAATTTGGCGTGCTCAGCATTCAAGTGATACAGAGTGCATGCTAAGTATCGGCGATGTCCGATTTTGCGACATTACTGGGGATAGGGTAAGAATAGGGAGGCCTAGGATTGCCGATGCCCTGACTCCCCCCGAATGCCAATTTCCAGCAATAAGGGATTTGGCATCTCTTGTTCACGATCTCTCAAGGACGCACTATGATCTCAGCAGCGATTTTGACATTATCGAGCTTCGGTCCTCGCTAATAGGAGGTTGGAGGGAGGCTGCTCCGCAGAAGTGGTGTTCTGACAAGGTATTCTACACCCATCGAGGAGGATTGGCGATTTGGGAATACGAGCAATGCCTTCTTGACGTAATTGAATCCGTTTCTAACCAATCAGGAGCTCCCGAACCAGCGGTCACCCTGATCCGATATGTCCGCCCATTCCAAAAGAGAATGTTCAACAACAGAACAATTGGTGCTCTTTCAATCATGGCCGGATTTTTCGCAATTAGCACCCTTGTTTCCAATTTTCCTCCATCCGTCGGAGAAATCAAATTACCGTTGTTATTCCTGTCTGCAAGCTATCTTCTGATGAGGTTCTACAGGAGCCTAGCACCCCCGCCCGAGGTCCCTTTCAATCGATTCTTCACTCTATTCGGCTGACCTTGTCGTCCTGGAAGTCGTAGTACATCGGGATCCCGGTTGGGATCTCCAATGAGACGATTTCCTCGGCCCCGATTTCCTCGATGTGCATCACGATTGACCTCAATGAGTTTCCATGAGCTGATACGAGCACGTTCCTACCAGCTTCGAGGTCAGGCACTATCTCTTCCAAATAGTAGGGAATGGTTCTCTCGGCTGTCATCTTTAGGCTCTCTCCTTCCGGTGGCGCGACATCGTACGACCTCCTCCAAATGTGAACCTGCTCTATTCCGTGCAACTCAGCAGTCTCTGACTTGTTAAGCCCCTGCAGAGAACCGTAGTTTCTCTCATTCAACCGCCAGTCCTTCCTTGTCAGGGGGTCCTTCGAAGACTCATTGTGCTGCATTATTATCTCAGCGGTTCTCTGTGCTCGCAACAAGTCACTGGTATGAACGACGTCAATACGAACCTTGGAAAGCTCGCAACCCGCTTCTTCGGCTTCTCCTACTCCCCTTTCCGACAGATCGACGTCAGTCCACCCAGTGAAGCGATTCGCTGCATTCCAAACTGATTGGCCGTGCCGAATCAGGATTAGCCTAGGCATCCCATTCCCTTCTATGACTGGGTCCTTCGCCTGGGCTCGTGGAAAGCAAGGTTGACCTCTAAGCCCCGAGCCCGTGCCATGAGAAGTATGTCCTCAGTGAATTCCCTCTGCACCTTTGCACTGGATTCGCAGTAGAAGTTGCACGAGACGGTGATCTTCGGAGGGAGGCTGTCAGTTATCTTGACCCAGGAATCTTCAACCTTGGTTGCCCTGGGATCGGCCAGGACCTGCTCGCAGAGAGATTCGCAGAAACTCTTCAAAGCCTCCTCGTCACTATCTTCTTCAAACTCGAAACTGGGCCTAATCCTCCTGAACCTACGCATCGTGAAGTTCTCAACTGCAGAGTTAGTAATGTTAGAATTGGGCATTGTGACGATTGTGTCGTTCCCCGTCCTGAGCATGGTCGTCCGAAGTCCGATGTTTACGACTTCGCCCTCTACTCCGTCCACAATAATCCAATCCCCGACGTTGAATGGTTGGTCAATGATTATCGAAATCGCTCCGAAAACGTTTGCCACAGAGTCTTTTGCTGCTAATGCCAGCGCCAGACCTGTAATCCCTAGCCCTGCAATTAATCCGTTGAGATTTACACCAAATAGGCCCGCGATAACGAACACGGCAATGATAACAACAGCGAGCCTACCTATCGACTCGGCCACACTAGCCAAAGAACGGCGGGCTGCCATGTCATCTCCTTCGACTACAATGAACGCATCGAGGTAGTCAACAAGCCTGTAAGCCGCAAGAAGCATCAGTATTACGAACCCTGCTCTGCATAGTTGTCCAATAGTGCCCATCAGTTCAGTATCCCAGGCGTATTCTCCGGATTGCATCTCCATGTTTGCCAGAAGCCACTCAACAGATTGCCACATGACAAGAAGCCCAATCATCCAAGCCAGGGACTTGGGAGCAAATACCGTCTTTCCATCAATCCTCTCCATTTTGGAAAATACGTCCATCAGTCGCGGGAATATTATCCTTCTAGAAACCACGCCCACAGCCACACTCACCCCAATTAGGACGAATAGCACCAGCATTCCTTCTGAAGAAAAGCCGTAAGCAAACTCCTCTCCTGACATAAACTCACTCAAACTGGACGATATTTCCATAGTTCATCCGAGGAGACCCCCTTCAAAAAGTCAACGAGGTCCAATGGACCGAACTCCGAGCGTTTCAATACGGACGGTCTACCCGACAAAACGTTAGCATGCCTAGACAAGACCACCCCTGGCTTGGGAGAAATCCCGTAACCAATCCAGGAGCACCTGTCGCAGCAATGCTTCTTCCTCTCCTGCTAAGCCTGCTTTCTCCCGTGGCATTGGCGCCAATCTCTGTTGCCCAGGAAGAAGAGGCCGGGGCGTCCCCCGAGGACATCTGGTCTCCCGAGTATGCAAACCAGATTTTCCCTTGGGGGCCTCATGGAGACTCCGACCAACTTCAATTCAGATCTTATCATGATTATTTTTCTATGAAGCAAAGGATGCAGACATTAGCTGCGTACTACCCTGGATTTCTACAGTTCCACGAAGGGCTCCTCGGCGGGATTAACGCAAGAGGTGATGCCATGACGTCCGATGAGTACGAGGGTTGGTACTACAACCACGCTAGCCCGTGGATGAAGATAACTGGCAACGTTCAGGGTGGGGAATACAATGACTTCAATGGAGACGATGGAAACTACGCCGATCGACCAGACGTAATGCTAGTCGGCAACCACCATGCTAGGGAGTGGATGTCCTACGAGGTCCCTATGTTCTTTCTAGAGACCGTGGCTTTCTACTATGGAAAGGCGGGGATAGACAACGACGGCGACGGACTGATCGACGAGGACGGGTGGGACGGCGTGGACAACGACGGTGACTGTTTGATGCTGAACTCTTCATTCCAAGACAGCAATGGAGATGGCAACCCCTGTGGTCCCGGGGACTTGGGCGTCGACGAGGACTTCAGCGAGCAGTTCATCACCGATATGGTCAATACCAGAGAGATATACCTAATCCCATTGCTCAACGTAGATGGCAACAGATACGACAGGGAAGAATACTGTGGAGAAACTGCCTGGGAAAATTGCTATCAGAGTGGATGGAGGAAAAACCTGCGTGACAACACCCACACTGGAGTGACTCCAATTCCGGATATCGATGAGGCGGTGGACGAGGGGTGCGATGGAGTTGACCTCAATCGCAACTATCAGTTTGAATGGGGAGCCCCTCTAGGTGCGACTGGCCCCCTTTTCCCAGGCATGTGCTATGCAGACGGACCCAACAACGACGTCTACAATGGTCCCGTGAACTATGAGGACAACGACGGCGACGGTCTCGTGAACGAGGACCACGTTGACGGAAAGGACGACGATGCCGACGGCCAGACAGATGAGGACTGGATGGGGGGGAACACCGAGCCAGAGACCAAGTTCATCCAAGATATGACCGAGATGAACGACGATGACTTGAACGGGGCCTCAGACTTCAAGTCCACACTTACGTGGCACTCATTCTCGGAACTGGTCCTCTGGCCGTGGGGGCACTGCACGAACTGCTACGCCCCCGACGACGAGTATCTTGTGTATCACGGGCAAGTGATGGGGCAGATGACCGATTACGCTCCAATGCAGTCTTCAGACCTCTACCCAACCACCGGAGACTTCTGCGACTGGCACTACGGTGTTCACGACTCGTACTGCTACACAATTGAGATTGGAAACGCGTTCCACGAGAACCCGGAAGACATTGCCCACATTGCTGTGAGGAATCTAGGGGTGCCATTCTACATGGTGGAGATGGCAGACGACCCTCAATACCGAGCTATCGTAGGAATCGAGAACACCACATCTACACAGTGGTTGGAGGCCCCGACCGATGTCGACGTTCCATCCAAGGGAGACATCCCGATCGGACTCTGCTTAGATCCGATGTTCCCCTTTAGCCCAGACGAAGAAATGACTCACCTCATGTGGCGTTTTGTCGAGCCTAACAGGCAACAGAACGACTTCGGGCCCACGGAATGGGTGGAAGTCCCCTGGTCGAGAACCGGATTTAACGAGACCTTCGAAGAGTGTCCCCTGCTGGATGGCTCTAATGGGACTCGACTGGTCAGCCACGTTCCATTACCAGACACCTCGGTGGGAAAGATCCAGTACAAGGCAATGCTTGGGACCACTAACGGCGCATTCCCGTTCACCTACCCGACCGTGGAAGATGGAGGCAACTACTACGAGTTGTCAATACCATACAGGGCCGGATTTGGTGATGCGATACTAAGCATTCTCATGTTCCTCGTTATCGCAAGCTTCGTCTGGGGCGGTTTGGGATTCACTTTACGAGAGATGTTCTCCGGGGAAGATAGGGTTCTAGGTATGCCCGATGACTCCTCAGCCCCTACAGTGATTTCGACAGGAAAGGGCAATTGAGGTCTATTTCATGAACCCGCAGTCAGATTCTTCGAGTGACGAGTTCAGCGGCCGTCTGGGGCTGATATTCGCCACCATAGGTGCTGCGATAGGCACGGGAAACATCTGGAGATTCCCTCGGATGGTCGGGGCCAACGGAGGTGGCTCCTTCCTGATACCATGGCTGATATTCCTCTTCCTCTGGTCGGTCCCACTGATTATCGCCGAATTCGCCCTGGGCAAGAGGAGCAGGGTAGGGACGGTAGGGACGTTTCGAATCTTCGCAGGCCGGAGATTCGCTTGGATGGGGCTCTGGACGGCTTGGATTTCCACGGCTATCGGGTTCTACTATGCCGTGGTAACTGGTTGGTGCCTCAACTACTTCCAGACTGCAATCAGGGGAGGACTTTCCCAAGGGGTCGACACTACCGAGGTCTGGAACTCTTTCCTGAATAACCATTGGCAGGTGATAATCTTCCAGTGGATTGCTGTGATGATTACCATGGCTGCAATCTGGGGGGGTGCGAAGGCGATAGAGAAGGCAAATGTGACCCTGATGGTTTCGCTATTCGCCCTACTCTTCGTCGCCCTATTCCTCTCCTTCGTTATGGATGTCAAGGACGGTAGCCTGGATGGCTTCATCTACATGTTCAGCATACAGCCAGAGTACCTCTTCGAACCGGAGACGTGGATAAACGGGCTTTCCCAGTCTGCATGGTCTTGCTCAGCCGGAATGGGGATGGCTATCACGTACTCTGTCTACATGAGGAAGGACGAGGACACAACCCTCAACGCCGCTACGATGTGCTTCGCTAACAACAGCATCAGCATCATAGCCGGGCTGACCGTGATGATGGCGGTTTTCGCTGTGGTAGCGGACCCTCTGAGCGCCGTATCGGGTGGCAGCTCGGCAATCACGTTCCTCGTTCTTCCCGAGGTCTTCGCTCAGGCCCCGGGCGGACCAGTGGTGCAGCTAGTCATGGTCGCAGTCTTCTTCCTCGCACTTTCCTTTGCCGCACTCACGTCGATGATTTCGACCGTGGAGCTCTGCGTCAGGAATTTCGTCGACCATGGCTTCGAGAGATCCGTATCGGTGGCCCTGACTACCCTCGCCATCTTCCTCTTTGGGCTTCCCAGTGCGGTGCTGTGGATCAGGATGGACCAATCGACCGGCGTGTCCTTCCCGCAGTTCCTGGAGGTCCAGGATCATATCTGGGGGTACGGGCTGATGTTCAGCGGGCTATTCATTGCCTACAGCATCTGGAGCTATGGGTGGACAAGGTACAGGGTTTGGCAGGACGAAAACGGAATCGATGGGTTCGACTTCAGAGATTACCTTGATCACGGTGTCTCGTCGTTCCGTGACGACTTCATCAACACTGGGGACAACGACTGGTGGATAGGGCGCTGGTGGGACATCATCATGTATCTCGGATTCCCACTGATGTTCTCGGTACTGATGATCTCATACTTCAGCGACCTGCTGGCCAACGTCCATGACCCCTGGAACCCCTCCAACCCCCATGGGATTTCCATCATCCTGCTCTTCTGGGGCGTGACAGCAGTCATCTTCATCGGATTCAATCGGTTCCTTATTGCCCGTCCCCTTTACCGTAACGTCCCCGAGGGTGCAGACGTGCCGATCGACATGCTCCCAGGTGGTAACGACCCGTTAGTGGTAGTGGTGGGAGAGCAGCCTCCAGGGTACGGTACAATCACTGCGAACAGCTCCAAGGCTGCCATTGACGCTGAGATCGCCTAGGGCAGTGATGGGGATGTCCGGGCCAGCTTGCTGGGAGATGGAATGGGCAGAGGTCACAGTCCTGGATATGAACGCAGCATCGATGGGCGTGGACGAGTGGAGCCTGATGAGCGCTGCCGGGAAGGCTCTGGCCGACGCCGCCGAGCGAATCTCCGGGGACGAACCCGTACTTTTCGTCTGCGGACCTGGTAATAACGGTGGAGACGGATTCGCCGCAGCGATTGAAACCGCGAAGAGGGGCATCGAAGTCAGTGTGATCGCGAGTCACGAAGTTTCGAACTCGTTCATCTCCACCAGAGCTCGCTCCGAGGCCTCCGAGTCCCTCGAAATCCTCATCTGGCCATCAAAAAACGAGAGCGAGTTCTCCTTGGTGGTGGACTGCCTGCTCGGTGCAGGAGGCTCGGGCCCGGACACCTCTCTTCGAGGGCCAATAATGGAGATGGCAGAATGGGTCGAATCGTTGGGAAGGCCAGTGCTCGCCTGCGACATTCCCACCGGAATAGGGAGTCCCGACGAGCTAACTGCGGATCACACCGTCACTTTCCATAGCAGAAAGAGGGGCATGTCCCCTATCTCTTGCGGAGAGATATCAGTGATCCCTCTTCCTTGGCCCCGGGAGGTAGAGAACTGTGGTCCGGGCGACGTCTCCAGACTCCCACCGTTCGACCCCCAAGCGAGGAAGGGAGCCAGAGGGAGGTTGCTCGTCGTGGGAGGGGGCCCCTACCACGGAGCCCCCCTGTTGGCAGGGATGGCCGCTGCAAGGTCGGGTTGCGATCTCGTCCACGTCTCAATGCCATCTGCTGCTTCTGCGAGGGCCGAGTGGCCGGTCACGCTGATACCCAGTAGCCTCCCAGACTCTGAACTTCTGACCATGGACTCTTTGGATGCCATCTCCCTCGTTCTGAACTCCCCCAAACCACCCCAAGCAATGGTAACGGGCCCGGGTCTGGGAAGGGACGAAAGAACAATGGATGCTGTTAGGGCAATACTGGAATTAGTCGCTGGCCGAGGGATCCCAATCGTTGTGGACGCTGACGCGGTGGCTGCCCTTCCTCCAGGAAAATGGCCATCCGAACTGATCGGAGTCGCTACTCCTCATATCAGGGAAGCAGAGGGATGGCTGGGGGGATCTGACCCCAGCATAGCGCTCTCGTCTATGTCTGGAGAGGACGCTGCAATCGTGATTACCGGCCCAGAGGATGAACTCACCGCCCCAGAGGGCCGAAAGTGCAAGGCAACCGGGGGCCACCCAAGAATGTCAGTGGGGGGAACGGGGGACTTGCTCGCCGGCACCATAGGCGGCCTGTTGGCCCAGGGAATGGCTCCCTGGCCGGCTGCTAGACTCGGATGCGCACTTCTCAGGGAGGCAGGCAGCAGGGCAGCGGAAATCACCGGTCCCGGGCTACTCGCTCAGGACGTACCCGTTCATATCGCACACACGCTCTCCGACTGGACAGGTGACTCTTGATGTTCGTGAGCGACGATTACCCCTGGGCCAAGCTCTTCCGCGAGTATGCGATGTACTGCGCAGTCGGCTGCTTCAACGTGGCAGTGTTCGCGATGCTCTATCTCTTCTTCAAGAACTACAACTCCTGGACGGGTTACGTAGAGACCGTCGCATGGGCCATATCCTTCCTGATCAGCTCAGTCCAGGCATATGCGCTTCATAGATGGCTAACTTTCGAGTCCGACTCAGAAATTCGATCCAGCTTCACTAAGCTGATGACGGTATATGGAGCTCTATGGGCAGTTTCAACGTTCACCTTCTACATCATGTTCGAGATAATTGGAATCAGCCAGTTGGTTTCATGGGTGGTAAACACCTCTGGATTCGGGTTCCTAACTTTCCTATGCCTCAGGTTCTACGCCTTCCCTCTCGCCGATGGTAGGGTAACACGCAAAGAAAGGTTGGATGCGTTCATAGAACGACGTAGGTCTTGAAGTGGGCCCGTTCATGGCGGTGCCGTGACGCAAGGCGTTCGAGGCACTCGCGACTTCTACCCCGAGGACATGAGAATCCGAAACTGGCTGTTCGAGAAGTTCCACTCCGCAGCTCTGACTCATGGGTTCGAGGAGTACGACTCCCCCATGCTCGAGATGGAGGAGCTGTACACCAGGAAGGCGGGCGAGGAGATTACACAGCAGCTCTACAACTTCGAGGACAAGGGAGGACGCAAGGTCGCACTGCGTCCAGAAATGACTCCCTCTCTGGCTAGGATGGTAATGGCTAGGTCGGGAGCCCTTCCGTTGCCGATCAAGTGGTACTCCATCCCCCAATGCTGGCGGTACGAACGCACCCAGAGGGGCAGGGGCAGGGAGCACTACCAGTGGAACGTCGACATCTGGGGAACCGAGGGCATCGAGGCCGACGCAGAATTGCTCTCCGTACTCGTCAACTTCTTCGGCAGTGTGGGACTGACTAAAGACGACCTGGTAATCAAGATCAGCAGCAGGAAGGTGCTCGAGGAGGTCCTGGGCTCCCTGGGGATAGAGGGGGACGAGTTCTCCAAGACGTGCGTGATCGTGGACAAGATGGACAAGCATCCTGCCGATGTGATCGAGGCACAGCTAGCCGACTTGGGAATAGCATCCTCGTCCATCTCCACCATCCAGAAGGTGCTTGGCATCTCCGACATGGAGGAACTCGAGAAGGCACTGGGTGCCGACAGTCCCTCCCTGAGCGAACTCGCCTCCCTGTTCACGCTAATCGACTCCTACGGGATAGGAGGCTGGGTGGAGTTCGATGCCTCCGTGGTCCGGGGCCTTGCCTATTACACCGGGCCGGTATTCGAGGCTCACGATCGGGCCGGCGAACTTCGTGCCATTTGCGGAGGAGGGAGGTACGACAGGCTGATCGGGACCCTCGGAGGACGGGACCTCCCAGCGACGGGGTTCGGTTTCGGAGACATGGTCGTGATGGAGCTGCTTGCCTCCAAGGGACTGGTTCCATCCTTGCCATCCGGGATATCTGATGTCGTGTTCGGGATGGGAGCAGAACTCCGAGGGGCATCTATGCAGGTCGCGACAGCTTTGCGCTCGAAGGGCAACAGTGTGGACCTAGTACTGGAGGACAAGCGCATGAAGTGGGTATTCAAGCACGCGGAGAGGACCGGTGCGAAGAGGCTGGTACTGGTGATGCCCGAGGAATGGGGAAACGGAAAGGTACGAGTTAAGGATCTAGAGAGCGGAGATGAGAGGGACGTCGATTTCGGGGAACTGTGACCGCCATCGCCATGGCAACCAGCCCCGAGAGAAGCCCGAATCCCGGAACCCCCTTGTCCTCTGACTTCACCTCCTCGATCACCTCGGGCGCGTCGGCGACGGGGAATTGGATCTGGGATCGTAGACCCTCCTGGTTGTTTGAGTAGTACAGCCGGAACGACCCTCCGCACTTCAGAACCTGGAGGGCACCAGAGCATGGGGTGCCCGACGCATCCCAGCCAACCTTGGAAATCTCGATCCTTATGCTCGGCTCCCCCTCGCTACGGTTCCACCAAGTAGAGTTCTCCTCCACATCGATCTCCCACGACAGCTGCACGTCCTCGTCGGTTGCAATGCCAGGGAACTCCCTGCTTTCAATTTCCATGTTGCCCTTCATCAGAGTGATTGTAAGGTCCTTGTCCTCCTCCGACTCGGCATCGGCATGGTCCACCTTCACCCCGAACTCGACCGAAATCTTCCCTGTGGGATTTAGGTAGAGGTCTTCTTCGAACGAGTACTTCATGCGGCACGAAATGCTTACCTCAAGCCTCTCTGCATCGCCACCATCCACCTCCTCGCCGTATCCCTGGTCCGCCGAACCGGACGATCCCTCTGGGTCGAAGTTCTCCCAGCAGTCAGTGGCGTCTTCGTTTCCCCAGAAGTGGAGGACGTTGTTGATCGCGGATGGCTGCTCGGGATTGGAAGACTGTGCAGATATTGGAGCAGCAGCCATTGAAGAGCACACTAGAATGACGAGTAATGCGCATTTGCCCACTCTTGTCATCACAGGTGCACTAGTGCTACTCAGTTTGAGTTTATCCTACCGATTTGTAGCTTGGAAAACCAATCTATGGGATTCATTCCAACCTTGATCTTCCGGCAACTGCTGCCATTGCTAGGGCACCTAGGCCTGCTACTAGGCCGAAACCCGGAAGTCCGCCTTCGTCGTCCTCCGCTTCTCCTGGTCCCTCTCCATCAATGATAGCATCTGTCATGTTGATCACGGGGAAGTTTGCTTCTGCGATCATTCCGTCTTCGTTGTTTGAGTAGTAGAACCAGAACTCTCCATCGCAGTTCAGTATAATGCAGGTGATGTCATTGACACCGGGTTTGGAGTATTCTATTCCCAGTGCAGGCTCCTCTTGGCTCTTATTCCAAGTAGTCATGTTTTCAGTGACTTGGATTTCCCAGCGTAACTGCTCATCGTTGTAGCCGTTATCGACAGAGGGAAACGTCTCGACGGCGACTTCAGTATTTCCTTTGAAGAGAGTCAGAGTCAGATCCTTGCAGTTTGAGTCACCATCCGCGCAATCATCCGAGTATATCCTCAAACCGACTTCGATGACTATAGTTCCGTTAGGATTCAGGTACATCGTCTCCTTGAAATTCTCTTGAATTCTACATGTGAAAGAGACCTCAACCTGCTGACCCTGGCTGAATGTCTTCTCTCCATGCCCACCTTCTGCTGAGCCTGACGAGTCATTGCTGTCAAAGTGAGTCCAACAAGAGGATAGATCATCCGTACCCCAGAAGTGCATGTGTGGATTTTCGACCGATGGTTGTTTGGGATCGTCTGCCGCCTGAGCAGAAGCCGGGGCTAAGAATACCGATGAGAGAAGGAAAAACGAGAGACTGAGCGCCACTATCCTGCTAGACATCGATTTCTACTCCTTGACGTCCTGTTTGAGGCTTGTCCATCCCTGTTCCCCCTAGTCGAACCGCTGGAAACCGCTGTCGGCCCGTTCCCTGGTCCTTCTAGCGATGTTGAGGGCGTCTCCTAGCATGTCTGCGCTAATCATCTCCCTGTCGAGCCTCTCGTGAGCCACCCCAGTGATAATCGACATGACCTTGATAGTGTCGCCGAACGCCGGGTCCTGTCTAGCCCCGAAAATCACGTTGGCGTTGGGAGAGAGTCTGGCCGTCATCAGATCACAGACCTGATTGGCTTGCTCTAGAGTCATGTAAGGTCCCCCAGTAACGTGAATCAGAGCACCCGTCGCTCCATCAATCTCGATGTCTAGCAATGGATGGTTAAGCGATTCGTGAACGACCTCCTCGGGACCCTGGTCACTCTCACCGTATAGCATCATAGTCACCCCTCCTCCCTTCATTATCGAACGGACATCCGCGAAGTCAAGGTTGATCAGGCTGGGCAGAGTGATTGTCTCCACGACTCCCTTCACTATCTCTGCAATCAACTGGTCCATGATGCTGAAGGCCTCGTCAAGGGGGAGATTTGGCACGTAGTGCATTAGTCTGTTATTGTCCAGTACCAGGACGGCGTCGGCCGCCTTGCGCACTAGATCCAGGCCTTCCAGAGCACGTTGCATCCTCTGGCGCCTCTCAACCGTGAAGGGAGTCGTAACTACTGCAACGACCAGAGCCCCACAGCGTTTGGCCTCTTCTGCGACTACGGGGGCAATCCCTGTCCCAGTGCCTCCTCCTAGGCCAGCAGTGACGAAGACCAGATCAGCGCCTTCGACGATCTTAGTGATAACGTCTCGGCCTGCCTCAGCACATCTTCGCCCCATCACGGGATCTCCTCCAGCTCCCAGGCCCCTGGTTATGTGCCTTCCAACTAGTAACTTCTGCATTGCTCTGGTATTGTCCAGATGCTGCTTGTCAGTGTTGATTGCAACTGTGATCGCTCCTTCCACGCCAATGTGTGTTATCCTATTCATGGTGTTGTTCCCTGAACCACCGCACCCGCAAACTAGGATCCTTGGATCGGGGGGGCCAAAGCTCTCGAGCTCCTTGTCAGTGAGGGCTGTAGGAATCCTACTTGGAGCCCGAGAATCGGTCTCTGGGGAAACTGAACTGCTTGGGACCTCTACCATTAACCCGCCTCGTGCATCCCAGACATCGCTGCCTATTACGCCCCCTCAGTCCATTCTCCGCCTTCTTAACCGTTGAGGGAATCGAACTCCCTAACAGGCCGATTATCAGACCTATCTGGAAGTGCCGGGACACGTTCATTTTCCCACAACTTCGAATAATCCTACAATTTGACTGGAAAGCGACATAAAGCGCCAGTCTCCCCCCAACCCTACCGCGCTTAGCTCAGTTGGCTAGAGCACCTGACTGTAGACTGGAAACACATTGGTTGTAGGCAGCCATCAGGGGGTCCCCGGTTCAAGTCCGGGAGCGCGGACCACTATCCTCTAAGAATGTCGAGAGGGATGCTAATGTCTGGGACTTCAAATGGGAATTTATGACGGCTCGTCTTTGGGGAGAATACTTTCCCGGAGACCCCCATTTCAATCACATCCTCTTTGGTGATTTTTTCCTTTCCACACCCAGGCCAGACATCAACTAGCACCCCCGGATCTCTAAGATAGTCAACCTTCACTACTGGGACCCTGTCTAGCTTCAAATCTCCAGCTGCAGTCCACTTGTGATGACCATCCAAAATAACCATCGTGACCTCATCCACAATTATCGGCTTGTAGAATCCTCTGTCCAACATCTTCCTAATTCGACTCTCCAGATTAGACGGAATCACCTCTTCGTGACCCCTCAGAAAACTCCTTTCCACTATTTCGACGTCGACTTGCTGCTCTGACACTGTCCCATCAGGGGCAAGCAGGCTCATAAATGAGTTCTAGGTCGGCGGGCCGCTGGAGGAGTGAAGATGGGACTACACCAACACATTAGGGCATTGTGGAAGCAGCCCAAAAAGAACATCCCTTCCAGACATAGAACGGCTAGGATGGCAGGATGGCGCAAGGAGCCAGTATTCTGTAGAATTGACAAACCGACTCGCCTGGATGCTGCTCACAGAGTAGGTTACAAGGCCAAGCAAGGAGTAGTGGTAGTTCGAACAAGAGTCCGCAGAGGAGGACTACGTAAGGGAAAAATCCACATGAAGCGAAAGCCTTCCAAGGCTGGAATCAAGAAGATTACGATGGCCAAGTCAATCCAGAGAATAGCCGAGGAGAGGACCAGTACTAGGTACCCGAACCTCGAGGTTCTGAACTCTTACTGGGTAGGCGAGGACGGAAAGAACAAGTTCTACGAGGTGATTATGATCGATCCTTCGCACCCTGCAATCAAATCCGACAAGTCCCTCGGTTGGGTTTCCAGTGGCTCCAGCCACAGAGGCCGAGCTCATCGGGGGAAGACCGGTGCCGGCAAGAGAGGACGAGGGTTGCTAAACAAGGGCAAGGGAGCAGAGAAGCTCCGACCAAGCCTCAAGGCCAACAAGAATAGAGGCAAGTAACCGCATCTTCCGTCATATTGATGCGATATGATGAGCGGCGTTAGGCGATGGCAGACCGTCACGCGTCGGAAATCAGAGGTTTACCTGTGATCATCCCTGACGGCAGGCTTCTTGGAACCGTTCACGACACTGTGATAGACGTCAGCAATTGGTCATGCACTCACATTTTCGTCTCTGACCCCCCTGAGGGCATTGTCGAGGGAAGGACGCATGTTGCAGTCCCCTGGGGATGGGTCCGATCCGTGGGAGACGTCGTCCTATTGCGCTGGTTCCCACCGTCTCCAATTCCACGAAATCTATAGCTACAATAGTAGCATGATTCGAACGCGACTCCGATATCGTTCAAAAGTAATGGGCGAACGGGCGCTCAATGCGTCCGTCCGCTTTGCCCGTCATCCTCCTCCTCCTCCTTTCACCTACGGCCTCCTTGGCTGCCCCCACGACAAGGGGTGTGATTACTTGCTCAAGCTCAAGCGTTGAACTACTGCCTGATAACTGGAGCATATCAGATCAGTCATGCATTAGGATAGATATGGGTGAACTCCAACCCGGACAGACGATGTACTTCGACGTTTCAGCAGACCATGCGGTGGATGTCCTGTTATTCCCTGCAAGCACAATTTCAGTCTATCAAAGCGAACAGGCGTATCGGATGGGTTCGGTGTGGGAAGCTGAGTCGGTATTCGAGGAATTCTCGGGGTCAGGGGAATGGCACTGGACCGTCCCTAGCGATAGAGAAGCAACTAGGTGGTTTCTGGTGATTGACAATCTCGCACACCCAAGCGACGCTGGAATGGGTTCCCAGGGAGGTAATCAAGTCGAGGCATCTCTTGATGCTGGGACGATTTCCCAGCAAGTATTCTCAATTGCAGACTCGATTCACAGGGTTGGGACGAGCGACTTCTCGGTTGTTCATGGGCCATTCTCAGTAGACGAGGGCACATTCCTTGAGATTTATGCCAGGACAATGGAGGGATTCCCAGATGTCTTCGTCATGACTGAGAGCGCCTTTTCACTATACTCGCCCAGTGAGAACTGGTCCTCCTCCTCAAGGATGGTATCAGCCGACATGCTGTTGGTAACCAACGAGAGGTATCTCCCTTGGGAAGTAAGCGGCACGGATGGCGAGGATCTGTACGTTGTTGTCGACAACAGGGCAGGGCCAGGAGGAGGAGGCGCAGGCACTTCTCCAGTTGCAGTTACGGTGACATTGACACTCACACCAGTCCTCGAACCCACTATCTCTAGCGAGGCAGACCTCGACTCTGTGGACGTCGGTTCAGAGGTATCTCTGTCCGCCCTCGACACTCCAAACAAGTCCAATCAGATTCCCGAGATGGGGTATTCTTGGGATATTGACGGAGACGGAATATCGGATTCTTCTGGATTTGCCGTGATCCACTCTTGGGATGAACCCGGAAACTACTCTGTCCGGCTTTCTGTCACTTCAGTCGATTCTAGGAGCGCTAGCTCCACAAGGGAGGTAGTGGTCATCGACAAAACCGACCCGGTAGTTTCAGCCGGTTCCGGGGCAACAATTGTCAAGGGATTCGGGGAGCTGCTTGAGATTGACGGCTCTTTTAGTGACAATTGGGGAATTGATAGGATTGATTGGATGCTTGACTCCAATATCTTGGAGTCGAACTATTCGGTAACCGGAACAACCTCTTCAATATCCATAGTCGTATCAAATGAGTACTCGCCAGGGGATCACACGGTCTCACTGAAGGTAACCGACAAGGCTGGTAGGATTTCGCTAGTAGACGTGCCAATTGTCTTCATTGACGTTACTTCCCCCGAAATTCTACCTTACGAAAGTCAAATTGAAGTGGAAGTCGGAGAACCGGTAATCTTCCAGATTTCGGCTCTGGACAATGAATCAGAAAGCCTCTTCTACACTTGGATAATTGAGCAAGGAACGGAAAACGAGATTCAATTCAATGGACCCCAGGTAATTCACCAATTCGACACCGAGGGACCGCAGAACATCTTCTGCAGGGTGGAAAACGAAGCAGGCCTCGAATCCTTTGCCGAGATATTGGTATTGGTTGAGGACGATGGCGACGGAAGCGGACTAGGCATTTTGCCTCTGGTCGTCCTATCACTAGTGGGCGTTGTGTTGCTAGCAGCTGGTGGTTTTGCTGCATTCAACGTCGCCGTCAGAAGGCGTATCTCGATTATTGCCGAAGAAGAGGATGAAGAAGTTTCGACGACCACTCTCCCTCCAACCCCCCAGACTCAGACCTCGATGTGGGGAGGCCAACAGACCTCTTCATACCAACAAGCACCTCCGCCATTGACTGACACAATTATCGATGTCAATCTCATTGACCTCCTCGAAGACACCCCAGCAGTCGATCCTCTAATTGCCTCACTCCCGGATGAAGCCATCACAGAAATCCAAGAGGATGTAGAGGAGAGCGTCATAGAAGCCGAGAATGGAAGCTCCCGGGCGATGAGGAAGAACTGCTCCGCATGCTCCCGAGCATTTGAGCTCGACCTGCCCGAAGGTATCGATACCGCTTACACCAATTGTCCACATTGCGATTCAGAAGAACTGGTTAGCCTCTGAGTGGCATGAAACGATGATACTCCCTGGTACACGCAGGGCAATACCATATAGCGCACCTCTTCGAGGTGCGTCATACATGGACGACTCAGGTAGGGGTAGTAGGAATCAAGGATTCCCCGTCCAAATTGCCATGATTTGTCTGGCCCTGCTGATTCTTCCACTGCTCTCTCCATTGCACAGCGTAAACGGCGAGGCTCGTGTAGAGTCCAAGGACTTTGGAGTATTGGATGAGCTAGATGAGATGCTGAAAGAACGGTCCGATATAATAAACTCAAACAGCATCTCTTCATTGGCAGAACCCAGGATCAGTCAGATTAGAGAATCTGTAGAGACCTCTGATTCAGGAAGCCCAATTTCACTGGTTGGAACAGCAATGGAGGGAGCCACTATGGTCCAAACATCCCCACCTACCCCAAAGCACCCTACTCCTTACGAAGCCCTCTTGGACCCAAGTGAAAGGCCTCCTGCGTTCGTCGAGAACATTTGGCAGACGCTTATCAACATCACAGACTACGTGATATGGACACAGTACACGGACAGGAATGGAAATGTGCAGAATTCCACCGAGGTGGTATCATTCAGTGCCTCGCTGATTTCCATCCTCAACCCGGACACAGAAGCACTACTTCACTCGGTGGACGTGGATAAGGACGGAGACGATGATATCCAAGTTGGCCTTAGAGTCGACGTAGAGTTCGTTGGAGGCTGGGGAATCGAAGGAGACACCCTTTGGATAGAACCTGGAATTGAGTACACAATTAGGGATATCGGGAACAGTGCCCTCGATCCCGATTGGAATAATATGGAATCTCTGCAAGTTTCCTTGATCAAAGCATTCTCGTATTCTGATTCTGGTACTATTCTGAATCTTGGAGAGGGGGAGACTTACGTTTGGGTCCTCGACTCGAGATTCACAACTCCACCGAACGACTTCAAGTTTGAAGTTGGAATCGAGCGATTCTACTTCGATCTTTCAGAAGCCGCTTTCGGCTTCGGTGATGCACTCTTTGCACTCCTGACTTTGGGAATCGGGGGCTCCCCTTCTGAGACTGGAATAACCTTCGCTGCGATTTCGTCCCCCTACTCACTTAGATTCGACAATAGGGGGCAGGATGAATGCCCGAATAGGTACAACACCACCGAACTAAGCTCCAAATCTTCTATTGAGATTTCATGCGGTGTATCCGCTGGATTTGGCTACTTGCACTTCTCTCCACCAGACGATAACGGCAATCGGGATATTTGGGAGATTGCCTACATCGAGGCCCGGTTCCATCCGAACGGGAACTCCGACCTCCTTCCTAGGGAGGCGGAACTTGTCATTAGGACCGACAGCGTTCTCCCAACATCAGTAGGTATGCAGGGAGAGCGCAGCCTCACGACTATTGAGTACTGGGCTGACAGGAGATCCGACTTACACATTCACTTTCACGAGGATAGATCAAACCTCCCACCTTCGGAATCCGATGGACACTATGGCAACACCACAGACTCAGTCGGGTGGTTCAGGGGGATGCCTGCTGGCTCTCTGACCGACAATCAGATTCAGAGGATATTCCGAATGCTCGGGTCGGCTGATGAGCCAGAGCTCCCTGGGTCCCTCCCACAGAGACTTGGTCTGATTATCGGAATCAAGAATTTCACTAGGGACAATAGTCAAAATGTCGATGATCCCTCCCTCCCAATCAATCCAGCCTATCCTCCCGACAGCCTAATAGTTCTGAGATCTGTTCAGTCGCTCGAACAACTGGATTACACTTCCTGGTTCTCGAGAGGGGGGTCCTCTGAGGATCACAGGAGGATCCATATCTATGCCTCCTCGATTCCAACCGCCGTTGCGGTCTACGGAACATTCGGATTGGGAGGCTCCTCCGATGCCGACAATTCATTTGACTCAGGAGAAAACATAGACTTCATTTCAAAGATTATGGACTCCGTTATCGTCAACATCGTAGACGTCTTCTTGGATGTTGGCAACGTATTGAACGAGATCCCTTCGACTGTTGTGAATTTGATTAGCACCGGGGCAGGAGGGGGAATAGCCGGAAGAGAGATCACGCTTCTGATGACTGACAACTGGCTTGAGTCGAGGAACCCAATGTACCTTCCCTCTGTAACAATGCAGATAGGCTCATCCGAACACCCGGTGGTTCCGGGCAATCACCTATTGCTAGCACAAGATAGGGGATTGGGACAAATTCAGACTGACGAGGGCCTGAAGGACCCCTTGGTACCAGTGGCAGCAAGCATCAACTTCAGTGGGCTCCAGGCTTTCTCATTCGAGGACTCGAATATCTCTGAGAAGCAGACATTGACTCTGGACACCTTCTCCAACGAGCCAATTTCATTCACTTTCGTTAACCACGATTCAGGGAACCTAACAGGGGCATATCACCAGTCACTATGGTTCTCAGATCTACCTGATAGGATATCTGTTGAAGTATCCCCACAAGGCCAGGAATATTCTGCATCGGGACCAATCGACTCAATCATTTACACTGGTTCCGAGGGATTCCAAAGGCAAGCAGCAAGGATCACCGGCTTCCCAGACTCATTCTCGACTACGTCCGACTCCACCTTTTCATTGTCCACATCACTTCCGATTGAGAGGATCGAGGCACAGCTTAGCGATTCTATGGACGATCTGACCATGGAAGGGGACCACTTCCTGTTCCATCACGATCCTTCCAACGGGACCTCTTCACTTTCAACGGCAATTTCGGGAATTAGCCGAGTCGGGTGGACTCCGCCGTTAGAAGAAGGGGCAGAGGGGCCATCTGGCATGGGAACAGCATTTGCCACATTCGAGGGGAGAAACGTCTTCAGGATAAATGTGGGAAATGCCCCAACTAGCGAGGACCTCCCCCTCTCCGTCCTTGCAGAGATAGACCCTATGCCCTCAAACGTCTCACTGAAGATTCCCACTGGTTCTGAATCTGGGCCATCTCTGGAGCTACCAGAGCTCAACACATCCAATGGGATATCCGGAGTGGCGTTTTTCATCGGGGGATTCGCAGATCTAGGTAGATCGGTAAATGAGGTCTTGGCGGGAATAACGACGGACATCTCGACCGGCTCGGCATCTGGGGACGAGGACTTCTCCTTTGGTTTGGGGCTAGATGCCGACTCAGAGTTCGATCTAGTCGTGGAGTCTTCCATGGGACTTCCAACCATAGATGAGCCGGAATGGGTGCATGGGGCCTCATTAAACTCTGCACCAGCGGGGATATCGGAGGGGTATCATCTGAAGACTTGGATCCCAAACCTTCCCCCGATGGTGGACCTTTCTGTTTCAAGGAGTGCTATACAGAATGGTCAGATATGGGAAATCAGTCTAGGACTAGAGGGCTGGGAACCATTTAACCCAGAGCTGATTATTTCGTACAAGGGAGTCAATGGACAGGATCTATTCCTTACCCTTGATGGACTAGAAGTAGGATCTAGGACTTCTGTTCTATTGGAATCAGAGATTAAGATTCAGACCCTAGGGGGGATTACTGAGACGTCGACATCTACGTTGTATGGGATGACGAACCGCCTAGACTGGTTCCACGCCCTCTTGATTGACAGGGGAGCAGGGAGTAGGACTGAAATGATGGTTCAAGACATTCCCGAATCTGTAGCTATCCAAGCAAGCATAGGAACAGCTCTTTCCATGGACATGACCGTTCCCGATGAATACAGGACAGATGGCGTGGGTGTCGGGTCAATCATGATCCAGCAGATGCAATGGATGGAAGGGGCATGGTGGCCCGCTACAATGTTCCTGACCCAAGTTCCCGGATCAATGAACCTCACCACAGAGCCCGTCCTAAACTTCGATATTACCAAGAATCTAGCATTCCAAGGATTGCCAATCCTAGACTTCTCCTCCTCAAGTGAGGGAATGTCACTTTACATCGAGGCCCAAGGCAGGGCCATCAACAGCAGAGGGGACATCGTCCTTCTGGCCGAGGGCCTATCAGACAGGCTTTCTGTGAAACCAACCGATTCCTATGGCCTAAACATTAGATCGGGCGGAGATGGAGTAGAAAAACTGTACATGAGGGCGACCGACATCCCGACGATGCCACCGATTGTACTCGAAGAGATGGAGGTCCTGGGCGAGGATCTGAAGAGTGCCACCGTTCACATCAGGGAGATTGCGGGCCCATACAGCGTAATCCAAGTCAATGACATCAGGGGTGGGCGAATCGTCGCATCGGCTAGAGCAACGGCGGATGTTGGAGGCACACAATTTGATCTGAGGGGGGTGATGCTGGATGCTCAGGCCACAGGAGGAGTACCCTCAGGAACTACACTCGGAGTAAATGGACTAGCATCGGACCTCTCCTTGCTAAACATGGCACCGGGATTCTCTGGCTCGACTAGTCATATCATGGCCCCGGAACCTCTCTCATCCGGGTTCCTGACTCTAGTAGCTACTTATTGGAGGGGGAAATGATGGGAATTCTTGAAGGGGATAGAGCCGGTTCGAGTGACAGTGATTTGGACACGGCTCACGTGATACTGGAGAAGTTGGGTGACAGAGCCATCGATGTAGTCACTCCTGCCAGAGTAGTATTCGCATCGATATTGGCTTTCCTCATCTCTTCGGCCTCTATTTTCATGGTCATCTGGATAATTCCCTACGATAATGTTGACATGGATGTGGCATACATGCAGTCTGCATCTGGGCACGTGGTACTAGCAGAACTTGACAACAAAGGAAGTAGAGCAATCGAGGAAGTCAGCGTTACAATTAGGCTGCTCGACTCGGATGGAATTGAAGTGGGACGGCATGACTTCTACATGGACGAGCTACCAGCACACAGCTCAATCTCAAACACCCCATCAGATGATCTCGAACTCATAGTCAAAGGCGAATCTGTCTGGAATCACTATACGATCGAGATATATCTAGAATACCGTCACTATGCGGGAAGTAATTCGGAGGTTTGGACGCACGAGGTTGGTGATTGGACTAGGGAGATTTTCCTAGAAGAGGCCCCGTCGAGGCTATTCTAGGGAACTCGGCTCAATAGGATGAAGACTGACCCATAGTATCAAATCGAATCCAAAGGGGGCTTGAAGAAGATGGGAAAGTACGCAACACTCATTGTGCTGCTGTTCCTAGCTTCTTCCTTGTCACCACTAGCCATTTATGGGAAAGATGACTTAGATAACCAACTCTTTGACGTTGAAGGACGAGACAATAGAATTGAGATTTCTCCAGATCCAGATAGTATACAAGACCTAGGGGAACCCAGGATTTCCGTTGGGAAGGAGGGGACAAGAAGCCCATGGGCAGACTCATCCATTGGAACTTTCACAAACGGAGGCCTAATCCTCTCCGAAGACATTCCGGAAGCTCTCCAGGAGCTTAGATCGGACATCATGATAGTCATAGTTGATCCAGAAGCCAGTCTTTGGGATGCAAGAAACGAGATTGCCGATTCGGCCACCGTCAAGATCCGCACCACAATCCCCCCCTCTGGCTTCTTGATCCAAGGGGAAATGGAAGAATTGCAAAGGATTCGAGATGTCCCCGTTGTCCAATCTGCCCACTTGGTCCCGCTAGCACTGTTCGTAGATAACCAGCTTTGGGAAAGCAACCTGCAGGACAAAATTGAGGTCGAGATCACAGGATGGAAGGATTCGGATCTGAACAGACTTGACAGAGCCGGAATTGGTCTAGGAGGCTCTCTGTTCGAGCTCTCGGATGAGTATCTCGAAGAACACTGGTCACCGGGGATTGGAATTCATTTCGGGAAAATTTCGAAAAACCAAATACCACAGATTGCACTAAATCCAGAAGTTTCATTCATCACACCCATGCCCGAACTATCAATCTCCAACAACCTCGTACGCAATCATATGGAGATTAACACAGTCGAGACATTCTTCTTCAGTGGCCTTAATGGAAGCGGTCAGCGGGTAGGGGTAGCCGATACAGGGATCGACCACGACCATGGGGACTTCGGGAGCAGGATAGTTCAGCGAGTCGACGTCGCCAACGATGGCTCCACTGCAGATACCAACGATGGCCATGGCACCCACGTCTCATGTACCGTTCTGGGTTCTGGATCACGAACCAGCAGCTACGAGGGAGTAGCCCCCCAGGCAGAGCTTTACATGCAGGCAATGGAGGACGACAGTTCTGGCCAACTATCAGGACCCGGGGTTTACTCGCTCCTCAACTCCGCCTACAGTTCTGGAGGGGTTAGGATTCACACAAACAGTTGGGGAAGCCTGAGTTCTGGGGGAGACTACTCTACCCAGTCAGAAGATGCCGATGACAGAACATCGACATGGGATCAGTATTGGACTTATGAGGGAATGACAGTCCTTTTCGCTGCTGGGAATGAGAGGGATGATGGGGTGTCTCCACCTGGGACTGCAAAGAACGTAATCACCGTGGGCGCCCATGTCAACAGGTACAGCAATAACGCTGCAGACGAGATGTACTACTGGAGCAGCAGGGGCCCGACCGATGATGGTAGGATTAAGCCAGACATCGTTGCTGCTGGGGACTATGTCAGGTCATGCAGGGCACAGGAGGCTACGGAGGCACCCAACAACATCAACGATCCTTGGTACGTGGAATACAGCGGGACTTCGATGTCAACACCAGCAGCGGCAGGAGCCTCTGCTCTGGTTCGCGAGTACTTGATGGAGATAGCAGAGAGGCCTGCACCCCAGGGTGCTTTGGTGAAGGCACTGCTGATTCTGGGGGCCGAAGACATGGGGACAAGGGACATTCCGAACAATGACGAAGGCTGGGGTAGGCTGAATCTTGTGAACACCCTCCTTCCCGACAATGACATTGGAATTTTCGTCGACGACAGATCCCGACTTTCTAGTGGCCAACAGGCGGAGTACAACTTCGAGATCACCCGCGCGGGCGAACCACTGAAGGTCGTCCTAGCTTGGTCCGACTACCCCGGTTCGACCTTCTCGGGAACCCAACTGAGGAACGACCTCAACCTCGAAGTGACTTCTCCCGATGGGCAGGTCACTTACCTGGGTAATGATTTTTCGAACGGCAAGTCAACAACCGGTGGTGCAAAGGACAACAAGAACAACGTCGAGGTAGTCCTAATCGACTCTGCCTCTCTCGGGATTTGGAATGTCAAGGTCAAGGACTACTCCCACGGTGGGTCCCGTACCTACCAGCCATTCGCAATCGCAATTAGGGGGGTGAACGTAAACGACCTCACTCCCGACCCCGCAATCATCCCCGAGTCATTCCAGATATCCACCCCAATCCCCCAAGTAGGCGAGCCGACCCAGTTTTCGGTCTCCATTGTAAACCAGGGTTCTGGTTCGTTCCCCGAAGTGTTCGTTTCCGCATACATCAACGAGGCGGTCCTGGGAACCAGGAACGTTGGCATGTCTCCTGGAGAAGACACCCGGTTAGATTGGATATGGACGCCTGACCCATCTGAAAAAGGGGACACTGAAATCAGGATAGAGATAGATCCCAACAATCAGCTGGAGGAACTCTACGAGGACAATAACGTACTGATACAGATTGTACAGGTCAGCGCCCCGGGAATCCAGGCCTCATCAAGCGACCCATGGAGAACCCTCGAAGACGCTTCGGACACTACCACAGCATGGGAGATTGTGATGACAAACTTGGCCCTCTTCGAGACTAACGCCACTATAGACGTCTCTGACCCTGTTAGGACAATTGATGGGATGTCCTTCGACTGGTTCAAGACTTTTGACAAGTATGAGGTCAACCTCGGTCCTGCTGCTTCAACCACCGTCAATCTGACCATGGTCCACCCCGGTCCACCTGACCCAGGTACCTATGCACTAGTGATTACTGCTACCGATGTCGAATATGATGTAGAGTCACAGCTAGAGATATTCTTTGATGTCCCAGTGTTGGCGCAGCCTCAGATCAGCCTTCCTTCCGAAACAATTGAAGTAGACTCCTTCGAAACAACGAACTTATCCATTGATGTGACTAATCTGGGTAACGGGGCCCAGACATACGATCTCCAGCTAAACCCCCCGGCGGGATGGCACATCGGATTCGACGACCTCGGGCCATTACCCGGATCTAACCAGGGCTCAACTGGGACAATGGCAAAGGGTGCATCAATTTCAGCGGGGGTTGCAGTAGTCCCCCCCGGGGCCATCATCCAGGCTGGAACCACTTTTTACGCAGACCTCTTGGTAATATCGAGAGTTAGCCCAGAGGTCTGGTCATACCCGATCCCCCTCGTCATCTCTCCCTTTGACTCGATCGAGTTCTCACCAGAGTCAGGGGGTTCCGAAGTGGGAGTTTCCGCTGACTCATTGCACGAGATCTCTCTACAAATATCAAACAAGGGAAATCGTGACATGTCCCTCAATCCCATAACGAGGTCCCTACCGGGGGGTTGGGCCGTGCAAGGGGGTCTGGACGAAGTATTGGTCTCGAGAGGGACTTCTTCAGAATGGTCCTTCTCAATTCAGGGCAATGGACTAGCTGTCGGCGGGCTGGTCGAGATTAGATTCCTCGTTGAAGATGGGGACTTTTTCGATTGGAACACCACCCTAGATGTTGTTTCTGGGGCTATCCCAAGCGTATCATTCAAACAGGTCGTTTTCATCAACGGGTCAAGCTTCGAGGCCTCGGATCAACCTCTTGGATTGGGAGCTCATCCCGTGGGGCTTCCGGGTTTCGAAATGGGATGGACAGTAGTGAACGACGGCACATCAAATTGGGAGCCAAGTGCTAGCATGGAGGTGCCAGGCGAAGCTTGGTCCTCGTCATGTTCGGTAAACCCGCCAACGATTGGGCCGGGACAGACCTCCCAAATCTGGTGCTCCATTGTGATACCAGAGCACGAGGAGGCCGGTACAGAGCCCGAAGTAGTGATGGTGCTATCTGGCGAGGGTATCGAGACTAGGCGTACGATATCGTTACTGGTCGAAACCGTCCGTGAGGTTGATTGGGTGCTTGAAAACTATAATGAGGCCATGGAGGGGTACTCTTCCACACTGTACTTCACCCTTTCAAACACCGGAAACACGGTCATTTCAAATCGCCTGGTCACCAATGGGCCCTCTGCGTGGGACATCAGGATTCTTGATGGCATCTTGGTCTCCCTGCAGCCCGGTGAGTCTAGGTCGGTCCAAGTGGCGTTCACGCCAAATTCAGGCTCAGATGCCGAGTTGTCAATAATGCTCGCAGACGCGGAAGACGTCACAGGAAACCAATTCTCATTGGAAATAGAAGTTACCTCCGACTCATCTGGAAACGGACCCTCGGCCTTCCTATACGTTGTGGCACTGCTGATCCTCGCCTCATCAGCAGTTGGGGCCGCACTTCTGGCATTCACCAGATCAGGGGGGGAAATCAGAGAGTTGAGAGACATTGTGACCAGAAAAACGCACAAAGGGCTTGGCAAAGACTGGCGAGTTAAACCCCGGGAAAGCACTCCTCTAGAAGAGATAGGGAATGAAGGAGACGAGGACCTAGAGACCTACTCCGAGTATCCGGGCTGGCTATGGGACCCCAATAAGGAAGAATGGGTCCCTGATCCAGATTACGACGACGGCTCTTCTTGAACCGCTGACGCAATCTACCCCAATAACCGTGATTATGAGTACACTAAGAGCCCGAAGCCCTTAGAGGGGCGAATGGCTCGGTGGGACGATGAGAAGGTCGGTTTTGGCTAAATTCTTCATTGCCATGTTGGTGGTTTCAACTCTCTCTCCCGCCGTAGATGCAGCTGCCTCTCTCGCTATGGCTGCAGACTCCCTTGCCAAGGAGGCAACCACAGATGATCCAGCGGAGTACACCATTATCATTACCAATGATGGCGAAGAAGACCTAACTGTCTCACTAAGCACCTCTCAGGCCACAGACTGCAATGGCTTCACATCGACCATAGACACCACCCCATTCTCGTTGAACGAGGGCGACTCTGAGGAAAAGACCCTTACAGTCAGCATTAACGACCAGGCCTCTGGCGATTGCGAGACTACCGTAAACGCTCAGGGAACCTACTTCGGAGGCCAGGCAAACCAGGACATCAAGGTTACAACTTCTGCCGAGGAGGGGGGCCAGTACTCCGTGAAGCTCAGTTACATCAATCCCAGTAATGGGCAAATCAACTACGACGGAGAGGACGACGAGGAAGAGTGGACAGTCAAAGTGGAGAATACCGGGGAGCAGGACAATGAGAATATCCAACTCAGCATCTCTTCATCTAGCGACTGTGACTCGGATGGCCTCGAGGCCACTGTTGAACCCCAGACAATGAACCTCAACTCCGGGGATTCGGAGACCGCGACCGTAACAGTGAGCCTTCCCGACGGCAGCTCTACGGAGTCTGGTGATCACTGCTTCATCCTAGAGGCCACCGTGACCAATGATCCCAACACATTGGATCAGGCAAACGACAGTCTGAACCTAAATCTGAACATCCCAGAGGTCAAGACATGCGAGTCCTCGCTTCAGCACAATTCCCACACACTAGATCCAGGAGACTCAACGACCAACGCCCTCTCTCTGACGAACACGGGCAACACTGCATGGACAGTAAGTGCATACGCCATGTCCGAGGGACTGGACGTTAGCGATTGGGTGGACTTCGACACTCCTACGAGCAGGCTACTATCCGAACCGGGCGGTCCCCAGGATTCAACCACCTTCCAGTTTGAAATCACCCCTGACGACTCCGTGGAGCCTGGCACTGTGGATGTTTACATCCAAGGAAGGGCAGGCAGCAGCATCGGCTGCGAGTCACTTCTTAGGGTTAATCTGGGACAAGTCAGAGACGCCTCGCTAAGCCTATCAGTACCTACAATTAACAATGTAGATCCCGGAGACTCAGGAACGACTTTGATTCAGATTACAAACACGGGAAACGGCCAGGACACCTTCGCTCTCGGGGTCAAGGACCTCACTCCGGGGTGGCAGGTTGAACTCTTACAGACGACCATTACTATTGGCGGCAGGCACTGTACCTCCTCCCCAAACTGCGACAGGGAGGACATCCAAGCCGACATCACGGTTCCCGCAAACGCGAAAGCAGGAATCGAGTTTCCGATTACCTTCACCGTTACCTCACAGGGTTCGACGCACGACGAGATCACGGCAAAGGTCACAGTTACTCCTGTCCACGACGGTAGCATTCAGGTGCCCTCGGACGCCCAGACAGGAAGGTTCGGACAGTGGGTGGCTTTCCCGATTGACATCACAAACACTGGAAACATCCAGGACACGTTCGCGTTGCAATCATGCGACCCAGGAGTTATCGACAACTGCAGTGATACGAAATGGGCTACTCGTTACAAGGACAGCGAGGGTAACGAAATCTCGATGCTTACGATAGATTCCGAACAGACGTTCACAGTATTCCTGGAAGTGCTGGTGTCTGACAACATCAACAACAAGTCGGAGTCATTCAGGATAGAGGTTGGGATTGTCGGGTCGAACCCGGCAGTGTTACTGGAAGATATCCTCACTGCGACAGTGTCCAACTTCAACTACAGCATGTCTGTGGCATTCGAAAGCCCGGACGAGGATCCCAACTTGATGGCAATCTCATTGCCTCCCGGGGGGGCTTGGTCGGTTTCATTCTGGATCACGAATACCGGTGACGGAGGGAGGGACGACGCCGTGATATCGATCACAGGAATGGACTCCTCCGTTGTCAGGACGATCAAGGTAGACGGCGTAGACGTGGACGGGATGGTATCCGTCCCCTCAGAGGGTCAGGTACTCGTCGTTGTGGATTTCGAAGTTTTGGAGGTCGAGAGTGGTACATCAGGTGTAATCAAAATGGATGTGAAATCCAAGAAAAACACAGGGCAGGCCGAATCATCCGTTTTACTTGCGTTGGACATCAGGGCAATTCATGATCTACAACTGGACATCGAGAGCCCTGAATCCCTGAGTGCCGGCTATCCCGAGCACCTGGAGTTCGACCTCTTCATCACCAACCACGGAAACATCGAGGAGGAGATAGAGGTCCTAACTAGTGACTCTCTTAGAGGTTGGACGGTTGACGTGATTGGCAACGAATTCAAGCTGCAACCAGGTCAGACCAAGGCGGTCACGGTAAGGGCAACTCCTCCTAGTGACATGATTTCCGACGACGAGTACACATTCACAGTCATAGTACAGCCAAAGGGAATGCCTGTTGCCGGAGAGCCTATCGACCTCACTGTGGAGTCCAAAATCGGTGTTGGATCCATTTCCAGCGACACCCAGAAGGCTATTGCAATTGGAGTGATTCTCGTCGGCTCCCTCTCTGTCACTTACCTGTTCGCTAGAACAAGGGCGGAGAATCGAATCCTCACTGAGACACTCAGAGTAGAGATAGACGAGTGAACGGCCACCAGGCTCCCACTCGGATACGCTTATGTCCGGATTTTTTGTGGGACGGCACATCGGTCCCTATGGGACCGAGGGCGATGCTATGACAACAGTGACTGAGATGTACCTCCCCGTGGCAGTGATGACGCTGGTTGGAATCGGATTCCCCGTCTTCAGCTTCTTTGCAACCAGGTTCCTGAGGCCCACCACTAAGGGCTCCGATGTGAACAAAACCAGATCCATCCTCCTTCCGGGATACGAGACAGATCACAGCCTGTACACCCGAAGGGATAGCACATACGAATGCGGCTCTGATCCATTAGGCGATGCAGACATCAATTTCCACTTCCAGTACTATTGGTACGCTATCATCTTCCTAGTCTTCGATATTGCCTTCATGTTCCTAGCCTTTGGCGGGGTGATGGCTATTCAGAAAGGAAACGGGACCTTCGAGGACGAAGCAGCGATTACTTCTGCACTCCTAATAATGACGGCCTTCATCATACTCATGGCACTTGGCGTGTGGCACGTCTTCAGGAAAAGAGGCAGGATTTACATTTGAGGTTAACACATGTCGGACGACGTTCAGAACTACTCCGTATTCAACAGTAGGATGCTTGTCGACACTGTTGGTGACATTACTGACGAGGCGATGAAGGCGAGCCGGATTAAGGACGTCATCGGCGTCCTCGCCGGGCGAGTATTCAACTGGAGTCAGAGAAAGTCACTGTTCCCCCTCCACCTCGGGATAAAGTGCTGTGCGCTGGAGATGGCAGCAGCTGGTGCAAGCAGGTTTGACGCCGAGCGATTTGGAGTGTTCTTCAGGTCAAGTCCCAGACAATGCGACGTCATGCTAGTCAACGGACCGATCAGCAAGAAGTTCGCCGACCCAATAGTGAGGCTATGGGAGCAGATGCCGGAACCGAAGTGGTGCATAGCAATGGGCGAGTGTGCAATTTCAGGAGGCCCCTACTTCCAATCCTACAACATCCTGGAAGGAGTGGACACGGTGATTCCGGTTGATGTCTACATCCCTGGGTGCCCACCTCGCCCAGAGGCCCTGATAGACGGTTTCGACAAACTTCGACAGAAGATTATCCGAATCGGCGCCCTACCGAACGACGGTAGTCCTCCCTCAAACAAGCCGATCATCATCGGGGACGACCAGGGGGCGTGAAATTGGGCAAGACTGTTCCCACCGAAGTGCAGAAGTCTGCAGCCGAGAGCATGGCCTCATCTCTTGGTTCGATTGCCGGTGTTTCCGCCGAGGTCAGCGAAAGGGCCAGCGGAACAAGTCCAAGGAACGTGGTTTCTGTGGAATGCAAACAGGAAAACTGGCGTGCCCTAGCAGAAACACTCTGCGACGACCATGGCGTTGACCACTGCTCGATGATTACAGGCATTCATTGGCCAGAGGGGGCCCCCGAAAAGAACTGGGAGGTTGTTTACCACTTCCTAAGGACGGCCATCAAGGACCCACCTGTTACAGAGGGCATGGTCGAGCCCCTGATAGTTGACCCAAACACTGTGAGAGGAGAACAGGTCCCATTGGAAATTGAGGTCAGAGTTCCAATCCCAGAGACCAGAGAACCATCAGTTGCCTCTGTTCAGGACATTTGGGTCGGTGCTGACTGGAACGAGAAGGAGACATGGGATCTTGTGGGGATAGATTTCGAAGATCACATCGGGATGCGTAGGGTTCTCCAGCCACATGAGACTCCTGCCGGTTTTCACCCACTACAGAAGCAGCACAAACTACGTTATCATGACTTCGAGGAGATGTATGATGACGTCCAGGGTTTCCTGAGGAAACCCGTGGACTCAGGCAAGATAAAGTGAGGAAATAATATGGCTGAAATGTGGATTTCAATGGGCCCCCAACACCCGATGACCCATGGGCTGTGGACGTTGAAAGTGAAGGTCGACGGCGAGACGGTGGTAGACACCGAGCCTGATCTGGGGTACATTCACAGGGGCGTCGAGAAGATTTGCGAGTCCCGGGACTTCACACAGATTACCACATACTGCGACAGGCTATGCTACGCCAGTGCCAACACTTGGTCACACTCCTACATCTACGCCGTAGAAGATCTTCTGGAGGTGGAGGTCCCTGAGAGGGCCGAGTACATACGACTCATCGCAATCGAGCTCCAGAGGATTGCGTCCCACCTGATGTGGTTGGGTGCATACGGACCCGACATTGGCAACCTCTCGATCATGGTCTGGTGCCTTCGAGAGCGTGAGATGATGATGGATCTCCTCCAGGAGCTTGGCGGCTCTAGGATGCACTACAACTTCCCTCGAGTTGGGGGCGTGAAGAGGGACTTGCCCCATGGTTTCGCCCAGCGCGCACGAGCAAAGGTCAGCCTATTCCTGAGTCGTATCCAGGAGTACGAGGCCCTGTTCGACGAGAGCACAATATTCCTCATCAGGACTCAGGGGGTAGGATACTCAAAGCCCGAGGAGATGGTCAACCATGGAGTCACTGGTCCAAACCTACGTGCCGGTGGTGTGAACTACGATATCCGCACTGCTCATCCTTACTCGGTCTACAGTGAGCTCGACTGGGAACCACCTGTCGAGAGGCCGTCGATTAAGGGTGCAGACTGCTACGACAGGTACCGAGTCAGGGTCGAGGAGATGCGAGTCAGTGCGACTATGGTACTGGAGGCACTCGATAAGATTCCAGGCGGTGCGGACACCTACCACGAGCCTGGAGACCCCTCAATCCTAGCGAAGGCTCCAAGCAGGGCCCCTGAGGGAACCTCAGGATTCCACCACTTCGAAGATAGCAGAGGCGAGTCTATGTTCTACATCGCAGGAGGAGGGGAGGGGCGCGGAAAGCAGCCATACAGGGTCTCTATCCGTTCTCCCATGTTCATCACCATACCTTATGCTTCGAAGTGCATGATTGGATACAAGGTTGCAGACATTCCCGCGATAATGGGTTCGTTCGACCCATGCATCGGGGAGACAGACAGGTGATATTATGCCAAGCAGTGATTGGTTAGATCTCAGAGGCGGAATTGAGAGGCTGGTAGGCTGGTCAATGGATAACGTCCACGACATCCTACCATCCAAGGACCTAGACCTCCAAGCTACAATTTCCCTCCCAAGAGGAATCTGGCCAGAGGACATCCACATAGGACCCATCTTCAGCCCCCAAGAGGAATTCGCGGCGATCCAACCTGCACTGGAGTCGTTCTTCGTCGCTACAATGGTCTGCACAATTGTTTTCACAACTCTGATGATCACCATCCTCCCGATCCCGTACATCGAACGCAAGTTCATCGGTCGCCTGATGGACCGGCTTGGTGCTACTACCACCCTCAGGAGTCTGTGGATAGGAGAGAGTGGCGTTACCGCTGGAGAGTGGTGGAACCAACTACCATTTGGAATGGGTGCTCCCATTGGAATGCTAAACAGGGCACTCAACTCAATCTGGGGGAACGACCACCCACTGGAGACTGTCTCCCGGGTCAACAACAGAGGATACCACGGTTACTGGTTCCTCCTTCCTGGATTCTTCCAGGCATTCGCGGACTTCACCAAGTTCGCGGGAAAGGAGCACATCGTTCCTAAGAACGCCGACAAAGTCGTCTTCGAGGTCGCTCCAGTCATCATCATCTCGACAACCGTCCTGGTTTTCGCATTCATCCCATTCGGCCCCCACTTCTATATCGCTAGCCCAGAGCTCTCTGCGATATTCATGATGGCAATATTCGGCGTAGCCCCACTGGGAGTTTTCTTCGCAGGATGGGCGTCAAACAACAAGTACACTCTGATTGGCGGCATGCGCTCAGCCGCCCAGCTTACCGCCTACGAGATCCCCCTTCTAATCACCGTCCTCGGCGTTTGCGTCATTAGCGGCTCATTCAACATAATCGAGATTGTAGACTTTCAGATAATCGACTCAAATGTCTGGAACGTCTTCATGATGCCACTGGGCGCAGCGCTTTTCCTGATCACCATGATTGCAGAAGTAGAGAGGATACCATTCGACATGCCCGAGGCAGAGGCCGAATTGGTAGAGGGCTGGTGGACTGAGTACGGAGGACTACGATGGGGCTTCATGTTCATGGCCGAGTACATGAGGTCTTACGCCGCATGCCTGCTCTTCGCGCTCTTCTTCCTCGGGGGCTGGGAGGCACCATTCCAGGGCTCGCTGGAGGCGGCACCGGTTGTCGGGGATTTCCTCGAGTTCGCATTCTCCCTTGTTCCGGGAATAGCATGGGTCCTGATCAAGGCATGGGCCCTCTTCGCAGTATTCGTTTGGATTCGAGCATCTCTACACAGGGTGCGAACAGATCAGATTCTAGAGTTCGGCTGGCAGTGGCTTCTTCCCCTTTCGATGGTCAACTTGGCACTAGCCATCATCCTTAGGATATGGATTTGGGACGATGGCTGGGGAATAATCGCTCCAGTACTGATGATCCTGATGGGGATCATGGGACTTGTCGTTCTGGTCTTCGACGAGGATAAGGAGGCGATCGAGACGATGCGTCGACCCTACAGCACCTATGCGGTGGTCAAGGCATCCCCCGGTAGCCACACAGACACGGAGGTCAGAACATGAGTTACCACCCACACGGTACTCCTAGCTTCCGGAATCTCATTGTCAGGCCCATGTGGATTACGTTGAAGACCGCCCTTAGGACGGTGCCATTCCTAGGAAAGCTTCGCTTCCTCAAGAACGACTATCATGGACAAGCTGCCGACATGGTAGATCCTGAGACTGCCAGGAGAGTGGGAAATGAACACCCCAGCACAGGGCAGAAATTCTCCGCGGACAGGGAGACGAGCCAGATTATGCCGTTCGTCGAGAGGCCCGTGACAGTGATGTACCCTTACGAGAGACTTGAGGACTTAGAGCCGTGGCTATTCGTACCTGGTAACTACAATGGTAGGATAGGGGTGATCTGGGAGACTTGCACCGCATGCAAGGCCTGTGTAAGGGCCTGCCCCAACGATTGCCTCCACATGACCTCCGAGGTCCGTGTCAACGTCCTTGACACCGTGGATGAAGGGGATGAGTGGGCAGGCTTCGGAAGCGAGTTGGAGTCCGGCGGGATCGCAGCAAAGCCCAAGGAAGATTTCCACAACCTCTCCGATGGCTTCGACCTGGTCAACGACCACTCCGACGCCCCGCAACAGTACGACTTCGCAGAAGTCATAGACATCACGGGCGAAATCGCCACCGTCCGCTGGACAGACGGCTCTGGCATAGAGGACGTCGGAATAGGAACCCTGAAGCCAGCCGAGCAGGACATAGTCTCAGGAAGGATAGATCTGGGAAGATGCATGTTCTGCGGACTATGCATGGAGGCCTGTCCATTCGAGTCCTTCTTCATGACCAATGAGTACGATGGCATGTCGGGCTTCTCCAGGCAGGACCTGTGGATGGATGCAAGTAGGACCCGGGTCCTTCCCGCAGTCCACCAAGAGAGAGTGGACATGGAACTAGCCAAGCGAGCCCAGAAGGAGAAGGACAAGAGAGCAAGAAAGGCTGCAAAAGCGGGGGTCTGATCAGTGACCTTCGACTTCGAGACACTAATCTTCGTCATAGTCTCCGGGGCAGCGTTAGTAGGCGCAATAGGCTGCGTATTCGCAGGAAGAGTAGCACACTCGCTGCTCTGGCTAATGCTGACCTTCTTCGCTGTCGCCGCACTGTTCTTGATGGCAAGCGCCGAGATGCTCGGGGCCATACAGATTCTGGTCTACCTCGGCTCAGTCATGCTTGTCGTCCAGTTTGGCGTCATGCTCACTCGTAGGAGGATCCAGGACGTGGAGTCACTCCCCACGCTGAACTTCATTTCAGCTGCTGCCGGCGTGGGGCTCTTCGCCCTAGTTCTGGCCCTGCTAAGGGAGATTATGGGCCATTCGATGTGGGACTCCGATGCTGTGGGTGCACCAACGACAGTCGAATTCGCCAACTCCCTTTTCAACGAATGGACGATTGCCACCATCGTCCTAGGTACCTTGCTCGCAATGGCGATGGTCGGCGCATCCTACTTGGTACGTGACGAGCGTCTGATCAACCTGGTATGGGACTTGGGAGACGACACGGTAGCCGCTTCCCCAAGTGTCGGGATGCCCATCAGGAGAACACGACCCACTCCCAGCGAAACAGTAGAGGTCTCTTCGAAACTAGGAAAAGAGGAGGAAGAGGAATGATTGACCCGAGCTGGATTGCCGCCCTGGGAGTCATACTCTTCGGAATTGGACTACTAGGTACGTTCTACCACAAGAACGCGATAGTGGTACTGATGTGCATCGAGCTGATGCTGAACGCAGCCAACCTGAACTTCGTGGCAGCCGCCTCTCACTACGGGGACGTCAACGGATGGGTCTTCACTGCAATTGCTATCGCCATCGCAGCGGCTGAGGTCGCCATCGGGCTCGCCATCCTCCTGTCAATGTACTCAACCCAGCAGACAATCTCTCTGGATGCGGCGAGCAAGCTCAGGAACTAGGTGATCGAATGTCAAAGTCGGGAAACGAATACAGCCTCCTCCTCCCCCTGATACCAGCCCTTCTGGTCGTCCCCATACTATGGATGATGGGCATGGAATCTTACGAGGCCGCTTTCCTGATCGTTCTCGCACCATTCATTGCATTCCCGACTATACTCGTGACTGGGCAGCTATTCAATGGAAACGACACTTGGAAGAAAACCCTGAAAGAAGGAGGAGTTATTGCACTCGCTGCACTACTGGTCTCTCTTTCCATCTCCCTTTGGATTGCCATTGATTACCTCTCTCAGGCCCATCACTTCCAGAGCAATTCGGTGCACAACTGGCTTGAGTGGATATCCTTCCAAGTGCTCCAAGCGGACTACACAATGACGTCCGAACGGACGATTGGAGTAGGAGTTTGGATAGACTCAGTAACCCTGATGCTTCTCTTCGTAGCCACGTTCCTCTGCTTCCTGATTTGCTGGTTCAGCCTTGGCTACATGAACACGGACCCAATCAACGAGGACCGCAACCACCGGTTCTACGCGGAGTTCGTCCTATTCGCTATGGGCATGTTCGGCATGGTCCTGGCTGACAACTTCCTCTGGCTGTTCATCTTCTGGGAGATAATGGGACTATGCTCATACCTCTTGATAGGCTTCTACTTCTGGAAGGAGAGTGCTGCATACGCTGCAAAGAAAGCATTCCTGACCACTCGAGTGGGAGACGTCTTCCTCATGGTCGGACTGCTAATGCTGTACGGCATCTACGGTTCTCTGGAGTTCTCCGTCATTTTCGAAGACCCTTCTTTGCACGGTTCAGTGGATTCCAACGAGCTTTTCTGGGCACTGCTAATGCTTTTCATTGGAGCTGTGGGGAAGTCCGCACAGTTCCCACTGCATGTCTGGCTTCCCGATGCCATGGAAGGACCAACCCCAGTATCTGCGCTAATCCACGCAGCTACCATGGTGAATGCTGGACTCTACTTGGTCGCACGGATGATTCCATTCGTGGACGTCGGCCACCACGGTGTAGCCGGCCTGGAGGATCTCGGCCTGATAGTGGCCTACGTCGGGGGCATCACCGCATTCATGGCCGCTTCCATTGCCTTCGTGCAGAACGACATCAAGAAGGTACTGGCATATTCCACCATGAGCCAACTTGCGTACATCTTCACGGGCCTCGGAGCGGCCCTTTGGTTCTACAACCACGGAGATCACCATGCTGCAGCATTTGTGTTCGGTGCATCCATGTTCCATCTCTTCAACCACGCCATGGCCAAGGGGATGCTGTTCATGGCAAGCGGCTCGGTAATACACGAGGTACACCACGCTCATGATCACCTCCACCAGGGCGGTAATCATGACCACCACGACTTCGATCCGCAGGACATGCGCAACATGGGTGGCCTGGCCTCCAAGATGCCTGTCACCTCCACGGCCATGATGGTGGGATCGATGTCCATCATCGGCATCCCCCTGATAGGGGGCTTCTGGTCCAAGGAGGGGATAATCGCCGAGACATGGCTCGCCGCGCTCGAACACGAACCGCTGATGATGGGGCCAGCAGTCCTAGTCCTCCTGACGGCAGGAATGACCGGTTTCTACATGTCTAGGATGTGGTTCATGACCTTCGCAGGAAAGCCGAAACACGAGGTGGTCAACCACGTCCACGAGTCCACACCTTGGATCAAGGAGCCACTGGTGATACTGACGCTGATTAGCGCGTTTGGTGGCTTCCTACTATCGGCCTTTGGAATGGTGGACTACCTCTCTGCCGAGCAGGATCACCTAGCAATGCACGGTGTCCTTGATACTCTCAAACACGCCTTCATTCCCGATGACTCCAGTCTGAGAATTGTCGGGTGGACAACCATCTTCCTTTCCCTGGTAATCGGCCCAGTCATAGCGGCTAGGGTCCATGGGGGCCAGCTCTCTGATGGAGAGGGTGCAAACCCCCTTGTCTCCTGGCTCGTCTGGCTCTCAGGACGGTTCGGCTCGCAGGACGTCACCGAGATATCCGAGTCCAGCTTAGCCGAATCCCTTCAGAATCGACTCTACATCGACTACTACTACGAACTGGTCCTGGCAAAGACTGCCATTCCCCTTTCAGCACTCGCCGCGTGGTTCGACAAGAACGTAATCGATGGCATGGTCAAGCAAGTTGAGGCCAACTCGGTCTTCGGCTCACTTCAGATTAGGAGGGCAACCACAGGAAGGGCACGCGACTACATCATGATGACCGCGGTGGGCATGCTCTCCATATTCGCTCTCGCATGGGGGGTGAGTGGTTGATTCTGACAATCCTCTCACTCGTTCCCATAGCAGTCGGGCTATTTCTGCTGATTCTCCCTCACTTGCTTCCGGCTGGGACTGGCAATCAGGTTAGGGGCATCACCCGGAACGTGAGCATGGGCGTGTCATTGGGGCTGTTCGTGGTATCCACATGGGCAGCGGCGACCTCGCTGGGCAAAATTGACTGGATGAGCATAGAATTCGGGAATTTCGCGCTAGAAAACACTCCGATCGACCTGATTCCATACATCGGCGTTTCCTGGCACGTCGGGGCCGACGCCCTCTCCCTCCCGATGATATGGCTAACAGCCCTGATCGTCCCCATCTCAATGCTAGTGGAATGGGACGCCAAGAGGGGCCATGTCTTCCACCCCCTCCTTCTATTGATGCAGGGGGCCATGGTGGGGGTCTTCGTCTCCTTGGACCTCTTCGTCTTCTACGTCTTTTGGGAGCTGACCCTGATTCCCATGTTCTTCCTGATCCTGATGTGGGGAGGGGATGACCGAAGATACGCTGCGATGAAGTTCTTCATCTACACCTTCACGGCGAGTGTAGTAATGCTAGTCGGCATTCTAGTCATGTACTTCAACACCGGCTCATCTATCGCAGAGAGGTCCTTCGACCTCGATTCGATTCTGGCTAGTGGGAGCCTAATGAGCGAGGGGCTGAGGCACCTCGTTTGGTTGCTGCTACTGATAGGGTTCGCTACCAAGATGCCGAGCGTCCCCGTGCATACCTGGCTCCCCGATGCCCACGTGCAGGCCCCCACAGCGGGCTCGATGATACTGGCCGGGGTGATGCTGAAGATGGGCGCCTATGGGTTCCTGAGGGTCGCGGTTACCGCCTTCCCAGAGTCAACAGTCGTCTTCACTTCGCTGTTGCTTGCTCTTGGGATGGCGAGCCTGGTTTATGGCGCATTGGTTTGCATGGGGCAGACGAACCTCAAGAGAATGGTGGCTTACTCCTCGGTATCCCACATGGGCCTGATTTTCCTGGGAATAGCCACGATGCAACCACTGGGTATCGCAGGGGCCCTGTTCATGATGTTCGCACACGGGATAATCAGCCCTCTGCTCTTTGCGATTTCAGGCGCCTTCAAGCACCATTACCACACCCTCGAAATTGGGTCGATGCGAGGAATAGCGCATCACAGCCCTTGGCTTTCTGGTCACATGATGCTGGGATGGATGGCTAGCCTAGGTCTCCCGATGATGGCTGGTTTCGTCGCCGAGGTCGCGGTCCTTATCGCATTCTGGATGACCTTCGGATGGTTGGTGCTCCTACCGGCGCTGACCCTCATAATCACTGCAGTGTACTACTTGGTCTCGATGCAACGCACCATTTTCGAGTCGAACGACCCGCATCAGGGAATTCTACCTGAAACCCTGCACGGGGAACCACGGGACATAACATGGCATGAGAATGCTGGCATGACTATCCTCGGGGTTCTGACTATTCTGTTCGGTATCCTCCCCTTCTTCTTCTGGGACATGATGTCGTTCTGGAGCAGCGAGCTGATCGAGACCACTCTAGCAGTAGCCATGGAGTCAGAGGGGGTCAAACCATGAGCTCAGAGGTTTCCGGAATCTCGCCTGAGCTCCTCCTCCCCGAGCTAATCATGCTAGCAGGCTTGGTCGCGCTCATCATAGTCCCCAATATTGGAGACGCCAGATTCAGAATCCCACTCACATCTCTGAGGATCCCAACCCTCTTCGGGGGGACGAGGTTCGAGATTACCCGGGACCCCAGGATACCCAACAGGATTACCATAGCAACACTCCTCGCATCCCTAGCTGCTGCCCAGCTAGGCCTCCTCAGTCCTGGTGGCTGGTCCGGCGAGGTGGGAAATGTCCTGCTCGTTGACGAGTTCTCCATACTCATGACGAACATCTTCGTCTCCGTCCTGTTCCTTTGTGCGGTCGCCACCACACATAGAATCCCAGCAGACCCCGGGGCAACTGCGCCTAAACCTATCTCTGCTCAGCCTTCGTCAGCTTGGGTGGCACGCAAGACCGAAGCACTGTACGACAACAGGAGGCAGGTCGATTTCCACATCCTACTGTTGACCACTGGACTAGGGATGTCGCTGATGGCCAAGTCCACACATTTGTTCATGCTCTTCGTCTGCATGGAGCTTGCTTCACTCTCCTCCTACGTCCTGGTTGGATTCCACAAGGAGTCCGAAGAAGGCGGAGAGGCGGGAACGAAGTACTTCATAGTCGGATCAGTGGCATCTGCGGTAGGAATCTACGGGATGTCTCTCCTGTACCTATGGAACGGCGATCTCAGCATTTCCGGGCTTTCCTCATCATGGCAGTCAATGGAACAGCTCGATCCCCTAGCCACGGCTGGCATCGGGATGATGCTGGTCGCATTCGGATTCAAGGTCGGGGCCGCTCCCTTCCACCTCGCCATCCCCGATGCATACTCCGGGGCCTCATCGATCGTGGCCGGCATGCTGGCAACCGCCTCCAAGGCGATGGGATTCGTCGCCTTGCTCAGGGTAATGCTCCTGGTGTCTATGCCCGTATCCGGAGAGGCCTTCTGGTTCTTCGTGATGGCCGTGATTTCCGTGGTGACCATGACTTGGGGAAACCTCGCTGCCCTTTCCAGCGACAATCCGAAGAGGGTTCTGGCTTACTCCAGCGTTGCTCACGCCGGGTACATGCTTGCAGCGGTCGCAGCCATTGGCTCTGGGTTGGCGGATGCTGAGACCAAGGCAATGATTGCAACCGCAATCCTGTTCCACCTAAGCGTCTTGGTCGTGTTCAAGCTCGGGGCCTTCCTCGTGCTCTCAACTATCGAGACGGAAGGAGATAGCCACAGGATCGAGGGACTCCACGGGCTGGCTCGCCGCGACCCGCTGATAGCAGGCTCGATGTTCGTCTTCATGCTCTCCCTAGCAGGCGTCCCCCCATTCTCCGGATTCCTGTCGAAGCTTCTGATGATCAACGGGATAGTTACTGCTTCGGCAGGCACGGGTGGAGCCTCCAGCATCTTATCATGGGCATCGAGCGTAGAACCAGTCTTCTGGCTAGCAGTAGCAGTGGTTCTGAATAGCGCCCTCTCATTGTTCTACTACCTGAGGATCGGACTAGTGATGTTCTTCGAGCCCCATGAGGGAACCGCAGGACTAAGCTGCAATTTCCCTCTAAGGCCCTTCATCATGCTTCTGGCAGTTTTATCCATGGCATTCGGGATAGGCCCTGCCAGTGAGTTCCTGGTGGACATCGCGAGCGACGCTGCAGGCGCCCTGCTGCCATAACCGCGGGCTCAACTTCACATAGGGGCCCCTTGACCGGAGGCCAATATGGCCCGTAGAGAGGAAGCCGTCGACACAGAGCTGCTCGCGCAGATGGAGTCTGGCAGCGGAGACAGGATCCGAGTCCCCCTCCCCAAACGAAAGGTGAACGAGATGTTTGCAATAGCGGATCAGATACTCGGGGGCAGGAGGGTAAGGTCCGTTTGCGAGGACGGCGAGACCAGACTCTCTAGGATTCCCGGGAAGATGAGGCGGAGGCAATGGGTTAGGGAGGGCGACCTAATCGTAGTCCAGCCATGGGAGTTCCAGGACGAGAAGGCGAACGTAGTCATGCGCTACACGAAGACCCAGTCCCTGTACCTCTCCCGCAAAGGAGTTCTCCCGGAGATAGTCGATTTGTTCGGGATGAGCAAGGATGAGAATGCCTCCGTGACGCAGGAGGAGGAGCAGGAAGAGGCGATCTCGGAAGAGCAAGAGGAAGATGCGGAGCCAGAACAACCAGAGGCACCCGTAGCGAACGACGAGGACGACATCGACTCCTTCTTCGGGTGAGAAGATGCCTCGGGAAGAGGAATGGGAGCAGGAGCCTGACATAGACAGACTGCTGAAGGCCGAGAGGAAGCACGAGTGGATATCCGAGCCCAAGTACAAGCGAATGTTCGACGACATCGAGGACGCTCTCCAGGGAGTCATGGGCCGCGGGCGCTTCGAGTGGGTGGACAGGCGAGTCTTCGATCAGGTATTCGACCGATCGACTCTGCTGGCGCTACACAAGCTAATGCAACAGGAAAACATAGACACCATTGACTACCCAATTGCGAGGGGCAAGGAGGCCCACGTCTTCCACGCTTCTTCCAAGGGCGGCCCGTTAGCCGTCAAGATATTCCACACCACCAACGCCGTTTTCAAGGGCCTGGCCAAGTACATCGATGGAGATCCAAGGTTCTCAGGTCTTTCCCGGCGCCATAGGGAGCTGGTCAACATCTGGGTAAGGAAGGAGTTCAGGAACCTGAAGAGAATGAGGAAGAACGGACTAAGGGTACCAGAGCCCCTGTTCAGCTTGAAGAACGTGCTAGTGATGGAGTTCATCGGCGACGACAAGGCCGCGAGCCCCAGGCTGAAGGACATAGAGGTCGAGGATCCACGGGCCCTCTTCGACGAACTGCTAGAGATGCTTGCTGTAATCTGGCAAACTTGCGACCTGGTCCACGCCGACTTCAGCGAGTACAACATCCTCTGGCTCGAGGAAAGGCCATGGGTGATCGACGTCGGGCAAGCAGTGACCACCAGGCACCCCAGTGCCAAGGAGTTCCTGGTCAGGGATGTGACAAGGCTCACCGAGTGGGCGGGGAGACGGGGTCACGAGGCCGAGGTTGCCGAGAGCCTAGTCCGCGTGCTGGACGGCCCCGTGCCGAAGCTCCCCCCGCTACCTAGCGTGGATTAAAGCGAGACGACTGGCCGACGGGTTCCATGGAGCACCTGTGTCGGGTACCAAAGGACAGGATCGCCGTCCTCATCGGCAAGTCCGGGGAGACTCGAAGAATGATCGGCGAGGCATGCGGGGGCGAGCTCAGCATCGACTCCCAAACTGGCGACGTCTCCATAGAGTGGAACTCCGAACCCGATCCGATCAAGAGGATGAAGTCACCCGACGTTATTTCAGCCGTGGGCAGGGGAATCGCTCCAGTCAGGGCAATCCAGCTCCTCGAGGACGAGTATTTCCTCAGGATTTACGATATCAGGGACTGGGTCGGTAAACAACCCAACCAGACCCGGAGGATGCGGAGCAGGCTCATTGGCACCAATGGGAGGATCCGGACACTCATAGAGGAGATGTCAAACTGTGAGATCACGGTATACGGTTCCACTGTAGCAGTGATGGGCGACAACGAGGGACTAGCCCTTGCTGCCCCTGCCATCGAGGGAATACTCGGTGGCTCCGAGCACGGTACCGTTCTATTCGGACTCGAGCAGGATAGGAAGAGGCAGAGGCTGAGATCAAAGACGCTCGAATCCTTCCAGGATAGGTCCTCTCTGGAAACCGACTCATTCGAGGCAATGGTTCCGGGATTCACCGAGGCACGCAAGAGGAGGCTCGAAAGTGAGCCCCTAGGGCTCGAAGAGGATGAGGGAGTCTCCTATGGCGAGGAATAGGCCAAACCGTCATGCATAAGCGAGGCACTCCTCTCGATGGACCATGTACAATCCTCTGGATGAGCTGCACTCATATGAGAGGTGGGCAATCAACGCCCTGTTCGCGGTCTTTGTACTGTTGATATTGGGAGTGGGGTTGGAGTCGATAGGAGTCTCCAACCCATTGTCCGAGTTCCTCTTTGAGTACTATTTCGACCCAATCAGGGGCGAGTCGACTGGTGATTCGGGTTACAACAACTACAACACAATGACCTACGCAATCGTCCTGGGGCTGTTCGTCCTAGCCATGTCTGCATGGCTCAGGGGTGTCGGAGTAGATCCTGGCGATGCCAGCCTGATCGCCCTGCTGCCATTCGTGACATGGGCCGCATTCGGCGAGGTGGTGGAGGATGCGGAGATGTTCGGAACAGGCCTATCGCCTTACTTCGTCAGCCCGGGAATTCACTTCCAGGCTGCCTTCTGGGTGATACTCGCAGGAGGAATCGCACTCACAAACGACAGACTAAGGGGGGATGACGATGAGTCCATGGAGAGCCTCGAGGGAATTGCACTTATCCTCGTAATGGCGCAGTTCTTCCTCTATGGGTCATCGATATCATCTAGCTACAGGGTGGGTCTTTTCGACATCGAACTGTGGCCAATGTTCCTCTCGACCGGACTGGCCCTAGTCTTCATCCGCCTCTCACGCGAGTCCACTGGCGGCTTCACTCCGGTTCAGCGAATGGTCTACCTCGTGGGAATCGGCGGTTCGATGATTTTCCTCGGAGCACTTCTTTCCTACTCTCTCGAGAGGCCACCGGAGACAGAAAGGCTTTGGCCCCTTCTGGTCGTATTTGGGCTGCCATTGATGGTGGCGTACCTCATGTACTCCTACGGGAAGGAGGCCTCGGAGGAACTCTCCCGAAACGGGCTAGTTGCAGGAATCCTCCCACCCGGGATGACCGACGAGGACTACGTTGCATTGACTGGGTCAGAAGACAAGGACATGATCCAGAGATTACGGACAAGGGCGACTATGGCCCAGCCCCTGGTTTTCCTGGCAGTTGCCGGACAGCTGATTGATGGCATCGCAACATGGATCGGGATCGATGGGTTCCCAGGGCTCTCGGAGAAGCACGTCGTCTCTCAGAGGGTGATTGACGGAGGGCTCTGGGTGAACGAGCAGCTCGGAATTGACCACTGGATTCTAGATGAGGGAGTTTGGCTATTCGCTCTAGTTAAGGCAGCGCTAGCAGGCTTGATCTACTATTTCTTCTCAATCCTCAACTTTGAGCACAGGGAGAGACACCTGCGCCTGCTGGTCGGCCTCGCTATGCTAGTGGTCGGGATGGCACCCGGACTGAGGGACGTTGGAAGGCTCACCCTAGGCGTCTAATTCGTTCATCCGCTACTGCGACTCCATTCAATTCAAGGCTCGTCTGCCTCACGGGGGCACGAGAGACATGGACAGGCTACCTACTAGGGTCGATCGAGTGAGCGCCGACTTCGAATCTCGCAGGAAGAATAACATCTCCCTGTCAGAGGACCTGAGGGAAAGGCTGGACTCCGTGAAGTTGGGAGGTGCGGAACGACACGTCCAGAGGCACAGGGATCGAGGTAAGAGCCTTCCCAGAGAGAGAATCTCGGAGGTCTGCGACCCCGGTTCTCCTTTCCTTGAAACCTCTTCGTTGGCAGCCGACGGGATGTATGACGGCCGTGCCCACTCCGCAGGGGTCGTGACTGGAATCGGAGTCGTGCACGGCAAGGAGTGCATGTTCGTCGCCAATGACGCCACGGTGAAGGGCGGCTCCTACTACCCAATGACGGTGAAGAAGCACATTCGGGCCCAGGAGATATCCGAGCAGAACAACCTGCCCTGCATCTACCTAGTAGACTCTGGGGGGGCGTTCCTACCTCTGCAGGACCAGGTTTTCCCAGACAAGCTCCACTTCGGACGGATTTTCAGGAACCAGGCCATCCTGTCCAGCAAGGGCATACCTCAGGTTGCCGCGGTCCTCGGCTCATGCACCGCAGGTGGTGCCTACATCCCCGCCATGTCCGATGAGTCGATCATCGTCAAGGGCAACGGGACCATCTTCCTGGCCGGACCCCCACTAGTGAAGGCCGCAACTGGCGAGGAGGTAACCGCCCAGAACCTGGGGGGTGCGGAGGTCCACACTTCCGAGTCTGGCGTCGCAGACCACTACGCGGAGGATGAGGCAGAGGCTCTCAGGATGGTTAGGAACATTGTGGAGAACCTGAACGTCCCTCCCAAGCATAGGCTTGAATCCTCAGTCCCAGAGACACCAGCCCACGACGTCGAGGACCTGATGGGTATCATCCCGTCCGACAACCGTACTCCATACGACGTGCGGGAGGTGATTTCGCGAATCGTGGACGGTTCGAGACTCCACGAGTTCAAGCAGAGGTACGGAAACACACTGGTGTGCGGTTTCGCCAGGATTCACGGATACCCGGTTGGCATAGTGGCCAACAATGGCATCCTGTTCTCCGAGTCCTCTCTGAAGGGAGCCCACTTCGTTGAGCTATGCGGACAGAGGGGTATCCCATTGGTCTTCCTCCAGAACATCACTGGATTCATGGTCGGCAGGGATGCAGAGGCAGGAGGAATTGCCAAGGACGGGGCCAAGTTGGTAACGGCCGTCTCCTGCGTCCCCGTCCCGAAATTCACAGTCATCATCGGTGGCTCCCACGGCGCTGGCAACTACGGCATGTGCGGCCGTGCCTACGACCCAAGGTTCCTCTTCATGTGGCCCAACGCGCGAATCAGCGTGATGGGCGGCGAGCAAGCGGCGAGTGTGCTATCCACAGTCGGCAACTCCGACCCAGACGAGATTCGGGCCAAGTACGAGGAAGAGAGCAACCCCTACTACTCTACTGCGCGCCTCTGGGACGATGGCGTGATAGATCCACGCGACACCAGGGACGTGCTTGGGCTATGTATTTCCGCAAGCCTCAACGCCCCGATGCCAGACACGGGATACGGCGTGTTCAGGATGTGACCATTTGCTGATGAGTGACCCACTACCAGAGACCGACCTCTGCAAACTGGAGGTCGATGGCCCGATTGCCACGGCCACGTTGACCAGAACCGATGTCCACAACGCCCTCAACACCCAGCTTATCGGTGAGATGAGCGAGGTCATTGAATGGACATCACAGAGATCAGCCGGCAAGACCGGTGCCCTCAGAGACTCCCAGGGGAACCAGTACCTCAGGGTCCTAATCGTCCAGTCCGACGGCAAGCACTTCTGCGCCGGGGCTGACATCAACATGATGAGGGACGGGGGAAGCAAGACCCCGGAGGAGAACCGCACAGACGCAGAGCGCCTAGATGCACTCTTCCACGGGCTCTGGGCCCACCCTTCCTTCACCATCGCATGCGTCCAAGGTGTCGCTCTGGGAGGAGGGGCCGGTCTGGTAGCCTGCGTTGATCACGCGATCGGGGAGCCACAGACCCAGATCGCCCTATCCGAGGCCAAGCTAGGCATCACCGCTGCGGTGATAGGTCCCTATGTATACAGGAGACTTGGAAGCGCACAGTTCCGCAGGCTCGCGATGCGCGCTTCTAGGGTGGGTTCCGAGGAGGCCCTGAGGATAGGCTTCCTCGACGAGGTAGCCGAGTCAGTGGATACTATGGCTCTCGCCGCCAGGGATGCCTCATCCGACGTCATGACATCCGGTCCCATGGCAGTAACATCTGCCAAGAGCATGGTATCGGAGCTGGACAGGTGGGACGGCAACGACGATTCCCTTAGACTGTGGACCCTTGACCTGACCAGCAGGATGCGAGGCTCTCCAGAGGGGCAGGAGGGCCTCTCCGCCTTCCTCGAGGGAAGGAATCCAGAGTGGTCCCCTGAGGACGGGGAAGTCTGAACATGAATCCCGGCTGGATGGAAGGATCGCCAACGCCATTCTCCAAGGTCCTAGTGGCCAACAGGGGTGAGATTGCAGTCAGGGTTCTGAGGGCGGCCCGTGAGTCGGGACTCGCCGGGGTGGCGCTCTACAGCGATTCGGACGAATCTTCCCTGCACGTCGAGGTCGCCGAGGAGGCCGTCCACCTCGAGGGAGACTCGCTGGATCAGACCTACCTGAACGCAGAAGCGATAATCGAGGCGGCGAGGGAGTGCGGAGCCGACGCCATCCATCCCGGATACGGGTTCCTTTCCGAGAGGGCCGACTTCGCCAGGGCCGTTGAGTCGGCGGGTCTCGTCTGGATAGGCCCCCCAGCCGAGGCGATTGAGACGATGGGTGACAAGATTTCTGCGCGGACCCTGATGATTGAGTCCGGAGTCCCGGTGATTCCAGGGGAGGAGATTGCCGTCGAGGACGGGGCCAACCACCTTGGGGCACTGGCCACCTCTGCGGCCCGTGTGGGCTACCCGTTGCTACTCAAGGCCAGTGCGGGCGGAGGCGGAAAGGGAATGCGAGCCGTCAGCGAGCCGAAGTCACTGCGCTCAGAGTTCGAGGCAGCAGCCAGGGAGGCATCGGCTGCATTCGGAGATGGCACGGTGTACATAGAGCGACTGCTGACCAAGGCCAAGCACGTGGAGATCCAGATCCTATGCGACAGCCACGGGGGGGCCGTGCATCTCAACGAGAGGGACTGCTCCCTCCAGAGGAGGTTCCAGAAGGTGATCGAGGAGGCACCGTCCCCAGCAATCAATCAGATGACCCGGGAGGAGATGGGCGCAGCCGCCATCACCGCTGCCAAGGCCGTCGACTACGTCGGGGCGGGCACCGTGGAGTTCCTGCTAGCCAGCAACGGGCAGTTCTTCTTCCTCGAGATGAACACTCGGATACAGGTCGAGCACCCGGTCACCGAGATGACCACCGGCATCGACCTTGTCCAGAAGCAGTTCGAGGTCGCTGCAGGTCTCATGCTGGGCCTAGAGCAGCACGAGGTGAGGCAGAGCGGCCATGCAATCGAGGCCAGGATTTACGCCGAGGACCCCAACGGGGGCTTCCTTCCATCCACGGGAACCCTGGCGATGTGGAGGCCCCCATCGGGACCCGGCATCAGGGTGGACTCTGGGAACAGGGAGGGCGACGAGGTGACCATCGACTTCGATCCAATGCTCGCCAAGCTGATCGTCCATGCCCCAACTCGGGAGGCGGCGATAAGGAGGCTCGATATCGCTCTCTCTGACTTCGTTGCCTTGGGCGTTAGGACCAACATAGACTTCCTCCGAAACGCCATCTCCCATCGGGCGTTCCACGAGGGCATCATTGACACCGACTTCTTAGACGAGACTCCCTGGGAGGAGTTGGCAGGCCCATTGCCAGACGAGGCGAAACTAGTTGCTGTCACAGCCTCGGCACGGAGGCTAGGACTCGGAACTGCCCACAGTGGCACGGGCGAGGCTGTCGACGAGCACAGCGGACACCCCGGTGACCCATTCCGAACTCTACGGAGGGCATTCCCCTGAGGTGATACTATGGAGTGGAGCGTTTCTGATGACAACTCCAGGTACAAGGTCACCCTAGAGGAGGGAGAGGGCGAGGTGCGAGCTTCCTCTATGACCAAGGACGGCTCGGAAATCCCGCCTCCGAGAGTCGTCGTCTCCGATGCCGGCAAACTAGGAAGGCTGCTTGTCGAATCAGACGGCAACCACGGCTTTGCTCACGTCGTTCGGTTCGGTGACGAGTGGTGGGTGCACATCGATGGTAGGACTCATGTGCTCAAATTCCACGAGCAGGGTGGCTCTGGTTCCGCTGCAAGCGAGGGGAGCCTCGCTGCCCCAATGCCTGGCACCATCCTAGAGCTGATGGTCAAGGAGGGCCAGAGGGTCCGAGAGGGTCAGCCCCTGATGGTCCTCGAGGCGATGAAGATGGAGCACAGGATACTAGCCCCTAGAGCAGGAGAGGTCACTAAGGTAAACTACGAACAGGGTGATCGGGTTGACATGGGCAGCGTTCTCGTAGAGATATCTGAGTAGGCTCATTCCACTACGTTGGTCGGCACGTCACCGTATGCATTGGCATGTGCGTTACCCGCGTCGATCAACCAGACTAACAGAAATATTATCCCGATGCAGGGGATTATCCCTATGAGCAGCATCCAACCGCTCCGACCGGTATCGTGCATCCTCCGAACGCTGACTGAAAGGCCGGGAAGAAGTATCGGAAGCGACACAAGACTCGGAAGCATAAGCAAGGTGTATAAAGTGTCCAAAGTCATAGTAGCGCCTTCTCCCCCCAACGCCACCGAGATGTAACCGAACACAACAATATAACCGACAATGGGTACGAGGTTACCAAACAGTGTGAACCACCAGAACTCGGAACGACTGGCCCTCCCAGAGAAGCCAATATAATTATTCTTTATGCAATTCTTTACTGCATTGGTAAATCCCATCATTTGTGCGGGGCGTGCTACGTATTGTGGTGCTGATACTGTTGGGACTGACTCTTCCATGAACTACCTAAACTGGCATTTCGGATAACCATTATCACTGTCTAAAGATGCTCAAGGGATTCCTTTCCAGACATGTATGGTCTGAGAACCTCTGGGATTCTGACGGTCCCATCCTCGTTCTGGCACTGCTCCATGATTGAGACCAGTGCCCTGCTTGTTGCAATTGCAGTGGAGTTCAACGTATGCACAGCCGAATTGCCTTCTGATGTTCGGAACCTCATCCTCAGGCGGTTGGCTTGGTAGTCCGTGCAGTTTGAGCATGAGACAACCTCCTTGTATTCACCTGCTCCCGGGAGCCAGGCTTCTAGATCGTACTTCCTAGCAGCTACCGTCCCCATGTCTCCCGTGCAGATGTTCACCACCCGGTAGTGCAGGCCTAGACTGTCCCACAGGTCGATTGCGTTGGTAAGCAGATCCTCGTGATGGTCCCAGGAGTCATCGGGGTTGCAGATTACAATCTGCTCGACCTTAGTGAACTGGTGGACCCTCCAGATCCCCCTGTCAGACAGACCGTGTGCACCGACCTCCCGTCGGAAGCATGGTGATATCCCTACCAGCTTTATCGGCAACTCGGATGGCTCGATAATCTCATCCATCCTCATCGCCGTGAGAGGATGCTCGCTAGTTGCGATAAGGTAGTACTTGTCTGGCTCGATTCCATACATCACAGTCTCGAAGTCGCTCAGGTCGGTGACACCCTCGTATGCCTCGCGATTCATCATCAGAGGCGGCTGCACCAATGTGTATCCCCTCTGCATCAGGAAGTCCGCACCATGCTGTTGCAAGGCCATTTCCAGCCTAGCTAGGTCTCCTTGCATGAAGTAGAAGCGGCTCCCAGCCACCTTCGCCCCCCTTGCTTGGTCTACCCATCCGTTCATCTCAATCAGATCATTGTGGTTGCGAGGCTCGAAGCCTAGCTCGGTCTTTTCCCCATGTAGGCTGCGCAGGGTGTTCTTCTGGTCGTCCTCCCCAACGGGGACCTCGTCGTGCAGGATGTTTGGGATGCTCATCCGGAGCTCGTCTCTTCGAGACAGGCACTCGTCCGAGAATGTCGCGAGCTCGTCGATCTTGGCGCCAATGTCGGAGACCTCAGCCATGATCGCCTCAGCTGCCGCATCGTCTCCCGCCTTCTTGGCCCCTGCAATGCCCCTAGCCGCCTCGTTCCTCTGCTTTCGGAGCTGGTCCGCATCGTACTGTGACTTCCGCCAGCCTCCGTCTAGGCGAATGACCTCGTCAATCGCATCATGGGCCAAACCCCTTCGGTCATGGTCAGCGCGAATCACGTCTGCGTGTTCCCTGAACATAGACATGTCAAGCATCGTGACCAGCCTTTTGGCACGGTATCCAGACTTCAACTCATTGGGCGCAAGTCAGAGGAACGTGATGTCCTGCCATAGATTGTTGAATCCCAGGGCTATAGTTCCAGAGATGATGTATCCGAGGATGCTGCCACCATTCAGTAGCGGGAGTCCGGCCTGGGGCCTTCCCCTCGCTACTTGCGTCATTAGGGCCATGTACCCCACCAGGCCCCCCGCCAAGGTACCGAGTCCGACCAACATTGGTCCCAAGTGAACAGGCTCTGACGGATCTCCCCAGAAGTCAAAGACAACCGGACCAATGTCCGGGAGGAAGGTTATCGAAGAAATGACCAGAATCCCCGGGAAAATGACATCTCCGAGTCCCATGAACAGGGCATCCCTTCCCTTGGCTTGGCTCTTTGGCACCACCTCTCCATTCAACGGCCCTTCCCAGCTCATCCCTACATCCTCCCCTCTCCTCATCACATTGGATTCTTGATCTATGAAAGAGTAGTTGGAGCTCTTTGGCGCTACTAGCAACACAGGAAGCTTCAGGTCGATCATCGTATCAGCCAACTCTAGCATGTGCTTGCTCTTGTTTACGGCCCAGTGGTCATAGACTGCAGCGAGAATCATGAAGAATATGACCAGAACAGGAACGAATGCAATCCCAATCATCGTTATGACTCCTGAACCGACTAGCACTCCGACAGAGTTTACCACGTACCATTCTGGAAACTTGTGGAGGATGACCATCATCCCAATAGTGAAGGACATGCTAAGTGCCAGCCAAGCGTTCAGACTGTTCGATCCAGCCAAATATAGGACAATTGCCATCGGAGGGCCAAAGGAGATGAAAAGGCTGTAACCGAGTGCTAGGAAGACAATCGCTTTGATCACCATAGCAAGGCCTTTCCGGGCTAGCCAGATTATTCCAACAGTGAAAATTAGGATCATTCCCAACTCCAGTAGAACATTGCCTGCCTGAGTTGTCCCTTCCTCTCCAAATGCCCTAGCATTGTCGAAGTTGTAGAATGGCTGGATGAAAATCCCGATTCCAATCGAAAGGACGAACATGGCCGCCATTCCTGTCATCGAGACCCACTGATCCCTAATTGCGGCCACTATTCTTGCCATTTCAGTGTCCGCCATGCTCCCACGACCTTCAAGGCGCATTTCACCTTGACCCAACCATGCCCTCGGCCGGCGACATGGACATCCGGGACTGGCTGACTGGAACAATCGGTAACGGAATGAGGCTAGGTCTGTCGACTTGCGCCGAGATGCTGGATAGGCTGGGAAATCCCCAGCTGGACTTCCCCAGCGTTCACGTTGCTGGCACCAATGGGAAGGGTTCACTTTGTGCCAACCTATCGGCACTGGGGGCGAGGAACGGTGAACTGATAGGCCTCTTCACCTCTCCTCATCTGGCCTGCGTAGAGGAGAGAGCAAGGGTTGACGGTAAACCAGTCCTTCCTTCAGAGTTCGACTTATACCTCGAACAGGTGAGAGGGGCTAGCCTCATCGAGCCCCAAATCAGGCCAACCTACTTCGAGGTCACGTTCCTGGCTTCCATGCTTGCATTCTCGAAGGCGAGGGTGGACAGGGCGATAGTGGAGACCGGTCTGGGCGGCCGACTTGATTCCACGAGGCTGGTCGAGGCAGATATATGCGCAATTACTACGATTTCGAGGGATCACACTGAGATCCTCGGCGAGACGCTCGGGGGAATTGCCACGGAGAAGGCGGGAATTCACCGTCAGGGTGTGCCGATATTGTGCCTTTTTCACGAGGACGTTGGTGTTAGGGACGCATTGGAGTCAGTGGCCGGTTCTGACCTCGAATGGATAGCGAATCACGGCGGCGACGCACAGGGAACCGCTAGGCTACTCTCTGAGGAGATAGGCAAGAGGTTAGGCTGGAAGCCATTGGAGACTGAGTTGACATGGGCAGGACGAACAAACGACCCTATTTCCTGGTCTGGAGTAGAGTGTAGGATAAGCGCAGCACACAACGAGGAGAGTCTGGCCCACGACATGGGCGCTGTATCGGGCGAAGACCACGTCTTGGTCCTAGGGATGACTCAGAAAGAAGACCTCGAATCTTCGATCAAACCGCTGGTTAGCTCAATCGGAAGAGTCCATGTGATTGTAACTCGGGTTGACGGAGGTAGGAACCCATCCGTGCCCATCGAAAGCCTAGCTAGAATATTGTCTGAGAATGGAAGCACAGAAGTGGATGGTATCGCCGACACTTCGGATGCCATGGACCACGCAGCCAGGATAGCCAGAAAACACGATTGCTTCGTCTATGTTACCGGAAGCATCTACCTAGTGGGGCAGATATTGTCGGAATTGGCAGACAGAGAGGGCACGGATATCTGGGAATCCCTCACAATTCACCCACCACGAGAAGGAACCGAAGAATGATTACCCGGTCACCGGACACAGTACTCATGAGCGATAAGTGGGATAGCAGGTTCCTCGAACTTGCCAAGCATATCTCTGGATGGAGCAAGGACCCTTCGACGAAAGTCGGGTGCGTCGTGGTCGGTGAGGACAGGGAAATCAGGTCTACTGGGTTCAATGGCTTCCCCCGAGGTATCGAGGACGACTCCGATAGGCTTGGAGACCGAGAGCAGAAGTATCCTCTGATTTGCCATGCCGAGGAGAATGCCATTATGCATGCAGCCAGAATCGGGGTCTCTCTGAAGGGAAACTCGGCCTACGTCACTTGGCCCCCCTGCTCCCGCTGCACGCGGTCGCTAATCCAGGCAGGGGTTAACGAGGTCGTCTTTCCCAAGAACCTGGAAATCCCGGAACGCTGGAAGTCAGATTTCGACATTGCAATGGGAATGATGAAGGAAGCAGGGATTGTTGCCAGGGAAGCCTAGGAAAGCCCCGACCAAACCTCTTCCAGTTCTTCTTCTAGATCTTCCAAGGAACCGTCGTTATGTATGCTGATGTCAGCCATGCTGCCTGTTGCCGCAAGGGCCTGCCCCGACTCGTCCTCCGCATGTTCCTCTGCTGCTTGCTGGGCTAGGAAGGCACTCTTCTCCGTCGGGTCACCTGACCTTCCCCGTGCGACCAACCTCTTCCATCGAGCCTCCTCGTCGGCCCTGACCTCGATGAGGAAGAAGTCACCCCTTCCTCTCAAAGCCTCCACCTCTGCAGGAGTCCTGATGGAGTCTACCACAGCGTCTTCACCGTCTAGGAAATCCAGTAGCATCTCTGCGAGGACTCCAGGCCCCCCTTCCCTCCGGAGATTCCTCCCTCCCTCGATCAGTGCGTCTCTGGTGATTTCAATACCCTGCTCGGAGAGCCAAGAGCGAATCGAGTCTGAGCACGATACGCTCCTGAGTCCCTTCGAGGAGAACCACTCCACAAGAGTAGATTTCCCCGATGCGTTTCTCCCCGTCAGACCAACTAGCACGAGACCTCGCTGCGTAAGGCCGTGAATATTGCTTCCGACGACACCGGCGAGTCAGAAACAGTGAAAATTTCCCGAGAATTTTTCGGAACCATACAACGAAAGGCACTAACTGTATGAGTGCGGCGCGGGAGCCGGTAGACATGGCGCGAGCGACCAAGCCTCAACCCAATCCTCTGAAGAGGTGGTGGATTACCAAGCGAGATTCCCACTTTCAGATATATACCTCACTTACTCTGATATCATTCGCAATTATGCTCTTTTCTTTCCTTTTCCTATTCTTCATGGATGGGGTCATGAAGATGGAAGAGAATGGGAATGAGAGCCTAATTCCCCTTGTGTGGTTCGGCCTGGTTGGTGGGGCCGTTGCACTGCTAATCTTTGGTCCCGAATTCTACTATTTCTATGGAAAGAGAGAGATACTGAAGGAAATTCTGGAACTGGACTCACGAGCAGAAGTAATGCGAAGGAGAAAGGACGCTGAGATTGCAGCGGACTTGCTTGGTCCAACCTACCAATCACTGCTCAAGGGACTCTACGAAGATCTGGGAATCGGCGTTCCGAAGAGATACCTGTCGATTCCCACGAAGTCATCGGAACAGGAAGCAGGACCCGGTTCCGTTTCCGAAGAGGAGGAATGAGGTGTCGGAGGTAGACCCCATTCAACTCAGCAGCAGTCCTGGATCAAGTGACTCTGGTGCAGCTTGGTGGATCCGCGAGGCTATCCTTGCCACGGGACTAGTGATTCTACTGCTCAGCTCAATGTGGATTGCGACTGGGACCTTCCCTCCCATGGTGGTTGTCGAGTCTAAGTCGATGATGCACGACGAGGACGGTGACGGGATCGCCGAGGCGTCCATTGGTACGATAGACCCCGGGGACCTCGTTCTGGTCATGAGCCCGGAAAGAGTCGAGGTAGTCACATTCGTAGAGTCAACTGATGAATCGAGCGAAGACTACGGATACGAGTCACATGGAATGCCCGGAGATGTGATTATCTACAGGAAGAATGGGGGCTCCGAGACCCCAGTCATCCACCGGGCTCTTCTTGAGGTGAAACACAATCAATCCGGGGGCTGGGACGTTCCGGGAACTACTCTCAGGAACGTCGAGACAGTCACCCTGACTCTAGACTACGAATGCACTTCATTCCACCGGGAAAACTATCAGCTGACTATTGAGGACTGGGAACCCTCCAACGAGGGTTACCTAACCGCAGGTGACAACAATCTAAGGAATGACTGCATGATAGACCAACCATCGGCAAACTCCCGACAGGGGATGGGATTGTCTGATTCAAGTGGGCACCCGGTCCTTGTCGTCAAGCACGAGTGGGTTGTAGGAGTCGCATCTTCGGAGATACCGTGGATAGGCGCGATCAAACTCTTGACCTCTGGTTCCGAGGGTGATGTAACCAGCAGTTCATGGACCAATCTGACCCTGACTATTGCCCTAATTCTGGCTTCTCCTATAATTTTCGAGAGTGCCTCTGCCGCACTAAAACAATCGGAAGAAGAAGAGTAACCCTACAAGATTTGGAAAAATGGCCCGCTGAGTACCATTCGTCTGGTTTATAATGGACCTGAATTTGCGAGCGATGCAACTAATGGAGATGCTGTATAATGGGAATAGGAATAGAGCCGATAGGAGAGATGGTGCTACTAGCAATGGAGAACGCCCCCGAGAAGACCGACTCTGGTCTTCTCCTGCCCGAGGAGGCCCGTGAAAAGATGAACGTCGGGTTGGTCGAGGCAGTCGGACCCGAAGCGAAAAGTGTGTCTGTAGGAGACCGAGTCATCTACAGGCAGTACAGCGGGACAAAGATGGAGTGGATGGGTCAGGATTACCTTCTGTTACAGGAAGAGGACATCCAAGCCAAGGTAATGGGGTGATCAAGTGGGTGCGAAGAAGATAATCTATGGCGCGGAAGCGCGAGACAAACTCCTCGAGGGAATAGACACCGTGGCCAATGCGGTCAAAGTGACTCTAGGTCCGGCCGCTAGGACAGTCGTTCTTGAGAAGCCATGGGGTAGCCCATCAATAATCAACGATGGAGTAACGATCGCCAAGGACATTGAGCTTGGTGACCCATTCGCAAACATGGGGGCCAAGCTAATCCAGGAGGTCGCTAGCAAGACACAGGACAATGCAGGAGATGGAACATCTACCGCATCGATATTGGCTCAAAGACTCTGCCACAACGGACTAGAGAACATGGAGTCAGGCTCCAGTCCCGTCGAACTCAAGGCTGGATTCGACTCGGCCATCGAGGCAGTAGTCGAGTCCCTGAAGGAGCGCGCAGTACCCGTCGAGACTGGCGAGACAATCAAGCAGGTCGCCACCATCGCATCTAACAACGACGACGAGATTGGCTCACTAATCGCCGAAGCCGTCGATGCAGTGGGCAGAGAGGGCGTTATCACAGTCGAGGAGGCCAAGTCCATCGAAACATCCCTCAACGTAGTAGAGGGGATGGAGTTCAACAAGGGATATGTTAGCCCATACATGATCACCGACCGTGAGAAGAGGGAGGCTGTGCACGAAAGCCCCCTGATACTTCTGACTGATCACACAATTAGCTCTGCTCAGGACCTCCTGCCTTCTCTAGAGGCCAGCGTGCAGCAGAAGAGACCACTGCTGATAGTAGCCAAGGACATCGAGGGCGAGGCTCTGGCCACCCTAGTTCTTAACGTCGTCAGCAAGGTCGTCAAGGCAGCTGCAGTCAAGGCCCCCGGGTTCGGAGACGAGATATCGGAACAGCTTGATGATATTGCTGTCCTAACCGGTGCAAAGCCCCTGTTCAAGGACCAGGGAGCTGACCTGAAGGCTCAGGGACCAGCAAGCCTCGGTAGTGCGGACAGAGTAATTGTTGGCAAGAGCAAGACAACCATAGTAGGAGGAGGGGGCGACCCCAAGGCAACCGAGGAGCGCGCAGAGCTACTTAGAGGCCAGGCCAAGCTAGCTACCAGCAAGTGGGATCGCGAGAAGATCGAGAAGCGAGTCGGCAAGCTAACTGGCGGAGTAGCCGTCCTGAAGATAGGCGCTGCAACGGAGACAGAGGTGAAGGAGACCAAGGCACGCGTCGATGATGCGCTTAACGCCACAAGGGCTGCGATGGCCGAGGGCGTGGTAGCAGGCGGCGGGGTCACTCTACTCAGAGCCCGCGAGTGCCTGAAGGAACTAGCAGGTTCAGCAGAGGGCGATCGAGCTATCGGAATCAACCTCGTATATGACGCATTGTCCGCTCCGACGTGGCAGATTTCCGCAAACGCAGGGGCGGACGGTGACGAAGTGATTGGAATAATCCTCTCCAGCGACGACGAGAACTACGGCTACAACGCACGAACAGGCGAGTATGTCGACATGGTTGAAGCCGGAATACTAGACCCGGCCAAGGTAACAAGGAACGCCTTGCAATCTGCTGGTTCTATTGCCGGTATGGTGCTCACTACGGAGACTCTGATTGCCGACGATCCCGAACAGAAGAAAGATCCCCCAGCAATGCCCGACATGGGCGGAGGAATGGGCGGAATGGGTGGCATGGGATTCTAGGCCCAATCGCAGACTTCATGCGCACCCCTCCTCTCGTACCTTCGCCTCAATGACGACGAAGGGCTACTGAGCTTAGGCGCTGACGTTCCCTATGAGTACCGAGAGGCACAAATCATCAAGTGAGTTGAAGAGATACCGAAGCCTCCGGGGTCCATGAGCCGTCCAAACAAGGCAATCTGCATGGTTTCCATACTTCTAGCCTCTACTTTGCTCAGTGGCTGCCTCTCACTGGTCATCCAAAGGGAGGTCATGGAGGGGATGAGAGAGGGAAGTGATCCTCACAAGGACATAGATTTGGATGTCACAGTGGGTTGGTCAGAGACTTTCGACACCGGGACCGAGATAGACTCGGTGCTATACAGCAACGAAACAGAGCTGATTTTCGATGAGACGGTTTCCAAACTCGTCATCAACTTCAGGGCCCAATTCCCATACTCTAGTCAGATTGAGGAATTCATCGGTAACGACACCAATCAACTTCGGTATGTGGAGGCCACACTCTGGAAACCCGGAACCCAGTCGGCTGGAGGAGATCCATTCTGGCACGTCAAGGCCACACAGGACTACCCCCTGGAGAGGTTCGAGTGGACGGACATGGGTTCTGATTTTGTCGAAGGAATCTGGATTCTTGAAGTAGAGGCTAGGGGTTATGGCGTGACTGCACCCATTGAGCAACTATCTTTCCATGACCACTTCGACCTGTATGCGACTATTACCAAGCCCTGTGTCAGATTCCCTCAGTCACACGAAATTGGCGAGTGCACCTTCCTGTCCGACCTCGAAGACTGACCATCGCTCATTTCGGAGCTCTGCGCAGCGCTTATGAATCAAGGGCAGGTCGCCGCGCTGCTGAGGAAACCGAATGGAGGAGAGTATGTCGCCCCTAGTGCCGTATGACGTGTACGAGCGACACGCTGTGCACATCGGAACCAATCAGAAGTCTGCAGACATGCGGGGCTTCTTGGATCACATACAGCAAGACAGTAGCGGACTCCACTTGATAGACGTCAACCAGACAGACGAAAGAATTCGAGTGGTAGCGAAATTCCTGTCAAACTATGAATCTGACAGGGTTCTAGTAGTGAGTGCGAGGCAGTACGGGCAGAGGCCCGCTAGGAAGTTCGCACAGGCCATAGGTGCGAAACACATCGTCGGGAGATTTATTCCCGGCACCCTGACCAACCCAAGGCTCCGAACCTACATCGAACCAGAGGTAATCCTGGTCACTGATCCAGCAGCTGACGCACAGGCCCTCTCCGAGGCCGTGAAGTCCGGCCTCCCGGTAGTCGCAATTTGCGATGCAAACAACAGGCTACGAAACGTAGACCTCGCACTTCCAGCCAACAACAAGGGCCGACGCTCCTTGGCCCTGGTCTACTGGCTCCTCGCCAGGGAGATGCTGAAGGCCATAGATACGGTGAAGAACGACATGGAGTGGGAACTCGCCGAGGATGTAACAGACTGGGAGTCCACCTTCTGAGCACTCGACGGACTCAAAGGCGAGAACCAGAGCCGATTAGTGTGAATGACATAGCGAAGCCACTGTTCCTCGCTCCTATGGCAGGGGTTACTGACCTCGCTTACCGCCTCTTGGCAAGGGAATGCGGCGCTGACTTCACTGTTACAGAGTTCACTGCCGCTTCAGGACTGACAAGGAGAAACACGTACTCGTGGCTCAAGGTTGAGAGTGACCCAAGGGAGCGACCATTCATTCCACAGATATTCGGAGGTATTGCCGAGGAGATGGTACAGACAGTAGAGATGCTTCAGGACAGGGCTGACACTATCGACATCAACTTCGGTTGCCCAGCCCCAAAGGTATGCCGGAACGACGCCGGTGCAGCCCTGCTAAAGGACCCTGACCGAGTTGTCGAGATGGTCAGAAGGTGCATCGAGGTCGCAAAGGTCCCTATTACGGTCAAGATGAGGCTTGGCACAGGTTCCGGCCCCAACACCGCATTGGAGATTTGCAGGAGGCTAGAGAAGGAGGGAGTCGGGAGGATTTGCGTCCATGGGAGGACCCTGAGGCAACGATACTCAGGAGAGGCCGACTGGTCGCAGATTCGCGAAATCGTCGAGGCGCTCAATATTCCGGTAATTGCTAACGGGGATGTAGTAGACGCTGCCACTGCAGAGGCATGTCTCACAGCTACGGGAGCAGATGGTTTGATGATTGGGAGAGGCTCTATTGGCCGGCCCACAATCTTCTACGAAATCAAGAGGGATCTTGGATGGGAATGCGAAGAGCCACCATGGGGGGAAGGAAGTGACTCATTCGCCAGACTCTGGTGTTGGAACAGATATCTCGAACTATGCGACGAGCTCTATTCCGGAAAGAGAAACAAGAATCTGAAGCGGCATGCGGTATCATTCACTAAGGGACTCCCAGGGGCATCCTCGATGAGAGTCGAGCTCCATAGGGAGGATGATCAGGTCGAGCTTGGCAAGAAGGTCTTGAGATATCTGGAAGGACTCCCGACACTGGGATTCGCCATCTGATTTGCCCCTTCAAATACTCTCAATCACCATTAGCTAACCATGGTGGTTCCCTGCTCGGGTTGGTGTGGGTCCAATGCTCCCTCTGGACATGAGATGTGCTCCGGGTGCAAGGTCCTTCAGAATCCATTCTTCTTTGTTGACCAATCCCAGGTTCCCGATGTTTCCCAGCGAGAAACCGCTAGTTCATTGTTGGACAAAGCTAGGGGTCTCAGCGTACAGCAAACCATGCTAAGATTGACCTCATTCTTCTCCGAGAACAGCCTTCCCTATGGATTCCGATCTTCTAGAGGATCAACAGGGTTCGTGGCACAGTACGTTGCCGGGGAATGGAGCTCAGCATTGGACTATTTCAGACGCCATGGGCACATGCCAAGCGGGACATTCCCTCTTCCCGGAGGACTATTGTCGGTCGACCATGCAGGGAACATGTCCATCGAAGGAATCAGCATTAAGGGCCAATTGCCAATGCTAGACATTTGCGAGTGGCTCTCGAATCCAGAGAGGGTCGGTGCAATCAGGTCATGGCCGAACTTTCTTCTGGCCATGAGTTGCTGTTGTGTAAAGCTGGCCAGGCTCGATGACGACTCATGGGCACCATGGCTAAGGTCAAACGGTTGGCAGGCAATTGATGTGCCAAATCCATCCATAGAGATGAGGCTGAGGGGAACCAATCTTCACCCATTCCTGAGATTGACTGGACTACTTTCTGTTAGGAACCCCAACTCGGAGAAGTCCCTTGGGAGCATCGCCCGCGATGCAATCAGGCAAAACCAATGTCTTGGTGGAGAAGCCTCAAAAGCATGGACTGAGATAATCAAGAAGGGTGCCGTCTCGGAATTCGGGAGATTGTTCTCCGTCAGAATCCATCCCAGACTGGTTGTCGAGGAAGGAAGGTTAAGACTCATCGTTCTGAGATCTGGAACTCCTTCCACCATCCCTGTTGTACTGGATGCGAGGGTCTGGAGGACACTAGTCCACTCTTTGCTATTTCCAGAGGGTCATGAGGGGGCCAACCTGGCAAAGCACATCTTCTGGATTTGGGAATCACAGGAAGCCGAATGGCGGCCCTCCCTCCCTCAGGAACGTTCAGCGCGCTTCCTCAGAGAGATAATTGGAGCCCTGGGCGACAACTCATCAGAATATCCTGTGACGCATCTCGAAAGTCGTCCGGGGATTAGGGTAACCGGCGAGTCTGGGATGGTCTACATCATCACTTCGAGCGAAATCCCCAGCAAGTTCTTTGTTTATGCAATTCCCAATGTCATTCACATCGGGAGCTCGATTTCTTCCATTCATCTTTGCATAGATCCAAATCAAGTTTCAGCATCCAAGAACCTCAGCTCCGGCGATATCTGTGCCTCCTACGTGCTTGCACTCAGGAACGATATCTCCTCTAGGAACCAGATATTCACCCTCGACGTCCTCCTTTCCGCATGCGAGCATGTCAATGAGAATTATGATCTAAGTGATGATCTGGATACTTGGTGGGCCACGGTCGAGGGTCATTACGAGATGTGGGGGCAGGAAGAATTCGACGAGCAAGACTTCGATCCCGAATTCGAACCAGAACGGGTACCCGAGCCGGAGCCGGAGCCTGAACCCGAGTCCGAACCCACCGGAGATCGGATCATCAGATGGTCAGCAGAATCTATAGAAGAGCTAATTGAGAACATGGAGCTTTTCCCGATGGGAGAGGAGGTTTCCGAATGAGCAACCCGGAGTCCCGGGTTTGTGAATGCTGCAAGGCGGAGGTCGAAGGCAGTCGAGAGAAGTGTCAGGTTTGTGAGCTCCTGATACCGCACATTACCGGTCAGAACATCGGACTTGTCCAAGATCCCGATACCATCAGTGATTTCCGAGCGGAGCTTGGATATCCCGGACTCAGGCCTTCACAGATTTGGTCAAGGATAAGGTCGATGCAAGGTGAAGGACGTGAGTGGGCCTTCAGTGAAGGCAGGGGGAGGCAAGATAGGATATCATGTCCACCACCGGCATGGTCTCTTTCAGAAGAAGACATCAGCGCCATTTCCCACAGGCCATCGGGAATAGAGCACGAGCAAACCATGCGGAGACTTGCCCGTGGGGGACTGCTTCCAGATGGAAGCCACCTGTGCTTTGCCAATGGATTATTCTTCCTTGATGGACGTCCCTGCAGTATTCCTCACATGGGATTGATGAAGATTCTCACCAGACATCCCGAAATATCCAGAAAGGTGAACTGGAAGCAACTCCTCAGGTCCGTAGACCTGGCGTGTACGAAACTCAGTGTCGATTATGGGATGCATCCCGGTAACTCACCCTTGTACCATCCTGCATCTTTACTAGCTTCCTCCAACACAATTGAGCAGTATCGCATTATGGAAATGCTCCATAGACACATGAGGCCACCTAGGAGCACTCGGACCCAGAGATGGATGTTCATGGAAACCGAATGGCTACAACGTTGGGAATGGTCCAACATCAGCCTTACCAGCGATTCTGCCGAGGACGAACTAAAGGTCCCACCGACCCTTTCTATCAACCGTGGGCGACTTCAGCTCAGAGCTAGGAGGAACAGTGGTTGGAAGAAGATGGAATTGGACAGCTGCCCAAGAGTCTGGTCCACCATTGTGACATGGGTGCTGAGCCCCCCAGATCATGAAGACCACAGAAGAATCCGAACCCTACAGCAGCACATCTTCTCCGATGTTCCCATGAGGGTAGTCGAAGGCAAGGACGTAAACGGTATCAACTTCCTAAGGAACGTATTGGAGGCCAACGAAAGGGCCAATATTTCCCTCGATGGCTCCGAGATTCACGTGCGAGGGACCAGTGAACTGAGGTATTCAGTCAGACCTGGTAGAGGGGGGCACTCAACCCGGTTCGTGGTACACCCGGTAATGGGTGGTTCCAACGAGCCACCTGCACGCAATGGCTGGGCTAGGATGCATCAGCGGATGGCACGATACGACAGGGCAATCTGCATCGTCGAGAGGCCGGAGCTTCGTAGATTGGTACTAGGTGATGCTATAGGAACCATAGTGCTAACATTGCTTGATGACTTATCCAGTCAGAGACACATAGACACTTTGCGGTCACATATATCGAGGCATAGGCCTAGGCAGGCACTGGACCCCGATATGGCCGCTCACAACAGGGCAGAAGAACTGAGATACCAACTAGCGAGGAACAGGATTGCACGCGTCCAGAGGAGATGCGTGGAATCATTCCCCCGTTTTTGGGGTGTCCTTCTACGAATGCCCCTGGGATCTCGGATGACGTTCACAGCGATTAACCGAAACGGCCCTCCAAACGTCTCATTCGACGATAGTGAAACTACATTCAGGACAAGCAACATGGTCGATAGACAGGTAATTTACCGCATGCTAGAGGCATCAGGTTGGATTAGGGACAAGGTCGAGGAGGGGGTTCGGAATACCCTCAGGATATACATCAGGACCGGTACTGGTGAAAGGGACCTCGGAAACGATGTAGAGGAGATAGCCGGGATGCTGGAGCCCAGACTAGTTGTGAATGGGCGCATCCGCGTACTCCCAGCCCCGCTCTGGAGTATGTTCGAGCGAGTCAATCCCGGTACAGCAGCCCTCTTGCCGGGTACTGACCAGCATATACGCTGATCACTCCTCCTCTCCATCAGACAGCGCCTTAGAGCGCCTTTCCGTGAAGCTCTTCGTGGATGACAGAGGTAGGCTTGTTCGCAGAGCCCTAATCTCCGCATCTGCGTAACCAAGCTTCTTCATCGCGGCAACGAACGATTCCCAGGCCGCCCTGTGTGCGATCATGTTGCAGTAGTTCCCAACTATCATTTTGTCACATCCATTGTCCGGGGGAAGGGGCTCGTTTTGTCCCTCGAGAATGTCCATTGCTTGTTCCATCGCTTCGGTAGCCCTTTCCCATCCTGCCCTTACAGCGAGGAATTCTCGAATCTTCTCTAGGTTGTATAGGAGTTGGAAGGCCCTCTCCTTCATCCATGCGTCTAGGTCAACTACTTCTACGCAATCATTCTTTGAGAGAACCTTCTTGAACACCTTAGCGACATCCATCAAGTCCGCGTGGTTTATCCCCCATCTTTCTGCAATCTGCGGAGCCTCATTTGGTCGCCTCGAGTCGTTTAGTGCCTTCATGGCACCAGCAACGAACAGCCTTTGCTTGTATGCCCTCTTCTCTCCATCGCTCATTCCTGTTTGGCCATGGCGTTTCTTTCGAATGTCTCCGATAGCAGTCTCGCCTTTTTCATTACCCAGATCTCTTAGAAGATGCTTCACATCGGTCTTGGTGCGCTCTCCTTCAACAGCGCTGTCTACTAGCGACTCGGTCTCTTGCAGAAATGTCGATCTCTCTCTGGCTGCTTGCTTTCGCGCCCTCTCAAGTCTTCGAGCCGTCTTCTCCCTGCCCTTGATAAAATCAGACCCCAAAGTCTTCGTCGGAGAGTTTTGAGACCCCTCCCCTCTAGATATCTCTGCCCCATCATCAGCAATGACGCCGTCTCTATCAACCTGTCCGCATTCACGGCAGACTATCTCGCCCCGCCTCAAGTCTTCCATTAGATTTTCACAGCCACAATTTCTGCATTTGCCGTCATTATCTTCTCTTCTTCTTCTGAAATTTGCTGGTTCCATTTCTCCCATCACTTCCTTTTCCTTTGCTACAATAAACAACCGAATTTCTTCGGGTGTTATGCGGATTATCCCGGGTGCATAGTCGCCTATTGAACATTACCGAAATAGGTGATTCCAGCACGTCAATTTGCCTACACAAGACCCCTTCGCTAGGCTTACGGGGCAACCGGGTCCCGGCCAAGTTTTGTTTGACATGGGCGATACTTAATCTTCTGGTTTCCAAATCGCAAGCGTCGGTGGAGGAGCTCTCAGGAATGACTGAAACGCCAGTCCTCCAATGACAGGATTCCATTGGCGATTTGGTCTAGGCTCATCCCCCTATGGTTGGTTGAGAGTGCCATGGTGATCAAATCCTCCAGTTCTTCATCATATCCAGGGCCAACCACCGCCTCGATCATAGCCGGAATGGATAGCTCCTTGGCTATATCTTCA
>Ga0066857_10000006_pt1 | contig 70743 bp, 63 predicted proteins | sample ETNtaG_2_FD_65602 | JGI IMG/M metagenome (GOLD analysis project Ga0066857, IMG submission 65602) | Marine microbial and viral communities from oxygen minimum zone, Eastern Pacific Ocean - ETNP201406SV203 | ecosystem: Environmental > Aquatic > Marine > Oceanic | place: Pacific Ocean: Eastern...
ACAATTCACCGGCGGCGTAAATGACCGCGATAGCACCGAGGAACATCGCCATTCGTTTGACATTGAGTCGTACGACAACCTGAACCATCGGAAACACCAACATCACCCAGAGATTGCTCGCAGGGTTCAATCCGACTAACCAAATAGCGGCGAACACAACCGCTGAGTCGAGCGACAATTCGATGAGTAGCCGCCGTTGCGCAAGGTTTTCGGTTACACCCGGGTTCCGGGTTGGATCAACAAAGTTAACGAACAGTAAGACTCCGGCGAGGATGACCCCGAGAGGTAGAGGGGGGAGGCTGGCGCCGGGGATCGCGTCAGCAGCCTGGGCCGCAAGCATTAGAACCAATACCACCGCGAAAAAGCCTCGGACTCGTCGGGTCGCTGCAGCACTTCGCCGCGTCTCGTCGCTAACCAGACGCGGCGGTTCAACAGCTACGTCTTGCAACGTCTCTTCCGGTGCGTCACCAAGATCAGGGAGGGAGGTCAGAGAGGTGATATGCAGCCAGAGTACGGAACCTGCGTCGCTTGGCGGGGTATTTCGAAAGCTTTCTTTTGGTAGGTACCTCTAGCACCTGTTCAGTTACCGGAAACATAAACGCGGTGAGTCTTGGGCGGGCGGCGGCGCTCAAGATACCGTTCTGGTCATGGCGAAGGTTCCCGACAAACCCACTATCGAGGATCTTGAGTCCAAGTGGACTCAAGTCTGGGAGGCTGAGGGAACCTATCGGTTTGATCGGACCAAAGGTCGCGACGAGATATTCAGCATCGACACTCCGCCACCGACAGTCAGCGGCTCACTCCACGTCGGCCACGTTTTTAGTTACACCCACACCGACACCATCGCCCGATATCAGCGTATGACTGGCTCCGAGGTGTTTTACCCGATGGGATGGGATGACAATGGCCTGCCTACGGAACGTCGAGTCCAGAACTACTTCGGTGTTCGGTGCGACACCACACTCCCCTACGTCAGTGACTTCGAAGCTCCGAAAGATGCCGGAGACGAACAGGCAATTAAGAAGCGTGGCGATATCAACATATCGAGAAGAAATTTTGTTGAGTTGTGCCATGTACTCACTACCGAAGATGAAAAAGCATTTGAAGAGTTATGGAAACAACTCGGGTTAAGTGTGGACTGGTCGATGACCTACGCGACGATAGACGAGCGCTGCCAACGGGTGGCCCAGCGAGCATTCCTTAGAAACCTCGAGCGCGGTGAGGCGTACCAGATGGAAGCCCCTTCCTTGTGGGATGTCACCTTTCGGACAGCGGTCGCCCAAGCAGAACTTGAAGACCGCGATCAATCAAGTGCTTATCACCAACTCCGTTTTCATAGAACCTCAAACCAAGAAGACATTGTTATCGACACCACGCGGCCTGAGCTTCTTCCGGCATGTGTCGCTTTGGTGGCCCATCCAAGCGATGAGCGCTATCAGCATTTGTTGGGCACCACGGCGACCACACCGATCTTTGAAGTTGAGGTGCCAGTGCTCGGCCATGAATTAGCGGATCCCGAAAAAGGAACCGGTATCGCTATGGTGTGCACCTTCGGAGACACTAATGACGTGACCTGGTGGCGCGAGTTGGAGCTTCCTGTTCGCGCAGTGGTGGATAGAACCGGCCGCATCGTGAGTGATGTTCCCGAGGCGATTATCTCCTCTGAGGGCAGAGATGCGTTTGCCCGAATGGCGGGGAAAACGATTTTTTCTGCGAAGAAAGAGATAGTCGAGATACTTCAAGATTCTGGCGAACTGATCGGCGAACCTCGCCCCATTACTCACGCAGTGAAATTCTTCGAGAAGGGTGATCGGCCGCTTGAGATCGTGACAAGTCGTCAGTGGTATATCCGAAATGGTGGGCGGGATCAGGATCTCAATCGGGATCTCATTGCTCGAGGGAACGAGATGCGATGGCATCCGTCCTACATGCAAAGCAGATACACAAATTGGATTGAGGGACTGAATGGTGATTGGCTCATCAGCCGACAGCGCTTTTTTGGGGTGCCTATTCCTCTGTGGTACCGCCTCGACGACGACGGCAACACTCTTTGGGACGAGCCCCTCATTCCCGACGAGAGTGCCCTGCCTGTAGACCCGTCGTCCGATGTGCCTTCGGGTTTCGAAGAAGCACATAGAGGCGCTGCTGGGGGCTTCGTTGGGGAAGTCGACATTATGGACACCTGGGCTACGTCTTCGTTGAGTCCCCAAATCGCGTGCGGGTGGGGCGAAGACGATGACCTATTTTCACGCACTTACCCGATGGATATGCGACCACAAGCACACGACATAATCAGGACGTGGCTGTTCTCAACCGCAGTCCGATCCCATCTTGAGGAACAGGTCGCTCCTTGGCGACACTGCGCTCTTTCGGGTTGGATTCTCGACCCGGATCGAAAAAAGATGTCAAAGTCGAAGGGAAACGTGGTCACGCCGAAAGGTCTTCTCGATCAATACGGATCAGACGCGGTTCGGTATTGGGCAGCAAACGGCCGCCCGGGCACGGACACAGCCTTTGATGAGGGGCAAATGAAGATCGGTCGCAGGTTGGCCATCAAGATCCTCAACGCATCAAAATTCGCTCTGTCTCTTGCCGCTGATTCCAAGCCCAACCTCAATCTGGTCACGGAGCCTCTTGATCAAGCACTGTTGTGCCGGTTGGCGGAACTTGTTGAAACCGCCACGGCGGCTTTCGAAGATTTCGATTACGCCCGTGCTCTGGAGCGCACCGAACAGTTCTTTTGGGCATTTACCGACAACTATGTCGAGTTAGTGAAGGCGAGGGCCTACGGAAACCAGGGAACCGAGGCGGCGGCGTCCGCTCACGCTTCTCTTACGACGGCGTTAGACACATTGCTTCGGCTGTTTTCCCCTTTCCTTCCCTTCGTCACGGCCGAAGTCTGGTCGTGGTTCCGTGATGACTCGATTCATCGCGCAAGTTGGCCCGATCATCAAGGTTTGAGTAGCCAACTCAACGCAACTACCAACGCCGCCATTTTGGACGCTGCATCACAAACGCTTTCTGAGATTCGCAAAGCAAAAACTGAAGCGAAACGCAGCTTGAGAGTGGTAGCCGAACACGTGGTGGTGGCCGCCACTCGCGAACACCTTGACTTGATTGAATTGGCCCGTGCCGATCTCATGGAAGCGGGGCGCATCTCGACCCTCGAGTTGTTGGCGCAAGCTGATGGGAACGCCGAAGTTCAGGTAACGCTCGCGGCCGACGAATAAGTCGTATCGTCGACGGCGAAGGTCATGATTCATTTAACGGGTTTATCGCTATTTCGTTTCGCAAATGCTCTGTGTCTCGCAGTGCTGCTGTGCGGCGGACCGGCGTCAATAGCTTACGCGAGCGACTGGCTTGAACCAGGCGTGTACCAGGTCGCTGATTCGAACCTAACCGGTGAAGTCCATGCGTTCGGTACAGCGTCAGATTTGGGTGATCTCAGAGCCGAGATCAACTTCGACTTGGCAGCAATGGCTTCCACGAAAACTGGCGACGGATATTGGATTGTCAGTAAAGACGGAAGAGTTTTTGACTTCGGCGACGCAGTCCATCGGGGGGATTTAGGGTCAATTGCTCTTAGCTCTCCAGTTGTCGATTTAGCGGTGACGAGCGACGGTAGTGGTTACTGGCTCGTCACGGGCCGGGGGGTGGTTTATGCATTTGGAACGGCCCTTTGGCGCGGTTCGGTTGGACACCTTTCACTTCAAGCTTCGGTTGTGGATCTTGAACCATTCCCATCTGGGAACGGTTACTGGCTGACCGCAGCCGATGGCGGAGTCTTCGCGTTTGGAGACGCTCAATATTTGGGCGGACTTGCGAATCGCAGCTTGTATCGACCGATCATCGATTTGTTGCCGACGGCTGATGGAACTGGCTACCTGCTAATCGGCGCAGATGGGTCAGTTCACTCCTATGGGACTGCGCGCTACCGGGGTTCTTTAGCGAACAATGACGTCTCTAGCACTCTGATTGTGGCGGCCGAGCGGACTGTGGACGATCGCGGATATTGGCTAGTGAGTCAGCGGGGCAAAGTCTTTACTTTCGGTTCAGCGGCTCATTTCGGTCAAATGAATGCTCACGAACTGGCACCAATCGGAGCTTTCGCAGTCCGAGGTATCGGTGAGGGCTATTGGATGGCGACCTCTACCGCGCCTGCGGTTCCTGCAAATTCGGGGTCCGGACGGCGGGTGATCTTCTCACATCAGCGTCATAGGGTTTGGCTTGTCGAGGAAGATGATGCCGTATCCGGCAACTTCTTTGTCAGTGCGCGGGCAAAGAAACCGGAGCCCGGTGCCTACCAGGTGTTCTCAAAATCTCGTCATACCACTGCCGGACACGATGGCATCCGCATGGAATATATGGTGCGTTTCACCTGGGGGACTGAACAGGCCATCGGTTTCCACAACATCCCTATCGATGGTTTCGGGGAGGCGATGCAAATGGAATCGCAGTTGGGGAGTTACCGATCAGAGGGATGTATCCGTCTGCGGGACGACCAGGCGGCTGAGCTATATTCCTGGACAAATGTGGGCACTCAGGTCCTAGTCATTGATTGAGGTCGCCGCGCGCTACTCCCCATCGTCGTCTCCGCCACCTGATCGAGGACCAGTTTGGAACCCGGGACCGGTTTTCTTAACCACCGGTTTCTGGTCGGCTTCGCTTCGAAGCCAAACGGTTCGTTGGGGAAATGGAATTTCTATGCCTGCCTCATCGAACGCTTCCTTGAGGCGTTTTCTCAGTACACGACCGGTGCTCCATTGTTCTGCTGGTTCAGTTTTGACCGAAAGTCGGATCGTGATTGCGTCGGCACCAAAGTCTTGCACACCGGAGATGACTGGTTCCTCCACGATGGTGGCTTGTTCCAGTTGTTCGTTCCACACACCGTCTGCAACGGTTTTAATGGTCTCCATCGCCAAGTCGAGATCAGTGTCATACGCTACGTCAATGTCGAGAATTGCACGCGCCCAGACCTGAGTCATGTTTCCAACACGACGGATTTCGCCATTAGGAATGTGCCACAGCGTCCCATGTCGGTCGCGAATCCTTGTGGTACGCAGTCCGACTAATTCGACCGTGCCGGTCGCGTCGCCTGCGTCGATTACGTCGCCGACACCGTACTGATCCTCGATGAGCATGAAAATCCCGCACAGCAAATCTCGAACTAGGGACTGAGCACCAAAGCCGATCGCTACTCCCAAGATCCCGGCACCGGCAATCAGGGGGCCCAGGTTGATATCGAACTCCCCCAAAAGCATCATCAGCGTCACTGCACCAATTACCGCCGACGCAATGCTCTTGAACAATACTCCTAGGGTTTTTGCTCGTTGCCGGGCTCGTTCAGTTCGTTCATGGAGAGAAGCCAACTTCTCGGAGAGCACGCCGCGGCGAAGCATTCCGCTTGAAGCTTCGGCAGCTTGAACGGCATCTCGTTCCTCGGAAGACCTCTCCGACATGAGGCGGTCGATCAGTCCATCAATGCCCTTGTGGACAACGCGTCGTGTCAACAACGCAAGCAAAACAATGACAAGCACTTTGACGGGGCGGTCAACGAGCCAAGTCGCGATACCAGCAACGTCTGAGTTGTCAGTCCATTCGAACACTTTCCGGCACAACCAATCTGGATCAGTACCGCATGCTTCAGTCAGTGTTGCCGCCATAGAGGGGATGATTTGGGTCACGAACAACAGCTTAGGTTCACCCGTCTATGACGCCTACGCGCTCACTAGGCTCATTTTCGTGACAGATACAGATGAGGCAGCTCTTTACGATGTAGTTCAAGGCGTGGCGACTATCACTTTGAATCGTCCCGACAACAAAAACGCTCTAAGCGTCGAGCTGGTCAATTCCATAGGAGATCACTTTCAGACCGCTCAAAACGACGAGAAGGTTCGGGCCATCCTGTTCACCAATAACGGCAACACCTTCTGCGCCGGCGCGGATCTGAAGGCAAATCAGCCAGGAGTGCCACAACCCACGGCTCGTCACAGTTTCGTGGAAATTCTCGATGACATCATCGAATCACCGAAACCCGTCTTTGGTCGTATCGCTGGACACTGCACCGGAGGAGGGGTCGGTTTCGCAGCAGTGCTTGACGTCTCTATCGCTGCAGATGACATCGTTATAGGTTTCACTGAGGTTCGAATAGGAGTCGCTCCTGCCGTGATCTCGGTGGTGTGCCTACCAAAACTGCGGCGCGCCGACGCCAGCGAATTATTTCTTAGCGGTGAACGAATCCCAGCGTCTCGTGCAGCAGAAGTTGGACTCATCAACCGCTCAGTACCAAGGGAGAAGTTGGACGCCGAAGTAAAAGAAGCACTCGACAAGGTGGTTCGAGGCGGACCGAATGCTCTTGCCGCAGCCAAACAATTGGTGTCAAAGGTTCCTCAGATGACCAGGGAAGACGCCTGGGAATGGACTGCCGAATTAAGCCAGTCTCTTTTCCAAAGTACCGAGGCAGAGGAGGGAATCACGGCGTTCCGCGAAAGACGCGACGCTTCTTGGGTTCCGAAGAACACCGATTAGCGCAATCCCAAAAGGTTAATTACTCGACCACTTGAACTTGACCTACACGGGGCAGTGCAATCCAAGTGCTACCCGGTGGGAAAACGATCACTTGACCGTCACGGTCCATGTAGCGGGTGAGGGCACCCCCATCAGGACGTTCCCAGTAACCCCCAAGTACATGTCCGTCATAGAGAACTAAAGCTGGACCCTCGCCGATCATGACTGCTTCGGGTGATCTTCCATCAGCAGCGCTGCGTCTGTAGGAAATAGTTTGGACGATTACTATTTCTGGAGCCACGGGAACTCCGCTTGCGTCCACGTGGAGAGACCCATTTTGGCGGCGCACCCAACCGTGTGCATCGGGGTCCCAGCGATATGTGACGGAGGTTGCGCCGTAATCTAAATCCACGCCTTTCGCCGTAGTGGCCGAAGCCAGCATTGGTTCGTTGTCGCTGCGGCGGATAAAAAGGACTGGCGGGTTGGCGCCACCGCCACGGGTATCGCCCACCACCCGAAGGGTCTTGGTGGTGGTCACCAGGTTGTGGGGAGCGGGGCGATCAGCGAGACGTCGATACGAATCGAGATCGGCATTAGAACTCACGTCTACGTAATCAACCTCTCGAAGCAGTTCAAGAACGGCTTCGTTTCCTCCAGAATTGGCAAACAGCGGCCTATTTAGATTACGGAGAAGATCAAAATCGCTGGTGCGCACGGATCGAACTGGTCCCACAATGTCGGTCTCTTTGGAATGAAAAATAGCTGCGAGTCGCGTAAGGCCACCCTCCACTATCTCTTCGAAGACGACATCTGCAGCATTAATCCCGAACTGGGGTCGCGCGCGATCGTGGTTGTCGATTTTGATGAGCAGCGCAGGCCATTTGCCTATTTCTTGACCTTCGACTCCGGTAAGCGGCCAAACGTCACTCTGTTCAGGGGGCAGTGTCGTGGCAGTACCGTCAACAACTGGCGGCGTTGGGTCTGTGGATTTTGGCGGGGCGAGAACTCCATCAGTTTCATCGGGGATGGTTCCAGCTTGCGCTGTCGTCGAGGATGGCGAAAGTCGGGCACCGGGGGGAGTGCCAGCACAACTCGTTGCAGCCGCAATGACTGTTGCACACACCACCGCTAGCCATCCGTATCTTGACATCGGGCCGAGATTAGCCATCTATCGCACCAAGTCGATGCCGTGTAGCGTTTAGTCGGTGACAGGACAGGTACATATCCAGCGCGAGGACCAAATCGGAGTCATCGTGCTTGACCATCCAGAACGACATAACGCGATTAGCTCAGCCATGTGGCAGGGCTTACTTGACGCGGCTACAGAGTTCGCTAGCGACGAAAATATTCGGGCAGTGTTACTGAGGGGAAAAGGGGATAGAGCGTTCGCCGCGGGAGCAGACATCAGCGAGTTTGATGAGAAACGAACGGACAGTTCCTCTAACGATGAGTACGACACCGTTTCGAACAGGGCTTATGTCGCTCTCGTCACGATGCCCAAACCATTGGTTGCGATGGTCCACGGCTACTGCATAGGTGGCGGACTTGCCGTGGCGCTTACCGCAGATCTTCGAATCGCCTCTGATGATGCAAGCTTCACGATTCCAGCGGCGCGTTTAGGGCTGGGCTACCGCGCCGAAGGTTTAGGCCGCCTTGTTCAGTTAATTGGCCCTTCAGCGACAAAAAGGATCTTGTTTCTCGCGGATCGATTCGGAGCAGAAGAAGCGTTGAACATGGGAATCGTCAACCGCGTTGTCCCAAAAACCGGCCTTGAGGCAGCAACCTACGAATGGATGAACATCATCTGCCAGAACGCGCCGCTCACCATCCGGGCAGCTAAGGCCGCCACCGACGAATGGACCAAGCCCGAGTCACTTCGCAACTTTGACGAGATTAACGACCTGGTTAACGCTTGTTTTGATAGCGCGGATTATCGAGAAGGAGTTGACGCATTTATGGCCAAACGGACGCCCCGCTTTTCGGGTAACTAATCCCGGCGTGCGTCTCGTTGCCGTCGCCGAGTCCTTTGATATTCATTGATTTCATCGGCCAGTTCAGATAGTTCATGACACAAATCGATATATGAAGCTAAGCGGCTGGGGTTTAGATCACCCCTTGCCGCGGCGTCCAGTACCCCACAATCGGGTTCGTCGCGGTGACTGCAATTAGCGAACTTGCATTGGACCGCTAATCGGGCGACATCGGAGAAGACTTCATCCAACCCCTCGCCGTTCCAGAGTTGAACCTCTCTGAGGCCTGGCGTGTCAATCAATACTCCACCTCCAGCCACGAGCATCTCTCGTCTAACAGTGGTGTGACGACCAGACCCTTCCTCGCTGACGGCAGCAGTAGCGAGAATCGAATCCCCCACCAAGAGGTTCACGAGTGTCGACTTTCCAACTCCTGAAGGCCCTGTGAACGCCAGGGTTGTTCCGTTAACTAAAAGGTCGGCAAGAGCACTCATTCCGTCACCTGTAATTGCACTGATCATCAAGATTGGATGCTCAACTCCGCGGCGAATCAATCGCTCTCGGATGGCATCTCCGTCGCCCAGGTCAGTTTTGTTCACGGCTATGACTGGGGAGGCGCCTCCACCAATGGCAGTGACCAGGTAACGCTCAATAAGGTGCTCATCTACGTCTTGATCCGAGGAGGTAACTATGACGAGCGTGTCAATGTTCGCACCAACAACCTGTGGAAGCGGAGCTGCGCCAGAAGCGCGTCGAGTAATCACCGAATGTCGTGGGAGAATTTCCACAATCGCGACGCGTCGGTTGTCGATGGGCTCAAGTGAGTGGACAACCCAGTCACCTACAGCGGGGTAGTCCATAGGTTCATCAGCTTGATCACGCGTCGCGCTGTCGAGCACCGCTTCACGCGATCCGTGAGGCCCTAACAGCTCGTATGCTCCTCGATGTTCGACGACAACTCGGCTGACTCCGTGACCGTTAGCCAGTTGAAGGCCCTCGCGGTTTTGTTTAGTCCATCCGAGCGACTCTAAAGACACCGAGTTGTCATTCACCGGAAAGCCAGACTTCTGCCCATCGGCCCACTCCGGCTACTTGACCGAGCACCACCGCCCCGTCTGGAAGAAGCCACGATCCCAACCCTTCCGTACCGCCATGGCCGATTAAAGCCGACTGGGAGTGAGAGAGGTAAATCATCGGCATTCGTTCGACTAGTGCAAGCATTAACTGTTCAACTGCTGCTTGGCGGACTGTTTCGATTGGACTTGAGTGCAGCAACTCAACCAGTGCCGTCAAGGTTTCATCGTGCAGGTTCGTGACGTTCAGCGGTGACGTCCGTACAGGTCCGAACAGAGGCGTGAACATCATCGCAGGATCCGATTCTCCGCCTACACGCCAACACGTAGCGACGAAGTCTCCGCTAAAGCCCGGCCTGTCGGTAACTGACCCCAGGACTCTTTGAATTAGCGCGTTACGTGTGACCGTTTCTACCTGGGCATCGACCAACCCGGTGGCTTCCCACTGTCGAACGAGTTCTCGGGTCATAGCGGAAAGATGGATGTCGTCGGTGCATTGCAGGGTGACTGAAATCTTGGATCCAGTCGCTAGCCGGTCGGAACGGTCAGTGTCGTTGACGTATGCGACCAAAAGTTCTTTCGCTTTCGCGGTATTGGTTTGAGGCCATTTTTCGGCCGCTAGCCCTGACCACCAGCGACTTTCGGAGGCAAACCATTGAGTGGCGGGCTGGCCAGCGCCGGCCCCGATCGACGACTTAATCAGAAGTTCTTGATTCGTTGAAAGTTGAAGTGCTTGACGCACTCGCACATCGTCGACTGGTGCCTGAAGAGTGTTGAACAGTACGACCCCAATGTTGTCCTCGTTTCGCGACACGACGGTGAGCTCAAGGTCCCGCGCTCTCTCAATAGCTAATGCGGAGCGAGTGTAAGCAAATTGGGCGTCGCGACTTCGGACTGATTCGATTCGTTCGGACTCGTTCGCTACGTGACGAAAAATCAACTGATCGAGGTAGGGAAGCGACACACCGTCAGCATCGTTTCTCCAATAGTTCTGGTTCGCTACGAGCACCGCCGGCTCACCGATCTCCCAAGAGTCGATGATGTACGGGCCGGTTCCCACTGGACGACGAAGAAACGCCGCAGGGTCGGCCATAGCGGACTGGGTAGAGAACACCCGACCAATTGGGCCGGAAAGCACAACGTCCAATGCAGGATTCGCTTCAGTCAAATCGATCATTAACCTGTATTCGTCGAGGACTCTGACCGCGTTGATTCGGGCGTCGCGCAGCAGACCTCGTGTCACTTCACCTTTTTTTTGGAACTCCTCGTACCCCTCCTTAATCACATGAGCCGTAACCGGTGCACCGTCAGTGAATTTCACTCCCTCTCTTATCGTGACAGTCCAGTTGAGCATGGAGGGATTGGGTTCAACTCGCTCCGCGAGCCATGGCGCCGTGGACCCATCGGGTAGAACGACGGTGAGTGTTTCGAGTACCAGGTCGAGAACATTGCGGCAAGACCAAGCACACACGTGGTCCCAAGGCGTCCAGCCAGTAATCGGTTGTGAGTCTTCTGCCAGAACTACAGTCGCTGATCCTCCCTTTCTCGAACCGGGTTCGCCGCCGGATTGGATCGCACTTTCGTCGCTGTCCTGGGTCGGGGCCTGAAGCTTGGGGCTCTCAGTTGAGGAGGGGGACGCCATTTCAACAAGCGATGGGTTCGGGTCCCGAGTGACGACCAGCCCGTCAGAGCCACACGCGGCCGCGACGACAACCACCGCGATGAGCGGCCACCGGGCGGTTCTACAAAAACCTTTCAATGTTTCGCTCGCCACTCTTCAGACCATTGATCGGCACCGAAGTGCCACTCGTCGGTCCTATAGGTGGTGCCTGTCGCGCTTGCTACTAACCGATTACCCACAACTAACTCAACTCCGTGATGGCCGAACCGTCGACTCCGGTTGATCTCTGTCGCAGTTGCCACAACAAGATCACCGGGTTGTACCGCCCTGTGGTACGAGATATCGATGTGAGTCGCAACTGCCTGACGGCCGTAGCCGTTAGAGGCGAAGGACATCGCTATGTCACCGAGACTGAAAAGGATGCCTCCGTGACCGCCACCAAGGAAGTTGGTGTGCGCGACTTGTATCGTCGCTCGTACTACTGCCATACCCGGACCCCACTCCAACAGCTCTCCTTGCAGTTGCTCCAACAGTGGATCAGTTCGAAAGAGCGCGTCGAGGCGTTCCCGTCGTTCGTTCGGAAGTCCACTAGTTGTTGCCGGCACAGCGATCACGGTACTTGCCTAAAGCTCATTAAGAACAGGCTGATGCCTCGGAGTTCACACCGACAGCTCCGAGGCTCCAAAAGTCGATGTCTCTCTTCACGGCAGTTCGCTTACCGACCAACACGAGAGACCATGGTCGGCTCCACTCGCGTTGACCCATAGCTTGTGCGCTCATTGTGGTCTTCTGCGGTTACTAATTGGCACGACGACAATGTCATCGTCGATCTTGAGAACCTTTACCCGTGCGTCGTACAGAGCCGATAGATGCTCTGATTCAAGAACCTGATTCGGATCGCCTTCCGCTAATACGCGGCCGTTCGACAAAAGAGTCATTCGGTCGCTGTACTGAGCTGCGAGAGTCAAGTCGTGCATGGTCATAACTACTGTGATTTGACGCTCCTGTCGGAGTCGCTCGATTAACTCCAGTGCCTGTTGCTGGTGGCCAAGATCAAGGGATGCAATTGGCTCATCCAGAAAAACTACGGGGGTGGCTTGGGCAATTGCTCTGGCCAGATGACAGCGCTGAAGTTCACCGCCACTAAGCGACTCAAGGGTTCGATGTCCGAAACCTTCGAGATCTAGTTGGTGAAGTACCTCCTCCACTATTTCGAAGTCACGTGGACCCTCCACCCCCAATAGTCGTAGGTGCGGAGTGCGGCCAAGTAACACATAACTGTTGACCGACATTCCGGGTGGAACTTCGGGCTGTTGGGGAACGTAGGCGAGCAGACGCGCTCTTTGCCGAGGAGTGAGGTCGGCGAGGTTACGTCCATCTATGGACACACTCCCTGAACTTGGCATCAAACCCGCCATTACTGAAAGAAGAGTGGTTTTACCCGCACCATTGGGTCCGACGATGGTGACCCACTCCCCCGCCGACACTTCCATTGATACGTGGTCAACGAGGGTTGCTTTGCCGACGCGCACGCCTACATTTTCCACAACGCAGAACGTCACCCGAGTGACCTCCTACTCGACCGCAAGACGACAACAAAGAAGGGTGCTCCAAAGAAAGCTGTGATGACTCCAATAGGAATCTCTGCAGGAGAGGCAATAGTTCGCCCCAGCAGGTCGACGAACATGAGAAATGTCGCCCCGAACATCATTGAGAGGGGTAGCACGATTCGATTACTCGAACCTGCTAGAAGGCGAACGGTGTGCGGGACGATAAGGCCAACAAATGCAATTAATCCGCTCACTGCAACCGCTGCAGCGGTTCCCAATGAAGCTGCGACAATCACGATAAGACGAACAAGTTGAGGTCGTATCCCAACTGACGACGCTTCGACATCTCCTAAACGCATGACGTCAAGGGTTCGGCGATGAAGCAAAATCACCACGCTCGCCAATAGCGCGTAAGGCGCTAGGAGCGACACCTCGCCCCAAGAAGCGGTGTTAAGACGTCCGAGAATCCAACTGTAGACCTGACGGATCGTTTCTACGTTGCGTTGCTGAATGAATGTCTGAATCGCTGTTAAGAAGCTCGCCACCGCGACACCAGCAAGGAGTAACGCAGCGGGCGATCGTCGAACCCCGGAGCTGTAGCCGAGAAAATATGTGAGAGCAACGGCGGCCAAGGAACCGAGAAACGCTAGGAGAGGAACGGTGTCAAAGGTTCCCATTCCGTCGCCGGCTCCGGTGACGATGGCCACTGTCGCTCCGAGACCCGCACCTGCTGCCGCACCCAACAGATAAGGGTCAGCGAGCGGATTGCGAAATACAGCCTGATAGCTGGCACCACTGAGGGCCAGAGTCGCTCCTACGAGTGCGCCAAGTAACACGCGTGGGAGGCGCACCTCCCAAATGATGTTGGCGTGGATGAGAGATAACCCACTATCGGTAGTGACCAGCGGTAACCGATTGATCAATTCCCGTACGACGGCAGAAATTTCTATGTCTGCAGGGCCAACGAACAGGCCCGTTGCCATCGCGCACACCATCGCGACCAACCCCAGTAAAAGCCAGGGCGCGCGAAGTTTCTCCGACACCACTGCAGTACTTCCGGAGTCAGGGCTCAAAACCATGTCGTGCTATTCGACCTTCGCTGCAGAAACCGCAGCAGAAACTGTCGCTAGAAAATCAACCAGGCGAGGGCCCCACCGGCTACTCACGTCATTGTTAATTTCGATGACGTTCCCGTTTCGTACGGCCTTCAGTTCCGACCATCCGGGACGGGACGCAATTGTTTCGATCGACTGGCCGCAACATTCAGCGTCAGCGAAGAAAATGATGTCTGGATCTGATTCAAGAACGAATTCCTGAGTCAATTGCGGGTAACCCCAAGACGACCCATCTGAGTCCGCTGGGTCCGCAATATTGATCAGACCAGCTAAGGAGTAGATATAGCCAACAAAGGTCGAACTTGTAACTGAGTAAAGGGTGTCGTCAAGCTCGTGGTAATAGGTGAGCGGGTTGTCGGGCCGCGTTATACCGTCAAGAAGAGTGTTGATTTCCTCCTTCATCTTGTCGACAGCAGCTATAGCGCCACCCTGTTGGCCAGTAACCTCACCGATCTCCAACATTTGTGCGTAGACGTCTCCAAGCTCGGCAGCCGCCGCGGCCACATACACTTTGATTCCAAGCGATTCCAACTCCTGTTGGATGCCACTATCGCTGAGTATGACGAGATCAGGCTCGAGCGTCGCTACCGCCTCCACATTTGGATTCCAGCCAGCAAGATCTTCAACTACCGGGGCCTCGGGCGGCCAGTAGCTGTAATTGTCGACCGCTATCACTTGCTCCCCAGCGCCAACGGCAAACAACATTTCGGTTGCCGTCGGGGACAGGGAGACGATGGCTGTCGGATAGCTGCCGACAACAGAGTCCGAGTTCACATCGTCTTCGTTGGCGGCGCTCGTCTTCTTCTCAGTTGTGCTTCCTTCAGTCGGAGTTTCGGTTGCCCATACCGCAGCGTCCGGTTCACGCGTGATCGGCTCAGACCGCCCACCGGTGTCTGTACAGGAGACCAAGATGAGCGAGAGCGCTGTGAGCAGTCCGAGTTTCTTCATCAAGTCTGTCCTGTCGTCCGAGGGCGGAGCGGCAGGGGACCTGCCACACAACGCTTCTTCCTCGAGAATCGTCGTGCGAGGCATCGATTCAGGCGATCGGACTCGTTCCCCTAAAGGACTTCACCGCTGCGGGACAGCGCCGGATTTTCACCGGACTTCGCTGCATCTTTGCACCGTACGTCACAGATGGTACTCGGCCTGACACAATCGGAGTCAGTTCATACAACACTCCACACCTGGAAAGGCCTGTACCTACTATGGCGCTTCGCGGAACCGCAGTTAGGAGACGCGAGGATGAACCACTCCTCAGAGGGGCTTCGAACTTCGTCGAAGACCTCCGACTTCCGAACGCTGCTCACGTTTATTACCTAACTTCGACGATCGCTCACGCAGACATAATCGCTGTCGACATTGAGCACGCAATATCTGCCCCGGGGGTAATCGATGTCGTCACTTGTGCCGACCTGGACATTGGGCCTTATCCGTCGGCGAACCCGATATTTGATGACGCGATGGTACGCCCCTTGTTGGCGAGTGACCGTGTCAGATTTGTCGGAGAACCCGTCGTTGCGATAATCGCAGAGTCACCGGCTCAGGCCCGAGACGCCGCCGAACTCGTCGATATCGAATACGAACCTCGCGCTGCGATCGTTGATCCTGAAGCTGCCATCGATTCAGACATCATCTTGTTCGATGGAACCCAAGAAGGGAACGTCGTTTGTCGCATGGAAGCTGAAGGCCTTGAAGCCGATTTCGCTTCATGTGAGGTTGTCGCCGAGGTGAGAACGATAAACAACCGACTCGCGCCAGTTCCCATAGAAACGCGCGTTGCCGCCGCTGAGTGGGGAGCTGATGGTCGTCTCCACTGTTACAACGCGGGCCAAGGACCCCATCCAGTTCGAGCAGCTATTGCTTCAATTCTCGGACTTGAAAAAGATCAAATTCGTGTTGTTTCTCGTGACGTCGGGGGAAGTTTTGGCGCCAAGGCCCGACCTTCCCCCGAAGAGGCATTGTTGGGGTGGCTATCGAAAAGGGTGGGCCGCCCAATGGTCTGGGTTCCCTCTCGAAGTGATGACATGGTGGGACTCGGACACGGTCGCGGCCAAATCCAGTACTGCCGGATCGGCGGAACTTTGGAGGGAGACATCAGCGCCTATCACCTGCACGTGGTGCAGGACGCAGGGGCGTATCCCTCGGCGGGGGCTGGCTTGCCGGCGAACGCTAGAGCGATGCTTACTGGCTGCTACGACATCGCTAGCGTGGGATTCAGTTCGGTTTCTGTGGTTACAAACACCACCCCGACGGGCGCCTATCGCGGAGCGGGCCGTCCGGAGGCTGCTGCAGCTATCGAGCGCGCCGTTGATGTTTTCGCAGCGGAAGTCGGTATGGATCCAACAGAAGTGCGTAGGCGCAATTTTCTTCAGCCCGAAGCTTTTCCTCTGTCAACCAACACCGGTTCAAATTACGACAGCGGCGCGTACGAAGCGAGTTTGGACTCTGCGCTCAAGGCCAGCGGTTATGACGATCTTCGGGCTGAACAAGCTCGTCGCCGTTCGGACGGCGATGACCGTTTTCTCGGCATTGGTGTGGCTACTTACGTTGAGCGCACCGCTGGAGTTGGGCGTTCCGAATACGGAGGTGTTGAACTCTCGAGCGGCGGAAGAATAGTAGCCCGCACCGGTTCATCTCCTTACGGACAGGGGCATCACACGGCTTGGTCGATGCTCATATCGGATGCCACCGGGGTGGACTTCGACGACATAGAGATAGTCCACGGAGATACCGATGAGGTCCCCCAAGGCGGGATTACTGGCGGATCTCGTTCCGTTCAGTTGGCCGGGGCCGCCATGTGGGAGGCCTCCGCGGCACTTGTCGAACAGGCGAAAAAAGTCGCTGCCGAACTATTGGAGGCTTCGGAAGCGGATCTTTCGCTCAACACCGAGAACGGTCAGTTTCATGTGATTGGGACACCCTCTATCAGCGTTTCTTGGGCAGACGTGGCGGATCATTTGGAAGAGCGAGACGACGGGCCACGGCTCTTACACGCTGAAGAGATATTTGAGTCGGAAGGGCCGACGTTCCCGTTCGGGACCCATGTAGCGGTGGTTGAGGTTGACAGCGAAACGGGACAGGTCTCTTTGGAACGATTGATCGCTTGTGACGACGCTGGTGTCATTCTTAACCCTCTTCTGGCAGACGGCCAAGTTCACGGCGGATTGGCCCAAGGGGCAGCACAGGCCCTTCTTGAAGAGTTCCGATATGACGAGGATGGGAACCCACTGACCGGCAACTTGGCTGATTACTCAGTCATTTCCGCATCCGAATTACCGATGTTTGAGCGGGTCGTCCTCGAAACGCCAACTCACATCAACCCTTTGGGCGCGAAAGGTATCGGTGAATCTGGAACCGTCGGCGCTACCCCGGCGATTCACAATGCGGTAATAGATGCGTTGAGTCATTTACGAGTTCGACACTTAGATATGCCGGTTACTAGCGAGAAAGTGTGGCGGTCGATTCAAGCGACTAGGGAGTCATCACCAGTTAGCTAGGGGGTCGATTTGGAGCACGGCGACCATTTCATCGTGCAGTGTCGAAAAGTCCCTCGAACGAGTGCCGTAGCGCCCTTGAGAGGGTGGTTCACCACTCCAATCGACGTTCAACTCAAATTCGGCGAGTAAGTCGTCTATTCGCTTCATCCAGGTGCGTTCCTGATCGGCAAGCGAGGTGTTCAGGACTCCCGAAGTGACAAGTCCAGAATCAGATCCCGCAAAGTACTCTCTGCCCTTTGGAGCTAAGTCAATCAACGTGGACGAAAGACGCAACTGTCCTTCCGGGGTGGAGAGCAGACGTCGCAAGAGTGTCAAGCCGTGCTGGACATGGAATTGTTCCTCCGCTGCAGCGCGGGTCGCAATAGCCGCGAGTTCCACCCAAGTCGAATCAAGCATGGCTGCCCAGCGAACTTCCTCTGCAAGGTCATGCAAGACATGGCGGACAAGCGCGCTGGTCCAATCGTGACAAAGGAGTTCGGCTATATGTGAGGAGCGATATTCCTGGTGCGGGCGCCCATAGGCGATGTGATCTAAGTCGTCAGACAGCAACGAATAGAGAGCTCTAGCGTGTCCCAGTTCATCTTGAGCGATCGAAGTGAACGCCAGGTCTTCTTCTAAGAAGGGACCGACCGCGATCCACCAGGAATGGTTTTGACCTACGCACAACTCGTCGTCGGCAAAAGCGAGGACTAGTTCCTTTGCAGTGTCATCAGGGCTCATTCTCTTTACGTGGCCTTTCCTCGACCGGATCGGCGGAGTTCAGCGACTAGCTGGCCATCATTGTGTTTGTGAACTCGGTCGGCCATCGCTAGATCATCCTCATCGGCAATTAGTAAGTTGGTTCGGTCAACGACCCACATTTGGTCGCCTTCACCTCGTCGCCCGTAGGTATCACGTGCATATAGGAGGGCTAGTTCGCTATCGGGTGCATCGAGCGATCCCGCGTGAGTGAAAGGTTCTTTTCCAGCTTTTTTTAGAAATACTTCGTAGGTGTTCATGCCGGGGTTCTCTGCGGGTCTGGATTCAGCCCAACTGTCAGCAAGTGGTGGACTTCTGAAGCTAGCGACTCGATGTTGAGAGCACCTCCGGAGTTGAACCACCTTGGGGTGCCATTCAAGAGGGACAGAACGAGATTCGCCGCTAGATGCACATCGAGATCTGGTCGAAATTCGCCGCTTTCTCGGCCGCCGCTGAGTACGTCGCGAAACACCTGTTGATAGCTGTCAAACATCGCCACGGCTGTATCTCGCTCGACTTCGGGGAGAAATCGGGTTTCGTTGAGAAAAGTTCGAGCTTGGTTGGGATCTTCGACCAGTATTTGGAGGTGGCCGTGGATGAGTCGAGAGAGTCGTTCAACGGCAGTTCCCGGCATCGTCCGAACTTCATTAGCAAGTGATTGGAAACGGGAAGATGCTTCGCGCACGACGTCGACCAATAGCTCGTCTTTGGAAACGACGTGGCTGTACAGCGACGAACCCACCAAGCCGAGCTTTTTCCCTAGGTCCCGCATGGAAGTTCCGTGAAAGCCCTGTTCGGCGAACATGACGCACGCCGCGCCCACCACATCGGTTCGGTTCTTGCGGCTCATTTCTGTCCCATTTCGCGGGATCGAACTACCTCGACAGGGTTGCGGCAGCTGGAGCACCATTCGACCGATCGGCATGCTGTAGGGCCAACATCACTCCGAGGTTCTAGCGCTGTGCTTCCACATAGGGGGCAGCTTGTCACTCCGTTTCGCGGTCGAATGGCGACTGAGTATTCCCTCGCCAATATCTTGCGGGCATCATCGGTGATCCGGTCAGGCGTCCACGGCGGAGACATACAGAATCGAACCGTCACGTCGTGCCCTGAAGCTTGAGCTGCGGCGACCACATCTTGTTCGATGATGTCTAAGGCTGGGCACCCCATGATGGTGGGCACGAGGTCGACGCGAATAGACGAGCGATCTGCGACCACGTCTTCAAGGATCCCCAATTGTTGAATATTGAGGTCTGGATACTCTGGGTCCGCTACGGAGGCAACGGCGGCTCGGACTGCGTCTATGGCAGCTTTGGCGACCATCACGCTGGCGCCTTCGTCGCGTCATCAAGTGCCGTGCGCACCCATTCGGCGTCATACCAGGCTCGTTTCGCGTCTGAAATTCTTCGCGAGCTGTCCGGGCCGATATTTCTCATCGTGTCCATGAGTGGCTGCCAGTCGATATCGCTGATTTTCCACTTTCCGGTTTCGCTGTCTTGTCGAAGGTCCGGGTCTGGGATGGTAAAGCCTCCGGCGAGCAGCAGCGGTACGAATTTTTGTACGTATCGTTCTCGCAAGTCCTCATTTCGTTCAGATTTAATGTGCCACCGCAACAATTCGTCGTCGGGTTTGGAGTCGGGACCGAATAGTTGAACCGCCGGTAACCACCAGCGGTTGATGGACTCTTGCATCATCTGGTGTTGGACATCGGTTCCGCGGGCCATGAGGAGCATCATCTCTTCACCGTTGCGCATATGGAAACCTTCTTCGACAATCACGCGACGCAGTATTCGTTTATAGGGACCGTAGGAACAGTTTTTGAAAACGGCTTGTTGGCTTGCCAGCGCGGCTGCGTCAACCAGATACGCGACAGCGATTTGGTCAGTCCAGCTATGTACTCGGTAGTGAAAGACATTATGGAAATGGGTGCGGCCTTCGAGCAGGTCAGTGACCATCTCTTCTCGTGTCTTGATCCCAAGGTCGGCCGCGACCATGTAGAGAAGATGAGCGTGACCGATCTCGTCTTGGCTTTTCGCCAACGCGGTCATTTTTCGATGCAAACCCGGGGCCTTTGGTATCCAATCTCGTTCAGTAAGCCCTCCCATGTACTCACTGTTGGCGTGCATCTCAATGAACCGGAATACGGCTTTACGGTATGGGCCTGGGATGTCATCGTTGGGTTCAACGATGCCGCCGTCGTCAAGGAAGTCTTCGAATTCACCAATATTTTGCCAGTTGCGCACAATTCCATTATACAAACGAACGTTCGTTGGTGTTAGTGATCTTGCTGCTCCTCAATGTGTGCATGTTCGATAGCCCATTGCTTCACCAGCAATCCATGTCGAACGGTGCTGTCTTTGTAGCCCCGGACTTCTTCAGGAAGTGTGGCTAACCATCGGATCAGTTCGGCGAGAGCTGTGGGGTGCCGGGCAACCGACGCAATTCGTTGTCGGAGAATTCGAATGGTGAAGACAATGGCGTCGGTTTCTGGGAGCCGACGCAAGGTCTGGTATTCAACCCGCAACCAGACGCGTTCCGCAACATTGGTCGCGGTGATGTCTCGTCGCAGGGGCTCGTGTCTCCGTTTCGGCGCCAGCCGCAAGCCCGGGTCGTCGGTCAAGGTGCGGTTAGCTCTCCACACCGGTCGATCCGCTCGAAGCCGGTCAAAGAAGGTTTCCATTGTTTGGGCGAGGTCGGTGTCATATCGGGGCACCGGTTCATGAATGGAGTCAAGCGTATTTCCGAACTTTGAGGGAACATCCCATTGAGTAGGAATCGCAACAGCACATGCCGTCATGACCCATCCTTCGCTCCGCCGTTCGAGAAGACAGATGTCTTCCTGTACGAGTCGACGTGTCGCTTCGATTAATGGCATGCCCGGTCGTGAATCGAGTTCGACCTTGCTGAGCCCAGGCACTTGTCTGAGGTGTCCGATGACTAAAGTCGCAAGTTCTGCACATGCTGCAGCTGCGGTCGGTTCGCAGTAAACAATTTCGTCGCGGTGGCGGTCGATGATCGCGTTGATTTCCTTGAGGTCGGCGTCGCGGTCAGCGTCAACCAGAAGCCACTGTTCGAGACGTAGAGGTCTGACGCCCATTCGCCATTTGAAGGGCTCTGGGTCGGTCGAAATGAGATCTGCGGCGGTCAGCGACGATCGATTCAACATTCACCCGAGGCTCGCAACTGAACAGAGCGGCTCAAAAGTCTAAAAACCGATTCTTTCGTCGCTTCTAGGGTGTCCCAAACGACTTGCTCTTCTATCGGCCCGTCGGTCATCCCTGCCGCCAGGTTCGACACAACAGCAACAGACGCATAAGGAATGTTTCCTTCTCGGGCAAGTGCGGCTTCCGGGTATCCCGTCATTCCCACCACGTGCGCGCCTAGCTGTTTGTACATTCGGATTTCAGAGGGGGTCTCAAATCTGGGGCCGTCGGTGCACACATAGGTGGCTGTCTCGACGATATCGATGTCTTCCATCTGCGCAGCACGAAGCACCTGTGACCGAAGTTTGGTGTCGTACACCACTGTCATATCCGTATGTTTGAGTTGACCCGGTTGGTCAAAAAAGGTGCAGTCGCGTCCTTGAGTGAACTCGATGAAATCATCAACCAGGAACAAGGATCCTGGCCCCCGTTCGAGAACCATTGATCCGACGACGTTCACAGCGAACACTGCCTCCACTCCCAGTTCGGAAAGTGCGCGGATATTGGCCCGATAGTTGATGGCACTAGGTGGGATCGAGTGGTCGCCGCCGTGGCGGGCCACGAAGGCAACCGGAACGTCATGCCACGTTCCCGTCGACACCGACGCCTGCCCATATTGGTTGGAATACGTTTCGTCTATGCGTCGCCGTAGCCCGGGAAGCTCGTAGTAGCCAGTGCCTGCGATGATGCCGATCATGAAGCCATCGTGACACGCAACTCAATGCCCATGTGCGAACGGAGGCAGCTCTACCAGGTTGACGTCACGTACCTGAGTCGCTCGCTAACCGCAGACCACGAGTTTGGACTTCTGCCATAGCTCGTTCCACATCGACCCTGACGCATTGGCGGTCGGCTACAACTTGTTCGCCCCCAACCCAAACATCGGTGACATGTCGTCCACTACCTGACCACGCCAAGTGCGCTATCAACTCGTCGGTAGATGTGACGGGAACAAACGTTGGGTCATCTAGGTCGACACGAATAAAGTCAGCTCTTTGGCCACTTTCGAGGGTTCCAACATCACGGTTGCCAACCGCGCGCGCTCCTTCGCTAGTGGCCATCCAAAGCGCGTCTCGCGGACTCATTGCAGCAGCGTCCATCGCCACGACTCTTGCTAGTAAGGGCGCGAACTTTATTTCCTGCCACAAGTCAAGATCGTCGTTTGACGCCGGTCCATCGGTTCCCAATCCAACTTCGATTCCTCGCGAACGCATTGCTCTAACGGCGGCGACACCCGACCCGAGTTTCATGTTGCTCACCGGGCAGTGCGCGACGGAGACATCGTGGTGAGCGTACGTTTCGATATCCGCGTCGTTGAGCCAGACGCTGTGAGCAGCAATCACTCGCCCGTCCAGAACACCATTTTCGGCTAACAGTTGAACTGTTGAACGACCATCGTTCGCAGATTCGAGATCCGTGCCTTCCGCCTGCGTTTCGCAGACATGGATATGTAGAAGCGCATCTAGGTCGCGTGCAGCTGCGGCTACTTCCGCGCAAAATTCGAGTGGCAGATCGTACGCGGAATGTGGGCCAAAACCCACAGTGACACCGCGTTCTGGGTCGTGGTAGTGCTTATGGAACTCTGTAATCATGGCGAGGCGACCGTCGGTTGAACCGAAATCATCGGCGTGAAGTGCTGAGATGATTCCAGGTGTCATAACTAGTCGGATACCCGCGTCTGCCGATGCTTCAACCACCGATTCTTCGAAGAGGTACATCTCGCAGGTGCTCGTGACGCCCGCTCGAAGCATTTCGGATGCGCCTAGCCGCATGCCCCAAAGCACATCCTCGGGTGTCATTTGGCCTTCTCGCGGCCACATCACTCGCGTTAGCCATTCCAGGAGAGGGAGCCCATCACCTGCTCCGCGTACCAACGTCATTGGGGTATGGGCGTGACTATTGACGAGGCCTGGCATGACTAAGCCGCCGAGGTCGTGCACTGCGCCCTGATGCGGCGGCGCTTCGGATTGGGGTCCGATTGACGTGATCCGCCCCTCGTTCACGTCGATTGCTGCGTCATGGATAACAGTAAAATTTTGATCACAGGTGATCGCTACGTCGGCGAGATAGCGGTTCGTAGTCACGTCCAACATCCTGGCACGAGGTTTTGTAATCGGTATGACTGATTGGTGGGTGCTTAACACCTTTGAGAGTGACAGACTTCCTGGTGCATGTCGCTGTTCTTACAACGAACCTTTGACTCCCTTGCCAACGGCTCGGCGTACGCCGCGCTCGCGGTCGCCATTTCTATGGTGTTCCGCTCCACCGGGGTTCTCAACCTCGCGCAAGGACAGCTGGCAATGTTTTCTACCTATATCGCTCTGGTTTTCGCTACTGGCCCCAGTCCTTACCTGAAGTTCTCGTCGAACACCGATGTAGTTGGGGCAGCTTGGCCCATATGGGCGGCGATCCTGGGTGCGATAGTCATTTCGATGGTGATCGGTGCCTTTACCGAGAGGGTCATCATTCGTCCCATTAGCGCTGACCCGGTCGCGGCGGTCGGCGCGACGCTAGGTCTTTATTTGCTCCTGGGTGCTTTCGTGCGAAAGCAATGGGGTGGGCGCACCATGTTCTTGGGTTCTCCTTTTCCTCAGACTGTTGACGATCGATGGGATATCGGCGGCGCTCGTCTTTGGCACGACAGCGTGGGGATAACCCTGACCATGATCGGGGTATTGGGCCTTTTGGCCATATTGCAACGTCGGACAAAAGCGGGTCTCGCGTTTCGAGCGGTGACGTCTAATCAAACCGGGTCGGTCATGGTGGGAATCAGGGTTAGTCGAGTGCTCATGCTTGGTTGGGCCTTGGCCGCTGGGATCGGTGCCTTGGCTGGGGGCCTCATTGCCGGAGAGATCAATGTCCGACCCGACATGATGGGCCGGCTACTCGTATTTGGTCTCGCTGCGGCAACTCTAGGCGGTCTTAGAAGCCCAGCCCTAGCGTTTATCGGTGGGTATCTATTTGCTTTCCTTGAGACCATGCTCGGCGGTTATGTGAGCTTTATTGATAGTCAAGTGACGCTGGTTTGGGCCTTGCTTGTGCTCATCATCGTGCTATTTGTGCGTCCCTCGGGGTTGTTACCGAGAACTGAAACGTGGCGGCAGCGATGAGGGCAAACGATGCGACGACTCCTGCTCCTGTTCGAGTTGCTTGGATAGTTGCTTCAGCGGCTCTAGTGGCTCTGTCTTTGCGAGTCGCATACGGCGCGACGCCAAAGATTGTCACCGACTTGTCGAACTCGGTTGCGCTTGCACTGGCGTTCGGTGGTCTGGTGCTGTTGACGCACTATCTGGGACTTTTGTCCCTCGGCCAGGGAGCTCTGGTTGGGGTCGGTGCGTACGCGGCGCTCCACGCAGTGAACGATTTTGGGGTGCCGGTCGTCTGGATGCCCATCGCGGGCCTGTTAGCAGGAACACTCGTGGGGGCGATCGTTGCCATTCCTTCCCTGCGTTTGCCGAAGGCATATCTTGCTCTACTGACCCTTTCCCTAGCAGTTGCCTATCCGATCGTTCTCAAACAGGTTGATGGCAACTTGCCCGTGCTTTTGCATGGTTCGTTTGTTGCGCCGTCCTGGACGGGAATCGCTGAGGAAGACGAACATATATGGGAATTTTTCCTGGTTGCCAGTTATACGGCGGTAACCCTCTTCTTGGTTCAAGGATTGCTCAGAGGACCCATCGGCCGGGCCTTTATAGCTAGCCGCGACGAACCCGAGGCTGCACGGGCTTTCGGGGTTTCGGTCTACCGACTGAGGCTCTACGGGGTCGCTCTAAGCGGAGGTATGGCTGGATTAGCTGGCGGCCTGCTCATGATTCCAACCAATTTCAATGACTTCACCCATTATCCGGAAGAGTTGTCGATCAAGATGTTCGCTCTGGCGATGGCTTTGGGTGGGTCGCGTCTGATTTCGGCGATACCCGGGGCGATGATTCTGATCTTTCTCCCGGTGTGGCTGATTGACCGGAATTGGGTCGTCGAGTACGGATGGGTGGGACTATTCAAGTCCGAAGGATTCATTTACGCTGCGCTGCTTCTAGCTACCGCCTATCTGACCCGAGGCAAGGGCTTCATGCACCTGCTCGACAGTCGCAAACATCGCAAATTACGAAGAGCGCCCCTTCTCAACAGCCGCGCATCGATGGTTGCGGACAGACTTGTAGCGATTGAAGACCGCGTAACTCAAATCGAAGAGTTAGTCGATGAGCCACCAGACATCGGTTCTCGCCAAAATGCAACAGATTGACCTAGCCGTTTGATGGTCCACGGCTAACTCAAAAGCCAATCAGCCGGGGCTAAGTCGCGGTCAGCGTATAGGCGAGCCTGAAAGCGCTGCATTCCGTTTATCCAACGGTCGATGTCACTAGCTTTTCGTTCTCTGTACGTCTGAACCTCAGGATGCGGCAACACGAGAAATCTTTCTTCAGCCATGCACTCGATGACAGTTTCTGCAAGTTGTTCAGCAGTGAGAACACCGTCACCGGCCGCGCTGCCAGGGGTACCAGTTCCCTGATCAAGACGATCTGGGCTGTTCGAAAGAATGTTCGTTTCAACTGCCTGCGGACACAGCATCGACACTCGAATACCCCTTTCACCGTAGGTAATTGAAAGGAATTCACCCAATGAAACTGCTGCTGCTTTGGTGACCGCGTACTGCATGGACCCGAGTTGGGTTAAGAGGCCGGCTGCGGACGCCGTATTCAACAAGTAGCCACCACCGTTAGCGACCATTACCGGCACCGCGGCTCTCGCCGCATAAACGTGAGACATCACATGCACTTCCCACATCCGTTGTATCTCCGCGTTGTCCGTTTCCAGGCCTCCCTGGGTGACATACCCGGCATTCGAAACGAAAATATCGAGCGTTCCGTGGTCGTCAACTGTTTCGGCGACTACATGTGCGATGGCATTTTCGTCAGTGACATCCATCTCAACCGCTTTGCCGCCAGCTTGCTGGGCGACGCGTTCCGCGTTTGCCCCGTCGCGATCTACTACAACCAAACCTCGGGCGCCTTCGGCGCGAAATCTTTCGACCAGCGCTTCCCCGATTCCGCTGCCGCCACCTGTGACGATGGCGACCTTGTCTTTGATTTCCATAACAGCAGCGTAACGACCGGTACAGAACACCGCTTGACGCGCGGTGTCGCCATTCACAAAGCTGCAACTCTCACGCGAAGCAGGGTTCCCCCTGCAATGCTGCTGTGACTGTCCGAGAGTTCACTGCAAGGAGGCAACTAAATGACTGCTCCGCTAGACAACGTAACCGTCATCGAGATTGACAACTGGATGGCCTCACCGAGTGCTGGAGCCATACTTGCCGACCTTGGTGCCGATGTCATCAAGATTGAACCTCTTAGCGGCGATCCGATGCGGGACATGGGTCGGCCGGCGAAAGTTTCCGAAGAAAAAAAGAAGTTCGATTATCAATTCGATGTCTCAAACCGAGGGAAGAGGTCGATCGCTGTAGACCTCGATTCTGAAGCTGGAATGGAGGTCGTGTTTTCGCTGATCGCTCGTGCGGATGTCTTCATGTGCAATCTATTGAGACACCGCCAAGACAAGTTCGGCTTGGACCCTGACAGCATCAAGCAGGCCAATTCAAGAATCGTTCATGCGACACTGACTGGTTATGGAACTCAGGGACCTGAAGCTCACCGGCCGGGATACGACGTGACTGCTTTTTTTGGGCGCTCTGGACTCTATGACGCTATGCGGGAAGGTGAGACCGGAACTGTTCCTATGGCCCGCCCCGCCCAGGGCGACCATACGACAGGACTCGCATTTGTTTCCGCGATCTTGGCTGCACTCCGGCTCGCTGAAAGGACGGGGGAGGCGCAAGTAGTGGAGACCTCTCTCTACGAAACTGCCATCTGGAGCCAGGCAACTGATTATGCAATTACCGCTGTCGATTTAGCGCCTCTCCGACCTCGCTCTAGGGAAAACATGATTCTTCCTACCGCGAATAGATACCCCTGCGGTGATGGGAAGTGGATTGTCCTCAATATGCCCGAAGAGAGTGCTTGGCCGAAGCTATGTCGTGTAATTGAACGAGAAGATTTGCTCGCCGATGAGCGACTCCAAGACATTCGCGGACGTTTCCAACATATGCCTGAGTTGGTCGCGGCGATCGACGAAGCGCTTTCTCATCGAACTCGTGACCAGTGGGGGGAGATATTTGATGCCAACGACATGATCTGGGGGCCAGTACTTGGACTACACGAGGTTGCTTCAGATCCCCAAGCTGACGCATTGGGTGTGTTTCCAACGATTCACAGTCCTGATATCGGCCCGTACCGGACGGTCGCCGCGCCGATGCGATTCGCTGACGCTGAAGTCGGACCGAAGGGACCTGCGCCGAAGCTAGGGCAACACACCAGGGAAATTCTTTCCGAAGCTGGCCATGGGATGGAAGAGATAGAAGCTCTGGTTGAGCAAGGCGCGATCGGCGAATCGGCCTGAATCTCCGGGTCTATTGACCGGAAATTCTCAGTTGCTGTAATAACGGACAAGGTCCGTCTGCCTTGAGGCAGTGCAAGAAGGCGGCCAATCTTGGGCGTTTTCGTGTGGCTCCCTCGGTCAAGCAACGCGTTGGGTTCTTTTCGCTACTCCATTTCCAAATCTATTAGCGTGACCGGAGGGGGTGCCGTGAAGGAGTTGGCCGGAAAGACTGCTGTTGTGACGGGTGCTGCCAGTGGGATCGGTCGAGCCATGGCCGATCGGTGGGCGGCAGCTGGGATGAGCGTCGTTCTGGCCGACATCGATCAGGTGGCGCTCGATGTCGCCGTCGCCGAGGTGTCCGAAGTGGGACCGGCAGCGGGTTTGCCCGTCGATGTCACGGTGGCGTCGGAAGTTGAAGGCTTGCTGGCGTTCACTATCGATCGCTTCGACCGCGCCCACCTTGTCTGCAACAACGCCGGTGTCGCGGGTCCCCCGGGTCACGCACCGCACGAACTGACCGTCGAGGATTGGCAATGGGTGCTCGACGTTGACCTCTGGGGAGTCATTCACGGGGTCCGGACGTTCGTCCCCCACCTCCTTGCGCATGGCGATGGCCACATGGTCAACACCGCGTCACAGTCAGGGCTCACCTCGGGATCCGTCATCAGCGCCGCCTACTACGCGGCCAAACATGCAGTGGTCGCACTCTCCGAGTGTCAGTTTCACGATTTCGCGGCACGAGCCCCCGGCGTCAACGTCTCCGTACTATGTCCCGGCCCGGTCGCCACGAACATTATGAACGACGAGGCCCGCCGACCGGAGCGCTTCCAAACGGTGCCCGCGCCTGTCGCTTCAGAGCACTCCGAAGCCGTCACCGCCGCTATGTGGGATGTCATCGCGTCTGGGCGCCCACCCCACGAGGTGGCCGACATCGTCCACGACGCGGTGATCAACGACGAGTTTTACATCTACACCGATCCCAACCTCATCGAATCGGTCGCAGCCCGACATCGGGCGATTGAACAGCGTGGGTACCCGACCACTGGACGGATGGACGCGGACGTCACCGGCGGTTAATCCAAGCGACTTGGGTGTATCGCCTGGGTTGAGGGAGAAATCTTGGGGTCAGAGTTGAATCTCTTCTGGCGCGACCATCTGACTTTGCAACACCCATCCGATGACACCTGCTTCATCCGCGAGCGTTGTCCGACAACACGCCAGATTTGGTGATGAACGCTCAACCGCCGAATCGAAAAGGATCCACTCAGATATCGGGAGGCGTAGAAGCTGAAGAGTGACGTCGGGGTTGATGAAAGCTTGCTCGTCGTCAGCGTATTCCCAGCCGACGGCCGCTCCTAGGTCAGACAAAGTCGCAACCTGTTGGAACTTTGAGGTTGATTCACCGGCAATCAACTCGTGGTCGAGTCGCGCCCAAATGAGTCCGGGACCGGACTCCTCGGTAGACCCGCTAACGACCCGAAGTTCGACCGCGTCTGCATTGAATCCAGGCCTGGGGTATTCCATGTCGGGATGTGCGCCAGGGTCCGCTCGTTCGAGGGGAATAGCCGGAACCGGCATCTGGTTTGCAGAAGGTTCTGTTGGTCGCGAAAGCCATTGCGAAGTAGCGCGGGCGACGACCCTGCCTTGGTGAGAAATTGAGGCTTCCACGACGGCAGTTCGTTTCCCATCTTTCACGACATTGGCGGAGATCCCCAAACTGTCGACTGGTACGCCCGAGAGGATTTCCACGGTGTAGCGCGAACACATCAGGTCTTCTCGAGCTAGTTCGCGTTCTATTCCCCAGCTCATCAACCCACAAATAGGTCCTCCATGCATAACCCCGTGACTCCAGGGGCCTCGCGTCAGTTCCGTCGCCTCTACTCCTTCTTGCGAGGTCAGGAAAAGCGCCGGCGGGTATTCATCTGGGGCGGGGGTGGGCATCGAACCACGTTAGGGTGCGCAAATGCATCCGTTCCGGTTCGGAGTCCAATTTTCAAAGTCAGCGTCGGGCGCTGACTATAGAGATTCTGTCAGCCGAATCGAAGATTTGGGTTACAGCACTGTGTTCTGCCCCGATCATTTCGACGATCAGTGGGCTCCTACGGTGGCGCTCACAGTGGCGGCGGAAGCGACAACGGATTTGCGCGTCGCAACGCTTGTCTACGACGTTGACTATCGCCACCCGGTCGTACTCGCTAAGGAAATCGCCACTCTCGATCTTGTCTCAGGCGGACGCGTGGAGTTCGGCATTGGCGCTGGTTGGATGTCGAATGATTACCACACAGCCGGAATTTCCTTCGATAAGGCAGGAACTCGTATCGATCGGATGATCGAAGCCATCGACGTCATCCGCGGTTTGTGGTCAGGCACGCCCGTAGATTTTCGTGGTGAGCACTACGTAGTCCGCGACATTACGGGGACACCGAATCCTCATCAGCCTGGAGGGCCACCCATCATTGTTGGTGGAGGCGGCAAAAGAGTGCTGACGGAAGCTGCCCAAAGAGCAGACATCGTTGGGCTCAACGCTTCTCTTCACAGTGGGACCGTTGGTCCAGAGACCGCTTTGTCTGCACTCGGGGACAGATTTCTAGAGCGAAGGCAGTGGGTCGAAGATGCCGCCGGAGATCGGTTCCCCGGTATCGAACTACAAATGAACACCTTCATGACTGCTGTCACCAAAACAACCGGAGAAGCAGATGAGATGTTTGAAGGAATGGCACCGATGTTCGGTCTCACCGTGGACCAAGCCCGGACAATCCCCATGGTCCTCGCAGGCACTGTTGAGGATGTCTGCGACCAACTGCACCGCTATCGCGAGTTGTACGGAACAAGTTATTGGGTAATCCATGAAGGAGAGGTCGAGGCGATGGCCCCCGTCGTTGCCCAGGTCGCTGGCACCTAGCTTTGCCGTATAGAGACATGACGGCTTAGGGTCTCGCCCCGGTTCTAATCTCAGTGCTGTGATTGATGTGCGAGCAGTCGGATTCGGTCGGACCGCGCCAGAACAACTTTCTCGATTGATTCGCGAATCGAAGCAAGACGACGTTTTCGCGCCTGTCAGCGTCATAGTTCCCACCAATTACGCGGCGGTTAATCTGCGCAGAGATTTAGCAGGCGGGGAATTCGGGGCAACTTCTGAGGTAGGGCGCGGTCTAGTCGGCACGAGCTTCTTTTCTTTCTATCGTCTGGCTGAAGCACTGAGCGCCGATGACTTCGCCATTGAAGGGCGCCGACCGTTGAGTACCAATGTTGTCGAGGCAGCGGTCAGGCAGGTTCTTTCTTCCGAGCCCGGAATCTTTAGTTCGATCGCGCACCACGGCGCAACTGAGCGAGCCCTAGTCCAGGTCCATCGCGAACTCCGCGACCTAGACGACGACGAACTAGATGTCTTGGCCGCCGTGAGTGAACGATCTGGCGAAGTCGTCCGTGTATACCGCTCTACTGTCGAACTGCTTGGGGAACGTTGGTTCGATGAGTTCGACCTATTTCGGTCAGCTGCGCCGTCAGCCAGCAAAGTGTCCGAACTCGGGACGGCAGTTCTCTTTCTTCCACAACAACTGACCAACACGGCAGCCAGGTTTTTCCTCGGCTTGTCCGAGATGACTCCAACGGTCGCGTTAGTCGGAGTAACCGGGGTATACGCGGCCGATGAGGACGCTCGGCGAACTGCCAGTCTTCTTGGCAGCGACTTACCTGCTGTGTCGCTGCAGGCGGCGCCGGCAAGTCAGATTCTTTCCGTCAGCGACCCCGATGACGAAGTGCGATCCGTTATCCGTTCGGTCGTCGGTTTGCTTGATCAAGGAGTGACGCCCGATCAGATCGCCGTTTTGTACCCTCACCGAAATCCGTACACGCGGCTGCTAGAGGAACAGCTCGATGCAGCAGGCGTGTGTTTCAACGGTGAGTCCGCTCGGACTCTGGCTGATTCAATGCTCGGTCGTTTCATCATTAGCGTTCTGGGGTTACCAGATAAAGACCTACGAGTGAACGAAGTTCTCGCCTTTCTCGCGAGTGCTCCGATACGCCAGTTTCCCGACGACCCCCTTCACGCCCCAGCGGTGGCTTGGAGCAGAAGGGCCGCGGTGGCTGGCGTCAGCACAGGTTTGGAGGATTGGGTTGAAAAACTAGGGCGGCACAGAGAGCAGTTGTTGGAGACAGCTATAAGAGAGCGGCTTCGCACAGCTGACGAAACGCGGGTCGCTCGCTACGAAAAGAGCGCGACGGAAGCCCAAGATCTTCTCGCGTTCGTAAGCGACCTGAGTGAAAAAATGAATCCGGATGCTTTGCCTCAAGATTGGCTTGGCCTGTGTTCATGGTTGAGCGAGGTAATCGATCGCTACCTAGGTCCAAGTTCTGAACTCGGCGCGTCGAACTCAACGATTGTTCCAATTGAGGCGATTCTCGATCAACTTGGGAGCCTGAATCGAGTAGAGGGAAGCGTCAATTTCTCGGTTTTTCGCCGCACCTTAGAGATGCAACTCAACGACAGTGTCGAACGCATAGGAAAACTGGGACACGGTATTTTCGTTGGCCGAATTCGTCAAGCTTGGGGTCTCAACTTCCAACATGTTCTTGTTCTGGGGCTCGCTGAGGGAATTTTCCCGCTCCCGCGACGCGAGGATGGCTTACTAACTGACGAGGATCGCTTACATCTCAAGGGGTCGTTGGGATTATCGCGGGAGGAGCCAAACCACGACCATCGTCGATTCCTTTCGACGTTGTCGTCATGTAGCAACAGCGTGCTGTTCTTCCCTCGGGGTGATTTACGTCAGCACAGTGAGCGTTATCCCACAAGATGGCTTGAGCAAATTGCGGTTCGTGAGGGCGTTGCTTCGCTGGACGACGCGTTAAGAAGTCCGGAGCACGATTGGGCTCAACTTCAAGCCTCGTTCGTATCTGGTCTTCGAAGGTCCAGTTTTCCCTCTACCAAAACCGAATTCGACCTCGCGGGGCTACTTGATCGACGAGACCAGAGTCGAGATCTAGGTGACGCTCCGTTAATTGACGCTTCAGCTTTCGATCTTGGTCGCCAGCTCATCGAACACCGCTCTAGTGATCAGTTCACGAGGTTCGATGGAAACCTCTCTGGATCGGTGAATTCGGTAGCGACTCAAATCGACGCTCTTTCGGCGACACGGCTCAAGCACTGGGCTGACTGTCCACATAGCTACTTCATGCGTTACGTGTTAGGAGTCGAAGAGCCAGAGTTTTCAGGCGACGGATTTCGTATATCGCCCCTGGAACGGGGATCGTTGCTTCACGAAGCGGCCGATCGATTCTTCCGTGACCAGCTCGCCGATGGGTCTCCACCCGGACCAGAACGGCCGTACAGCGCTTCCGATATCTCGTCAATCAGACAGTTTGGACTCGAAGTCGCGATGGAATTGGAATCTCAAGGACTGGTCGGACGTCCACTGTTTTGGAGTCGAGACAGGGAAAAGTTGTTGAACGACCTGTCAGGTATTCTGAGATTCGACCACCAAAGAGAAGTTAGAGGCACAGTAGTCGCCACGGAATTTAGGTTCGGTCTTCCCGGTAGCGACGTTCCCCCGGTTCGACGAATACTTCCGTCAGGGAAGGTGGTGCACTTTGGAGGCAGCGTCGATCGAGTCGAACGAACCGATGACGGCAACCTGGTAGTAGTTGATTACAAGACAGGCAAACTCGATAGTTATAAGAAACTTGGCCCGAAGGATCCCGTTCTCGGGGGTTCGCAGCTTCAGTTGCCGGTCTACGCTCTCGCTGCACACGCCAGCCTCGGGAGCGGCAGCGAACCGGTCCATGCGAGCTACTGGTTCACCAGTAGCGACCAGCGTTGGAAAACGATGGGCTACGCAGTTACTTCTGAAGTGCTCGCGAGCTTCGACAAAGCAGTTGACATTATCGTTACCGGAATCGAGGAAGGACTCTTCCCCGCGAACCCAGATTTGTCATCGCCGTCTTGGGGTGGTTCGCCAAGATGCCTTTTCTGCGATCCGGATGAGCTCGGGACACGACACTTGGAAGCAAAGTGGGAGTCCCTTGCCTCAGTCGAGTCGCTCGCTCCCTATAGGGAACTACGTGGCGAAGTCGTTGAAGCCGAGAGGGGGCATGACTCAAGTGACTAGCAGCGGTGTGCCCCAGGATCAGTCAGCTCGAGATGACATCGCCTCGCGTCTTGATGAAACGCTGTTCGTCGAGGCGGGTGCCGGCTCAGGTAAGACCCAGGCGTTGGTGGAGCGCGTTGTTAATCTCGTCTGCTCACCCGGTCAAACATGTTTGCGAGATCTAGCAGTTATCACCTTTACGCATAAGGCCGCTGCTGAACTACGCCACCGCATTAGGGCCCGTTTTGAAGAGCTTCTAGGCGATTGTTCGGAACCTGCATTACGCGAAACTCTCACCACTGCTCTGGAGCAACTGGACGAGGCCGCAATTTCGACTTTGCATGGTTTCGCTCGACGACTTCTATCTGAGCATTCCCTCGAAGCGGGCCTACCGCCGAGCTTTGAGGTTCTTGATGAAATTTCAAGCGAGGTCGTTTTTCTGGAGCGATTCGATAGGTTTTTGGACTCACTCTTCGCCGATCCGAACTGGTCAGCAACACTTTTGCTTGCTGACGCGCTTCACATCGACCCATCCCGAGATTTGCTGCCTCTAACAAAGGAGCTACGGAAGGACTGGGATCTGCTAGAACCAGTAACTCCTCCGGAGCTAACTCATGTCGAGTTGTCGGGTCTTGTTGATCAGGCTCGCGCTTTGACTCGAAGGAGAAGCGAGTATTCCGGTTCAGACGACAGCGACGGAATGATCGCTTGTCTCGAGGGAATTGACCAGTTTGTCGGACATTTGGACGCGGCTTTTGACGAGGTTCAGAAAGTCGCCATACTTTCCGACTTTTCGTTACCTAAGGGAACGAGAAAGGGTCGGAAGGACAATTGGGGAGACATTGAGAGTCTTAGATCGGATTATGAGGAGTACCGCCAAGAGATCGAATCAACGAGGGCTCGCCTTACCGATCGGGTGCTTCGTCGAATCGCTTCGTGCCTCATCAACTTCATTCTGGAGGGAATTAGCGAGGAGCGAAATCGAGGTCGGCTTGAATATCACGACCTCTTAGTTTCAACCCGCGAAGCTCTCACTCACCCAGTTCACGGTCCGTCTGTCAGAGCTAAGATCCACCACCGATATCGACATCTGTTAGTTGACGAGTTCCAAGATACCGACCCAATTCAGATAGAAATCGCGACCTTGATTGCTGCTGATCCGGAGATCAAGATCGAGCCTTCCTGGAGCGACATCGCCACTACCCAGGGACACCTTTTCTTCGTTGGGGATCCAAAACAATCGATTTACAGATTCCGAAGAGCCGACATAAGTCTGTACTTGGCAACCCAAGAAAAGTACAACGCCGGTCAGGTTCGACTGTCCACAAACTTTCGCAGCACGCCACAAATTGTTTCATGGGTAAACGAGGTTTTCAGCAAACTGATTCAACCCCGTGGTGCCAGCCAACCGGAATATTCGCCGTTGGTTTCGATACGTGACTCTGCACCATCAGGAGAGGCTGTGATCGTATTGGGGGCAACGGCTCATCCGAAGTCAACGACCAAAGACCCCGACGGTTTGGACGCTAACGGTGTGCGACACGCCGAAGCGCACGACATAACTCAAACCATCATTCGTGCAGTCACAGAAGGCTGGTCGGTCAAACAGAACGACGGGTGGAGGGCCGCGAAATTCAGTGACATCGCTGTACTGGTACCAACGCGATCTGCAATGTTCGCCTTGCAAGAAAGCTTCGAGAGAGCAGGCGTTCCCTTCCGCGTCGCGTCCTCAAGCAATGTTTGGCGCAGTGAAGAGGTGAGAGACCTCATGATGTGTCTGCGAGCTGTCGATGACCCTTCGGACGCCTTGGCGACGGTATCGGTTCTACGTTCCTCAATTTACGGCTGCGGCGATGACGACTTGTACCGATTCAGAACGTCTCAGACTGATTCTTGGGACTGGAACAAGACCGGTCTGGCGGAGCATCAGGAGCGAGCACGAAGCGGAGACCCCGTCGCCGTTGGCTTAGCCCATTTGGCGCGGCTCCACGAACTACGTTCAGTTGTAGCTCCATCGGAGCTCATCGGTCGCATCATCAAAGACCGTCAGCTGGAAGAACAGTGTGCTGCCCGCGATCAACCACGTGAGTCGCTGCGCCGCCTCAGACATGTTCTCGACCAGGCCCGAAACTGGTCCGATACGACCGCTGGAAACTTACACAGTTTCCTTTTGTGGGTTGGTCAACAAACCGCCGAAGGTGCGCGACCAATCGAAACGATTCTTCCTGAAGACGACGATGACTCTGTGCAAATCATGACGATCCATGCTGCAAAGGGACTCGAATTTCCTATCGCTGTAGTCGCAGGACTGCCTCTCAGATCTCGTCAAGACCGAGGCGTCAAGGTCGGACACGACCCGAATACGGATTTGCCAGAAATAAAGATCCGAAAAGACGTTGAGACTTCTGGGTTTAGCGAATGGTCCCAAGCCGAAGCAGTCCTCGATGACGACGAGTCGATACGAGCGTTGTATGTAGCTTGCACCCGAGCATGCGACCATTTGGTGGTCTCGTTACATCGTCAGCAAACAACTAAAAAAGACAGCGACGCTAGCCGTCTGACGTCGGTGGAACTCTTATCAACGGCCTGTGGTGATGCTGATCACACCGAACTTGATTTATCGAATGACGCCGCGGTTTGGAGGGTCGAATCTCAAGTTCGCTTCGCTTCGCTTCGTCCCTCCCTTCCTGAATGGCAACGACGTCACAGCGTTGCTATTGGTCGAAGCACCCGGCAGCGCTTTATGAGCGCGACCCTGATCGCTCAATCCGCTGCCTCCGTCGACGTCGACTACGAGCCGGGCGACGTACACGATGCGGGTCTGATGAAAGATTCCGACGAAACGGATGGCTCGTTGCATCGACGGGGGCGATATGGCACAGCAGTCGGTCGAGCCGTCCACGCTGTGCTTCAAACAGTCGACTTCGCTACGGGGAACGGCCTGACGGCTCTGGCTGAAGTTCATGCGGAAGCCGAAGGAATAGCTGAAAGGTCAGACGAGGTGGCCGCTTTGGCGGCGTCCGCTCTGGAGTGCGACGAACTTCGGGATGCTGTGAACCACCGTTATTGGCGAGAAATTCACGTTGCGTGTCCGGTGGGCGACACCGTCATCGAAGGCTATGTCGATCTTGTTTATGAGACAGATGACGGACTGGTGGTAGTTGATTACAAGACGGATCAAATTGATCTTTCCGAGTTGCAGGAAAAAGTGGACCGCTACCGGCTTCAGGGCGCTACGTACGCGATTGCTCTTAGGGAAACCACGCAACGACCAGTGACTCGCGTTGCGTTTGCTTTCCTCTCAACACATTCACCGGCGTTGGTAGTCCCAGTAGACGACCTTGACGAAGCATGTGCTGAGGTTCGGTTGGTTATAGAGCGCGAGGCGGCGGCTGGTAACCGCCCATAAGCATCCCTATGTGCGACGCAAGAGCAATGGTCGTTCTGTCGTTTCCGTATCCGCCCACCACTTGACAGCCGATCGGTACCCCTGAAGTTCCCAATCCGGTCGGAGGCACTGTGGATGGCAGGTATGCCATTCCCACCATGGTCGTCCACTTGACGACGTCAAGGTAGTCGCGTTGTTCTCCATTGCAGAGCAAGGTTCGACTTCTGAAGTCCCCTTCTTGTTGATGAAGAAACGGTGGCACAAAACAGACGGGCATGATTACGGCGTCGTACCTGTTAAAGAATTCAGCCCATCTCAAACGAATTTGTTCCCGTTTGACATGGTTATCAAGCCAAATGCGGTGACCTGGTCCGTCGTTTTGGGTGCTTTGTGAAGTTGCTCGTTGCACCAACCAGAGCCCCAACATCGCTGCTTCGTCTGGGTCTAAGTCAGGCCTGGCACGCCGATCGACGGTTACTCCATCTTTCTCTAGTTCTTGGACCACGGTTTCTAGGTGTTGGAGCACCTCGTCGTCAATGGGGCAAAAGTCGTCATTGAGCCACGCGGCAATACGCAAGTCACCAATATTTGTGGGGGTGTTTCCGAGTTGGGCAACCCAAGGGGGCGAGTTCCGCTTCATTATGTCCAAGAGCAGGGCAAGGTCATTCGAGCTTCTGGTCAATGGACCGAAAACATTGATATCGGCTTCGTTGAGGCCACCTTGGACGTAGTCGAGGTACCCATTAGTGGGGATAAGACCGAAACTCGGCTTGTGTCCCCAGATGCCGTTGAACGCTGCCGGAAATCTGACCGAACCGCCGATATCGGTGCCGATCTCAAAGGAGGTGAACCCCATCGCTACCGCTGCGGCTGCTCCTCCCGACGACCCGCCCGGGCCCCGAGACAAATCCCACGGGTTATTAGTGGTTCCGAAGATTTCGTTGTACGACTGGATGTCCCCTGACCATCGCGGAAGGTTCGTTTTCCCAATCACGATGGCGCCCTCTCGGCGTACCGAAGCAACGACTTCAGCGTCGCTTTCGGGAACGTTGTCGCGAAGTTCAACCGCCCCACCGGTTGACCTCAAATCTTTGGTCTTCAACGCATCCTTGACAGTAATCGGTACTCCATGAAGGCGTCCGAGAGCCTCCCCCCGATGTTGCGTCGCGTCGGCAGCGTCAGCGGTAGCGAGAGCGGTTTCAAAATCTCGGGTGACGACTGCGTTCACGTCACCATCGCGACGTTCTATTCGAGCAATGAAGTGCTCAGTTAATTCACGGCTCGATATTTCACCGCGTCTAATCAGGTCCACCTGTTCGATCGTGGACAGAAGTGCTACATCGTTCACCGGGTTCCCCCTCTTTCCCTAATTTCATCAGTTTCGGACAAATAACGCCGGCCCTTGTGACGTATCGATGACCATTGTTATCCCTGAAGCGACCCGTCCTAGTCTGCCCGAGACTGACGGCGAATCAGTCAACTCGTCCATACGGTGATCTTCTCCTGAATCGCGAACCCAAATCCGGTTGTCTCGTTCAAAGATCAGAGAAATCCCTGAAGAACTCGCTAACGCGTCAATGAGTCGTTGCGCGGCTGGAGGAATCACTTCGTTCCGTTCTAGACGTTGCCCATCATGCACGGTGTGTTCTGAATCTTCCGACACGACGAGGCCGTCTACGACCCCTAGTTCGGTTACCCGTTGCCCACTTCCCAGAGTCGTAGTCCATTGCCCACCATCAACAGACCGCGTGATCAGTGAGCGTTGTCTCGGTCCAGTGTCAATGAATTCTTGCGCTTCGAATGGGCCGAGCTTCTCGAGAGAGTAAACAACTCGGCCTGCTTTTCGGTCGGTCGCATAGATGAAGTCGTCAACGATCTCCGCATCTACCGCGTCGATACCGCGGCTTTGCAGTAGACAGACCGGGTCAAGGGCAAGTTCTTCGAGTCGGGAAAGAACTAATTCGTGATCCGTAACTCTCAGTCTCGCCTGGGAGACTGTGCTTATGAGCCCAGGCGCGAGGTCGTTTTGTAGTTCATGCTGGCGCCAAGTAGTTCCGTCCCGTACTTGAATGACCAGGTTCTTTGTACAAGGGTCATCTCCCAACCACCCTGCGACCCGCATGGCTTCTTCACCGGCACCTACATCGATCGCTATGGCTGAAAGTCCTTGAGGTAGTGCGAGTTCACGCCAGGAGGACTCATCTCTGACAAACCATTGTGACCCCACTTGAGCGAGAACCATGCCGCCCGAATACATATATTCAGTTGTTGCGCCTGACACCGGGCTCTCGATTTTGGCCCATCGCGACTCGGACGATTCACGCGTCAGCGTCGAAGTGATTTCTGTGTCCTCGTCTTCTGCGGTCGCATTCGACTCATAGGTGGGACTGGTGGAGGCTAACGAGGCTGGTGAGTCTCCTTCCACCAGCTCTCCTGCCGACGTCATTTCGGGAGCTTGACTGTCATCTGTTAGAGAAGCGGCGGCGAAAGGAGTGGGGTCTTCGTCGCCTTGTCGTAATATCACCGCAACCGATCCCCCTATGGCGGTCAGAGCAATGAGCGATCCGAGCCCGCGTAGGATGAACCGGCGACGACGCATTCGACTGGCCGCGCGAATTCGCACTGCGTCAACCATTCCAGGTGTGAGAGCAACTTGTTCTCCGGTGTCGCGCAGATGACGTCGAACTTCATCATCAAGGTTCATGATGAATGTCCTCTCGAGTTATCACTGATCTGAAGACCGGGGTCTCTTGGAGTTCATCAGCGAGTTGATCTAATGCCCGGCTCAGACGACTCTTGACTGTTCCGGGGCGAATCCCGAGCGCGTCAGCTGTTTCTTCAACTGACCAATCCATAAAGAACCTCGCGACCACGACCGTCCGATGAGCAGGTGACAGCCCTTCGAGCGCCCTCTCAAGGTCCACATCTAGCACTTGGTCTTCCGCTACTTCGGATTTCACTAGCAACGGGCGTTTTTCCAGTTCTCTCCGCGCCCGACGTAACCACGATCTAGCCCAGTTCATCGCGACTCGGTAAACCCAACCTTGGGGATTTGCGTAGGTGGAGACTTCAGCCCACCTCTGACACGCTCTCACGAATGCTTCGTCGGCGGCCTCAGCACCGAGGTCAGAGTTTCTTAGGCTAAGGCTTAACGCGCGGGCGATCTGATCGCGATTTTGAACGTAAAAACGGTCAAACTCAACGGCGGGGTCATTGGCACCCTCGGGTCTTCGCCGAACAGCGGCGACGTCATGACTTGGGTCGTCGCCCACTCGGTTCCCTTCGGTTTCGATAAACATGTGTGCGGTCCGCTGATTCCCGGGGACTAAATGATCCAAAGACTGAGACGTTCATGCCCATCGACCGTTTCCGTCCTCTTGCAACGCTACCGTCGAACTTCTGCTACCGGCCTTCGGGTCTATAGAGCTTGATCGGACCTTGGCCGGTCATCAGTTCACTTTGCCGATGCCATGGCCGCCCGGCGTTCGCTCCACCGTCGACGACCATCGCTGTACCGGTGATAAATGTGGAGTCATCTGAAGCCAAAAAGAGCGCTGCGTTGGCTATGTCGGCGGGTTCACCTACACGGCCAATGGGTTGGTATCGACCGAAGCGGTCTCGAAATTTCTTTCGGCGATCCTCGTCCAATGGGCCGTGGGCTAACGGTGTTGCGACAACCCCTGGACATATCGCGTTCACTCTTATCCCTTGTTGGCCGAGTTCGAGTGCCACCGATTTAGTGAGGTGAATAACCGCTGCTTTGGTGGCGGTGTAGAGGTGCGGCGATTCGCCGGCCTGTAGGCCAGCTACTGACGCTGTGGAGATAATCGAACCGGATTCTTGGGCTTTCATTATCGGGGCGGCGTGCTTCATTCCAAAAAAGACGCCCTTGAGTAAGACGTCTACTGTGATGTCGAAATCGTCTTCGCTGATCGATTCCACAGGACCTCGGGCACCGCCAAAGCCAGCGTTGTTGAACATGACATCAAGCTGTCCCCAATGCGAAGTCGCTCTCGATACGGCCTCGGCGATATCTGTTTCACGCGACACGTCCACGTGGAGGAAGTCGCCGAAATCTCCCAGTTCGTCGGCGACAGCGTGGCCTTTCTCGTCGTTCATGTCAGTGACTAGTACGCGGGCACCTTCAGAAACAAAAAGTTGGGCTGTTGCCGCGCCCATGCCGCTTCCTGCACCCGTGATAATGGCTACTTTCCCTTCAAGTCTGCCCATCGGTTCTCTCCTCTGGTGGATTCTCTTCCAGTAGGACGCCAGCTTCTAGTAGGGCATTGACTTCGTGGCGGCTGACGCCCAACCAATCGTTCAAAACTTCAGAATTGTGTTCGCCTCTGTAGGGTGCGACTGCGTTCGACGACAGACCTGACTCACTCTTCGAAAACCGATATGGGGTTTGGGCGACGCGTCGAGTGGAGCCGTCGCGAGCGTTGACAGCCACAGACGAACCTCGAAACTGGGCAGTCGGCGATTCGTAAGCTTCAGCAGTGGTTTTTATGTCGCCCCACGCGAGGTTGCAGGCGTCGAGGGCCTCATACATCTCGGCTCTTGAAGCGAATGAACTCAGAAAGTTGTTTATTGCTTGCTCCCGATATGCACGCTTAGTGGGTATATCGCTATTTGGCGGAGCGTTGTCTTCCAGTCCGTGAACCTGGTGGAGTTGTTTCCAGATCCACCTGAAGTCACCCGCCGTTAGGACTGGACCGTCCACGCCTTTCCACACCAGACCCCCAGCAGCGGTGTAGCGCAGCTCATCGAGACCCACGTGACTGGCGTCATCGGTTGCGAGAAAAGCGTCGAGCATGCACATATCGATGTGTTGACCTTCCCCAGTTTGTTCAGCTACGCGGAGTGCCGCCAAAAGACCGATCGTTCCGTGCAGCGATGCGTTGGTGTCTGCTGCGGAAAGGTTCAGGTCGATGACGGGGTGGTTATTCCACTCGGCGCTGCGTTGAAGCCACCCTGATTCTCCATGAAGAATCGGAGCATATGCGGCGCGAGTCGATTCTGGACCTTCCTGCCCGAATCCTGAGATTGACAGCATCACGAGCTTCTCGTTGACTTCTCGCAAATTTTCGTATGTAAGGCCGTACCTTTTCATTACCCCCGGTCGAAAGTTTTCGATCAGCACGTCGGCTTGGGCAGCTAGCCGAAGAACTAGTTCAGAGCCGCCCTCAGTTCGCAGGTCGACGCATACGTTGCGCTTACCAATATTTTGTTGCGTGTAATAGCCCGCTAACCCCGCACGTACCTTTCCCCAATTGCGAGTCACGTCACCTTCTGGTGGTTCGATCTTTACTACCTGAGCTCCGAGATCGCTAAGGATGCGACCCGCGAAAGGTCCAGCCAGAACTCTGCTCATGTCGAGCACTTTGATTCCCTCGAGCGGCCGCACAGCGCCCTCCTTGACCTAAATGTCGGAGTTGGATGTATTGGGCAGTCTCGCGCGCTCAGATCAATCGATCTACCGAGGCCACCCGAACCGAGCTTCGCGACGGCGAGTCGTCACTCCGAATTTCGCGGACCCCCAACTGTGGTTCAGCGAACTAGACCGGCTTGTCGCCCTCTATGGTCACCCGGTGCATCCATCGCCTCTGTCCGTGATAGTCATTCAGGGCGTAGTGCTGCACAATGCGGTTGTCCCACATCGTGACGGTCCCTACCTCCCATTTGATTCTGCAGGTGAAACGTTCTTCTTCGCAGTGGTCGTATAGGAATGTGAGTAGAGCTTGACTCTCGCTGTGCCGCATCCCTTTGATCCTTTCGGTAAACGGGCGGTTCACGTAAAGAGCTCGTAGACCCGATTCAGGATGAGTACGCACGACGGGGTGTTCAACCAACTGGTGGGCCTGTTCGGAAACCTTCAGCATCATGGATTCACGTTCGTTTTTGCGTTTGTCGGAATCGCCTCCTGAGCCGTATTGGCTCGCAGCAGAGTGGACGCCTGTGAGTCCATCCAAAATTGATTTCATTGGGTCGGACAAAGCCATGTAGGCGGCATGTTGGTTAGAGAAAACGGTGTCGCCACCGTATTCAGGAACTTCCAGCGCGTAGAGAACTGAGCCGAGCGGAGGAGCGGGTAGGAATGACATGTCACTGTGCCATCCACCACCGAAATTAATGGTCTCGTTCGGTTCCTTGATGATCGCGACGACCTCGGGATGATCATCGAGTCCGGTGATGTAGGGGTGCGTCTCAAGGTAACCGAAATGCTGTGCGAAACGTTTCTGTTCGATTGGCGACAGTTCTTGTTCTCTGAACACGAGAACGTGATAACGGTTAAATGCTTCGCTTATGGCGTCGATCAAGCTGTCGCTCGGATTCGCCAGATTCACATCATCGATTTCCGCTCCGAGCGCGCCAGCTATCGGCCGAATGGAAAGGTTTAAGTCGGAACTCTTGTTCACGTCCCTAAGGCTAGTCAGCCATACGGCGAAGCCTGTCGCCAACCTCACCGATTGCTTCGATTCCAGCTTCGGCGCTCGTTGCGACTGGAGTGAGATTGAAGTGTCGACATCCAGCTTCGAGATACGGCGCCAAGAAGTCAACGATGTCGTCAATTGTTCCGTGGGGTGTATATCGAGCAAATTTGTCGAAGGGGACCCTATAGAAGCCCTCCATAGCTGGCCCAACGAACGCTGCTGCTTCGGTTTGGTCTACCCCGACCCCAACCCAGAGTTGAATGCCGTGATCTGCTTGGATTTTTCTCCCTGCCTGTTCCGTCGCACGATCGAACACCGTCAGCGCTTCCGCGTACCGTTGGCTGGAGCACCACATACCTAGCCAACCATTGGCGTACCGGCCAGCGCGTCGAAGCGCGGCGTCGGAGCGCCCTCCTACATAAAACGGGATCGGAGGGGTCGGTGTTGGAACAATTCGCGCTTGTTCGAAGCTAAAGAATTCGCCTTGGTGGTCCACTGTTGCGCCCAGTAGGAGCTGCTGGAGAACATCGAGGGATTCATCGGTTCGCTTTCCACGGGTTCGGGGATCAACCCCGCATACTTCGACTTCATGGCGGTCGTCGCCGCCCACACCGATACCGAAGCTAATCCGACCCGGAGCCATCTCCGCGAGGTTGGCAAGTTGGCGAGCTACGGGTACTGGGTGTCGAAGGGCGAGGAGATACACCCCTAGATAAATCCCCAGGGTGGGATGCAAATTGGCGAGGGCAGCGCCGATCACCATGCCGTCGTGTCCGCGTCCTATTCGAAAACTCACGTGGTCGGCAAAGAACATGTGATCGATACCGGCGTCGGCAACAAGATTCACTACTTTGCATCGCTCTTCCCATGGGCGGGTCCAAAGATCGATGCCGGGCGTAACTCCTACTCGGACCGGTAAGTTCACGATTTGGGTGCCATGATCAGGCAGGTCCCTTGGGCGACGGCGGCGAGGCGGTCACCGTTGGCGATATCGATTCTGACCACCGCAGTGGTGCGAGTCATCGAAATGACTTCCGCGGTGGCGGTACAGGTTCCGCCGCTGACCGGTTTTAGAAGGTTTATCTTGAACTCGGTCGTGGCGGCCCATGAACCTTCTGGCATGACGGGATACAGCACCACCCCCAATACATGGTCACAAAAGGCCGACAGGCAGCCACCATGCATGTTTCCAATCATTGTGATCATCTCGTCGCTGACTTCGAAGGAAGCTACGAGCCGACCGGGGGCCACGTCATCAATTCGGATTCCGAGGAACCCGTCGATCCCTTTAGTGGGAACGAATTTCTTGAAACGCTCTGCCGTCTCGGGGTTCCAGTGTTCAAACGTCAATGCCATGTGCGCACCGTAGCGCCCCAAGCGCTTCTCGGTCCGAAGTTCAACTTTCTATGGTTTCGATGAGCCAGCAACGCAGATCATCGAGAAATCGTTGAGTCTCTGCTGTTTCAAAGTGCCCGAAGCCGTGTGGTACGTCGGCATAGTGTTTGAGGGTAAAAATGCCTCCCGCTTGTCGATACGTTCGAGCAAGTTCGTCAACCATTTCTGGGGGCACATTTTCATCGTTTCCCGCCCGAGCAAACCAAACGGTGGGTAGTTGAGTTGAGTGTTCTTTGGTGAGGATGCGCGAGATAGAGGCATCAGCCATCGTTTCCTCGCTGCCGAAATACGCCTCCGTGTTTGTAACGAGGCGTATGCCTAAGTCGGTTGTTAGAGATTGTGCGTACTTGTAGCGCGTGAACGGATCGACGGGAGCCCACAAGGCTGCTACCCCGCTGACGCGCCCATCGATTGACTCTGGTTTTTCCCACTTTCCGTCGACACATATTTCGACGCTGTGACCGTCGATGACGTGGGTCGTCAGTGCCGCTAACAACGCTAGGTGGCCACCACTCGAACTTCCGACGGAGATAATTCGGTCACTGTCGCCAGTTAGTTGCTCTGCGCGAAGACGAGCCCAGTGGGCTGCAACGTTGACATCAACTGACGCGGCAGGGTGCTGGTAGTCGGGACCGCAGCGAAAATCGATCGCTACTACCGAGAACCCGGCGGCGGCCAGTGCAGCATCGTAGTGAGATCCGGCACGCCGATCTCGATCGCACCATGCTCCACCGTGCACGTCGAGTACCACACCACGAACAGTCGTTCCCTTCGGAGGGTCCCATATTCGAGCCAGGAACTCTGTATTTTCTCGCTGCAGATACGGAACATCGACGTAGTCAGCGGTCATACGTTGTCCCATTTCACCGGCAAATGTTTCGGGCCGTTTTGAAAATTAGAAACCAGGTGTTCCGGTTGTCCGTTGAGCGTGATATTCGGCAGACGCCACAAGGCCTGCTCAAAGATGGTCAGCATTTGGCGTCGGGCAAGGTGGGCTCCCAGACAAAAGTGAGGGCCAGCGCCGAAAGTGACGTGGTCGTTTGGAGATCGTTCTATATCGAATCGCTCCGGGTTTGAGAAGACTTGAGGATCTCGATTCGCGGCGACGTGATACACGACGATTTTGTCATTTCGTTTAACTTTCACTCCACCGAGGTCCACGGCGCGTGTGGCGGTACGTCGGAAATGCACAACCGGGGGGGCGTATCGCAACATTTCTTCAATGGCGTTCGGCAGTAATTCAGGCTGCGCTATCAACTTGCTCATCTCAGACGGGTGCTCAAGTAGCGCGAGCATTCCTCCCGGGATGGCGTTCCGGAGTGTTTCGTTACCTGCAACCGCGAACAGGAAGAACATCGTCTCGAATTCTTCAGTGGTGATCGCCCCCTGCTCATCTTCGGTGGCGAGGAGAATGGACACCACGTCGCTGCCAGGGTATTCGCGTCTATGCGTCGCTAGTTCCGACGCGTAGAAGTACATATCGGCGAGCCCTTCGCGAGAACGAGGGTCGGGCATTCGCCCGTCGGCATCGGGTTTGATTTCGTCTCTCACTTTGCGGGCTTTTCGCGCCATATCAGTGCCGGTCGATGGGTCGAATCGGTCAGAAATCGCGTATTCGCTGTCTTGATAGCCAATGACTCTGTTGCTCCAATCAAAGAGCAACATACGATCTTCTTCTGGAACGCCCATGATGGCGGCGAGGGTCATCAGCGGTAACTCGACTGCGATGTCGCTCGCGAAATCCGCTCTACCACTGGGAGCGACCCTGTCGATTATGGATTTGGCTCGACTGGAGATGTCATCTTCGAGTGCCGTGACAGCCCGTGGAGTAAACGATTTTGTCAGGAGACGGCGAAGGCGAGTATGACTGGGCGGGTCCTGGTTCAACATCATGCGTTGCACGAAAGCCAACATCTCGGCTGTACCGGGATCACGGATCTGGGTCGCGCCTTGATGAGATGAGAACGTCGAGGGGTCACGCAACACTTGGTTCACCAGTTCGTGGGTCAATACCGCCCAATAACCGGGGCCCTCGTCCCAACCCATTACGGAAGGCTCGTCTACCCAATGAACGGGTGCCCCTTCTCTCATTTCCGCAATGAGGTCGTACGGCACGCCTTCGACGTAGGTCGCGGGGTCGAACAATCGAGTGCGATCCATCCACCGTTACTAGCACGATTGGAGTCATCTTCGACTCGTGTTCAGTGGAGATAGTTGGTCGATCCCTCTATGGCTGGCAACCTTGGTTCAATGACGAGTCCCCGGCGCGACGGTCGCGACACCCCTCAGCGTCCTGGGATCTGGCGGTTACTGCGCCAGTTCACTTCTAATGTGTCCGAGCATCACACTCTGTTAGCGGCCGCCGGGGTGGCTTATTACTTCGCTCTGGCGTTAGTCCCCGCAGTGGTGGCGATCATTTCGATTTATGGATTGATTGCTGAACCCGATGAAGTCGCAGACCAACTTGAGCCGTTAACCGACGCTCTTCCCAGTGAAGCGGCTCAACTTGTAGTTACCCAGCTTCGGGGAGTTACTTCGATCGGTGACGGTCGAGTAGGAATCAGTTTGGCTATAGGCCTTTTCGGTTTGCTGTGGCTAGTTTCCAATGCCTTTAACTCGTCAGTGATGGCCATCAGAATCGCTCATGCTCGGCGAAGTCCTCACAACTGGGTGCAGGGAAGAATATTTGCGTTGAAGCTCAGCGCGGTTGCCATGATGGTGACGACCGTGGTGATTTGGGGAGTGATCGCATTTCCGAACACTCTGGAGGCTGCAGGTCTTACCGATGGCGCTCGCCCCTGGCTCGAGGTGATCCGCTGGCCATTGGTCCTCGTGCTCGCCTCCATGTCGCTGGGGTGGATCTATCGGATGGTGGTGGGACCATCAGCGCGCATCCGAGCGCGCGTAGTGGCTGTGGGAATCGGTGGTGTGATTTGGATTGGCGGCACTTTCGGTATGAGTGTCGCCGCAGGCTCCGCGGACCGGTTGCAAGCCACGTTTGGATCTCTGGGCGCGGTAGCCGTATTGCTTATTTGGTTGTATCTCTCAGCTTCGTCGATGCTGCTGGCCGCGGAGGCAGAGTCAGTGCTAGCCGATGCGTGGCAACCTCGCCCGAACGGGCGGAGCAGGCGGGGTCGCCAACACAAAGAAAACCATGCCAAAAGCAGCGAGAGCGGCCAAGACCAGGAACCCGGCTCGGTAGGTTCCGGTGATGTCAGCGAGCACTCCGGCGATGATGGGCCCAAAAACGGTCCCTAACATGACGATCAGCGAACTCAACCCCATAATGAAACCGAAAGACGACGCCCCGAAATAGTCTGCGCGGAGAGCCTGCATGATCGGTCCTCTAGCACCCCACGCCAATCCGTGTAGGACGACGAAGGCTCCAATCGTCCAGGCCTGCTGGGCGAAAGCCAGGACAAGTATCCCGCCGGCATGACCCAGCATTGCGAGGGACGCGATAAGGCGCTTGTTTACCCGGTCGCCGAGTGCGCCACCGATCGTCATTCCAATAATCTGCATGATGGGTAGAGCGGCACCTACAAAGCTGGCTTGTTGTAGGGAATAGCCCCGTTCTGACGTCAGAAACAACGCTAAGTGGGCCATGACCGCGCCCACAACGAATAGAGCGCTCATGTGACCGAGCGAAATCATCCAGAACGCGCGGGTCCGAACTGCTTCTTTCGCCGTGAAGTGAACGGAGGTAAGGCCTTCAGCCACGTGGGCATCAGACAACTCTTCGGACCCAAATCCATCGACCGTTTCCCCGTAATCCTCGGGGTAACCATCGAGGTAGCGAGCGAAAAAGTAGACCGCTATTCCAGCTAGAACACCAGAAACCGATGCCGTGGCGCGCCAACCGTTGGCATTCATTGACCACACCACGATGGGAACGGCTAATCCACCAGCCGCGAAACCTAAGCTTCCTGTCGCTAACGCCCGGGCTCGCCGGCGCTCGAACCACCGGACAATCGCGACGGTAACGGTCAAGAAACCACTGAGCCCTGCACCAATCGCTATAAAAAGGAACGATGCGAAGAACTCCCAGAGGTTCTGTATCTGGCCGAACCATATGAATCCGACGACCAGAAAACCTGAACCGATTCGAGCGATACGTTTGGGGCCAAATCGGTCAAGCATCCATCCCTGCATCGGTCCTAGCAACGCCGATTCGAATCGGTTGACCGAGAACGCAGCGGAGAGGACGGATTTACTCCAACCAAATTGGCGCTCAAGCACCACCAGATAGCTTCCCATCGCCTGCATGATGAGGGCGCTCTGGATGAATTGAATGACGATGCCCGAACTGACTACCTTCCACCCTCGGAAGGTCGTTCTGTTACCAGGCATCGCTACATGGTGCCATTGTGTGTGTAGTTTCGCTGCATTCAGTGTGACGAAGGAGGGGCATCAAGTGGGAACGACAGTCTCTGTTTTAGGACGGGCATGAGCCAGCGCGGCGAAGTGATTGGTTTCGTAGGTCTAGGCAACATGGGCGGCGCGATGTGTAATCGCCTAGTCGAGGCAGGTTATTCGGTCTTCGTCTATGACCTCAGGGTCGAAGCGGTTCAGTCGCTCGTCGATGTCGGTGCCCAATCCTGCGCATCTGCTTGGGACTGCGCCACCAACGCCGACTTGCTTTTCACTTCGCTTCCACGGCCCGATCACGTAGAAGAGCTCATGGGCGGCGTTCATGGGGCTTTGCAGGCAATGCGCCCTGATTCTGTATGGGTCGATCTGACCACTAACCAATCCGAGTTGATTCATGCCTTGGCGCAAGGAGCGCCTCTTGACGTTCACGTAATCGACTCGCCCGTTACCGGTGCCGTCGATGGAGCTCGTAACGGAACACTGACGTTGTTTGTTGGCGGCGACGAAACCATCGTTGAACGGGTCGCACCGATCCTGAACAACCTTGGATTAGTAATACCGACTGGCCCACTCGGTTCGGGCAATGTAGTCAAATTGGTTACCAATCAGCTTTGGTTTATTCATGCTGCCGCTTTGGGCGAAGGTTTCGCTCTGGGGATAGCGAACGGCATCAGACTTGAGACCCTTTGGCATGCGATAAAAGAATCAGTGGCCGACTCCTTTGTTGCCCGTCATGATGCTCCATCAATTTTCGCCGGACATTACGATCCGAGTTTTTCTCTCGATCTCTGCCTAAAAGACCTCAAGCTAATCACCGGGCTGTCACAGGCGGTGCCCACGGAGTTGCCTCTAACCCAGGCCGCGGAAGCAATTTTCGCACAAGCCGCGAACCGATACGGTCGTGACGCAGGAGAATTGCACGTGGCGAAACGAATCGAAGAGGACGCTCAACTGTCATTTCAGATGGAGGGCGACTGGACACCACCATGGGAACAGTGAGTTGACTTCTATGGCAGCTACTCACGCATTAGGCGATCTGATCGATTTGGAAAAATATCCCCTTCATCAACCAGTAAGTGCTGACTATCAGAGTTCGGTGGCAGTCGCGCGAGATCAGCTACGAGCTGACGGCTGCGCAGTGGTGAGTGACCTGGTCCACCCTCAGGGCGTTGCCCTCCTGAACGAGGAGATCCTCTCCCAAAAGCACACGACCCACTTTTCAGATCAGGTAATGAACCCATATTTCCATTTCGATCACAATCCTGAGTTTCCTGATGACCATCCGATCAACACGTTCATCGAACGTTCAAGCGGCTTCATTCCGGGTGACAGTTGGGACCCTGAGGGCCCAATGAATCAGATTTTCCGTGCCCCAGAAATGATTGCATTCGTGGCTGAATGCTTGGAGGCACCGGACCTTTATTGTTATGACGATCCACTGGCAGGATTGACCTCAAACATTCTGGATCCAGGGCAACTGTTCACCTGGCACTTCGACACCAATGATTTCGCGGTCACGGTTCTCGTGCAACAGGCTGATAAGGGCGGCCTTTTTGAATATGTCCCAGCTATCAGAAACGCCAGCGACGAAGGATTCGAGCGAATCAGCAAGGTTCTCAGTGGGGACCGTCACGGAGTAACGACCCTCGATTTGCAGCCAGGCGACATGCAGATCTTTCGCGGCCGGTATTCGTTACATCAGGTAAGTCGAGTATCAGCTGCAAGCTGCCCGCGCCATGCAGCCATCTTCGCTTACACAGAAAGCCCTGGGGTCATTGGTCGGGTGGAACGCACGATGCAGCTCTTCGGCCGCGTCCTACCGGACCATCTTGCAGCTGAAAAAGCTCGTGTTCGCAGCGACGATCTAGTCGACTGATCCAAGCGTCGCCCATCGCGAAAGCAACACCTTCGGTAACAAGGCAACGTTACGATTAACGGATGACCGGATCTGCCTCCACTCTCGTGCTCCTCCATGGTCTCGGTGCAACCTCTCAGGTATGGGATCCGCTCATAGAGACGGCGGCATGGACGGGGCGGGTTCTCGCGCCTGACTTACGCGGTCACGGATCCGAACGTTGGACCGACACTTACTCCTTTGGGGCCATGGCGTCTGATGTAGCAGAACTGCTGGGCCTTGACGAACCCTACGTCGTCCTTGGACATTCGATGGGAGGCGGAGTTGGGGCGGCTCTCGCGACTGGTTTGTTCGGCCATCCCCCCGAAACGGTCGCAACTATTGGAGTAAAGATTGTTTGGTCCGACGAGGAGTTGGCGAAACTTCCTGACATCGCAGCAAAACCTTCACGCTTCTTTGATGACCGCCAAGGAGCTTCCGACTGGTTCTTGAAACTCTCGGGATTATTCGGAGTAGTGGCTTCGGATAGTCCAATAACTGAACGAGGGGTAATAAGTACTCCCGAGGGTTGGCGGGCGAGCCAGGATCCGCGCACCGTTCTAGTAGGGACCGGGACACCCTCTTTCGCAGAGATGTTCGAAGGTTTGTTAGCACCGGTGTTTATGTCGCTGGGAGAACACGACCCCCTGGTGTCCCCAACTGATCACAAAGGTATGCCTACTGATGCGCCTCACGTATTTCACGGACTGGGGCATAACGCGATGGTGGAGGACCCGGCGACAGTGTGGGCTTGGTTTCGAGGAGTCGCTTCACTCGGGCAGGCGAGATCCTGAAATCGCTAACGCAGCCGTTGCAAATGTGGTGGCCATCAACGCGGCGTGGATAGCTTTGAATCCGACAGACCAGGCGCCGTCGATCAAGATTTCTCCTCCACGGATTACCCAGAACCCGACAGACCAGGCCACTAACCAGTTAAGCGATGCGCGTTTGGGGCCACCGGAAATTAGTTGTACCAGCACAAACAGAGCCGACCCGATAAAGATTCCCGCCGCTACCAGTCTCCAAACAACACCGGCGCGATCAAGATCTTGATTGACTAACACATTCCGAACTCGAGAAACCCATACAACAAAGGTCCAGGTCAGAAGCGGAAGGATCCGCCATTTCTTAGTTCTCACCCCTCCTCAAGAGGCAACTCACCAGCGATACGAATAAGTTCGCCGCCATCGATATTGAGAATGTTGCCGGTCATCCAAGACGCTCCCGCCGACAAATAAAGGGCTGCTTCCCCAATGTCTTCGGGTTCTCCGAGCCGTCGGAGCGGCAACATATCGGAAATCATTTGGCCCCGCGGGCCGTCCCACAGAACCTTTGCAAAATCGGTGCGAATCAAACCTGGTGCGATGCAATTCACCCGAACTTTGGGACCCAGTTCTGCAGCTAGTTGTCGTGTCATGTGCATGAGGGCGTCTTTGAACATGCAATACACGCCTAAGGCTTCGCTGGTCGTGTGACCTCCGACTGAGGCGATATTGATAACTGATCCTCCATGTTCCTGCATCCACCTTTGCCACGCTGTCTGAGTCCACTGCAAAGGAGCTCGAAGGTTCACTTCGTAGGTCTTATCTAACCGTGGGACATCGCAATCGATCATTGGTCCCGCCCATGGATTCGTCGCGGCGTTGTTGACAAGAATGTCGACCGCGCCAAATCGTTCGATTGTCGCGTCAATCACTCGCTCCGCTTCCTCAAGTTGTCCGATGTGCGAAGCTACGTAGTCGCTGTCACCACCAATATCAACCAGCGCTGCCTCACATTTTTCGGCCTTGCGGCTGGTGATCATTACCTGAGCTCCCGCTGCAGCAAAGATTGTCGCGATCCCTTTGCCGATACCAGCTGAGCCCCCTGTTACCAGCGCTGTTTTTCCATCGAGTCGCAAATTCATGTTCGCTGTGCCCCCCCTGTGATCTAATGCAGTTCAGTCCAAATTCTTAGGTTTTGCCAATTTCGTTCCAAGGGCCGCTGTCAGCTCGCGGCTCTCGAGGGAGACCCAAGACGCGGTCACCAATGATGTTCCTTTGCACTTCCGAGGTGCCCGCGTAAATAGTGCCCGGTCGTGCACCAAGCATTGTCTGTACCCACGCAAGCGTCGAAAATCGCGCACCAATCGCGTCAGTTTGTATGCCGTGCGCCGCCGGATCACCGCTCGGCGTCATGGCGTCCGCTCCGAGTACATGCATGGTCTTTTCGGTGAACCACTGGTGATATTCGCTCCACAGAAGCTTGTGTAAAGAGGATTCTGGACCCGGAGGATTGCCGGCGAGCACCGACGTGACCTGTCGTTGGCCCATCCATTTCATGATCTCGACTTTGCTGTGCGCCCGTGAGAGATCCTGACGCACAAGCGGGTCGCCGAGAGCGCCACGTTCTCGCGCGACACCAGCAACTCTGTCAAGTTCGTCGCGAAATCGGACAGCATCGGTGGTCGCGCCGTGACCTCGCTCAAACCCAAGGAGTACGTTCGCCACCCGCCAACCGTCATTGACGTCTCCCACCACGTTTTCTTTCGCGGTCTTGGCGTCACTGAAGAACACCTCGTTGAAGTCATGTCGGTTACTGATGTTGATAATTGGTCGACACTCAACTGCGTTTTGTTCCATCGGAACAAGGAGGAATGAAATGCCTTTGTGTTTTGGAGCTTCCGGCGCAGTTCGACACAGGACAAAGATCCAGTTGGCAGTGTGACCACTCGATGTCCAGACCTTTTGGCCGTTAATCACCCATTCGTCCCCATCAAGAACTGCGCGAGTCCCGAGATTGGCGAGGTCCGAGCCACTGTTCGGTTCGCTATATCCCTGACACCATCGATCTTCGCCACTAATTATTCGCGGTAAAAAGTGGCGTTTTTGTTCTTCGCTTCCGCACTGGATAATTGCGTTTCCGACCATAGTGATGGAGAAACCGTCATTTTCGTTTCCCTCGGGCACCCCAGCTTTCGCAAACTCTTCAGCAAGCACGATTCGTTCAATTTCGCTGAGGCCAGCGCCCCCATATTCTTCGGGCCAGGAAACGGCGAGAAGACGATTTTCTGCAAGGAGTGTGCGCCACTCTTCGACAAAGCGATGGCGCGCTTGCTGATCAAGCGCTCCAAGTCCAGTCCAATTGTCTGGCAAATGTTCACCCAGGAACGCCTGAATTTTTTGGCGATATGTTTCGGCCTCTTGGCTGTAGGTCGGTTGCATCTATTTTCCTAGGTCGCGGACGACCATTAGTGAATCATGACATCGCCCCTCCGCGCTGAATCTATGGCACGGAGCAGCTTTCAATAGCTAAGGCCGGTAGCTAAATGACGTAGGGCCAAGAGTGAGGGCGCGTTGAGCTAGTTCAACCCATTCGCACAAAAGGGGGCGCGTATCGCGTGGATCAATAATTTCTTCTATCTCGAAGAACTCCGCGGCACGGTGTGGCGACCTCACTCGGTTGAGTCTGTCTCTAATCTCTTCGAGAAGGCTTTCGGGGTCTTCAGCATCAGCTAGATCCTGCTTGTAGGCAACTTCGATTCCTCCCTCAATCGGCAGTGAACCCCAATCACCGGACGGCCATGCGTAGCGGAGGCTTCTGTAGCCCGGTTTGTTATTTGCGGCTCCGGCTACCCCGAACGCTTTCCGGATCACCACACACGCGAACGGAGTCGTCAGTTGACCTAACGCGGCAAGTGCTTGCGACCCATAGCGAATCGTTGCGTTCTCTTCTGATTCTTTCCCGATGAGAAATCCCGGGCAGTCCTCAAGGTGAACGACTGGTAAATGGAAAGTGGAAGCGGTATCGAGCAGGCGAATGAGTTTGCGGCAGCCGTCCGCAGTCCACGCGCCACCATACTGGTACGGATCTTCAGCGAACACGGCGACTGGGTACCCGTCGAGCCGAGCAAATCCAGTGATAATCGATTTCCCCCAAGACCGTCCTATCTCAAAAAATGAGTCGGAGTCGAAGACTGAATCAATGATCTTTCTCATCTGGTACACCCGGCGGGGTTCGCGTGGCACGGCAGACAAAAGAAACTCATCTCGACGAGCAGTCGGATCGTCTGTCGCTGTTCGGGGTGCGGTCTCGTCGATATTCGATGGCAAATAAGACAGGAAAGCTTTGGCGCAGGTGAAGGCCTGCTCCTCGGAATCCACCGCGTCGTCTATCGCTCCGTTGGCAGTGTGGATGTCGGCGTGACCAAGTTCTTCTTTGCCGTGGTCACCTAGCTGGGCCTGTTCGACAAGAGCAGGACCGGCGATCATCATTTGGGCACTTTCGCGAACAATCACCGAGTAGTGAGAAGTAGCTACACGCGCGGCACCGATACCTGCGACCGAACCGAGAGCCAACGACACCGACGGAGCGATCGCTAAGTGGTTAACCACAGTTTCCCAGCCTCTTAGTTGGGGAATATAGGTTCGTCCGGCAGTTTCGATGGTCTTGACTGATCCCCCGCCTCCCATCCCGTCGACGAGCCGAATGTGAGGAAGTTTCAGCTCCAAAGCCATTCCTTCTGCTGTGTTTCGTTTCTCAGGGAGTGTCGCGTCGGCAGAACCCCCTCGAACGGTGAAGTCGTCCCCTGAGATCAAAACTGGTCGCCCATCCACTCGAGCTAATCCGAACACGAAGTTTGATGGTGTTAGGGCGACAAGGTTTCCCTCCTCGTCGTAGCTCGCGACGCCAGCGGTCTTACCTATTTCGTGAAATGTGGCTGTGTCGACGATCGCCGCGACTCGTTCGCGAATGGTTAATTTCCCGAAGGAGTGCTGCCGTTCAACTTTTTCTGCGCCACCAAGCTCATCAGCGAACGCTTCGCGTCGACGCAATTCTTCGATCTCAGCTTCCCAACTCACCCATGGTTCCAATCTTGAGGCGACTCAGCGAGCCTAGAGCGCTCTACAGGTCTCTAGCTCGCTAAGTTCATTCAAGTGTCCGACGTGTTTGCAGACCTCATGAAACTGGAACTCGCAGATGATGGAAGCTTTGTAGCTCCAACTGCTCCTGAACAGGGGCAACGAACCTTTGGGGGGCAATTCCTTGCCCATACCCTTAGGGCTGCTCAGTTAACTGTCGACGATGACAGGTTCGTCCACTCGACCCATTCCTATTTCTTGCGTCCCGGTGATGTTAACGCCTCTACAGAACTTGTCGTTGAACGCATCCGGGACGGGCGAAGCTTCAGCACTCGGGAGGTAATCGCCTATCAAGAGGGGGTTGAACGGTTCCGGACGACTATCTCTTTTCAAGTCCCCGAACCGGGATTGGCGTGGTCACCCCCGACACAGTTCGACGTCCCCGAACCCGACACAGAATTGGTGTCATACAACGAGTTTTGGGAATCCACAGCTCCGCACGTTGATGGCCCTTGGCATGGAAGGCAACGGCCGATGGAGATTCGGTATATCAATCCGCCCGATCTTCCTGAAGGAGTCTCCATCACAGAACCTCAGTTGATGTGGGTTCGGCTGAGTGAGCAATTGAACCAAGATCGTTGTCTCCACGAGGTAGCGCTTGCCTATCTGGCCGATGCGACCCTCATTGATCATGTGTTACTTCCGCACGGCTTCCGCTGGCAGGATGAACGCCTTGAAGGCGCGAGCCTTGATCATTCAATGTGGTTTCATCGCGAACCAATCGCCGATCAATGGCTTCTGTATGAGCAGCGAGTCGAAAGTACCGGAGGAGCCCGAGGTTTGGGAAGTGGTCGTTTTTTTGACGGAAACGGCGCCTTGGTTGCAACGTGTGTCCAAGAGGGGCTGATGCGTTGGGATGGCAAACATTGATGAATATTCAGATGTAGTTTCGACCTATGGAGATAACCCTTACCGGACGGCGGGCATTGATTACGGGTGGCAGCCGGGGTCTTGGCCGAGCCATGGCTGAAACGTTTGCCGCGGCGGGAGCAGATGTCGCAGTGGTCGCCCGAGAAGAATCCCCGCTTCAAGAAACAGTTGCGGCGTTGGAAGGTATCCGACCACTTGGGAGATTCGTCGGAATTTCTGCTGATGTGAGTGACGGGGCAAACGTTGAGCGAGCCCACGGGCAGGCGGTCGAGTTTTTCGGTCCGATCGACGTGCTCGTGAATAACGCTGGCACCTCAAACGCACAGCCATTCTTGAAGGTAGACGACCAAAGCTGGTTGGAAGATTTCAACCTCAAGTTCTTCTCCGCTGTTCGATTGTGTCGACTGTGCATACCAGCCATGCAGCAACAAAGTTGGGGGAGGATCATCAATACGTTGAACTCTGCCGCTAAGGCGCCCGGAGCCAACAGTTGTCCCACGTCGGTCGCTCGCGCTGCGGGAATGGCAATGACCAAAGCATTGGCCAACGAGTTCGCGGTGGACGGGATCTTGGTAAACGCTCTCAACACTGGCCTTCTGGTAAGTCATCAGTGGGTCAAGAGGTGGGAGACCGCCGACAGCAACCAGACCTTCGATCAGTTCATCGGCGACATGGGACGCCGAATTCCCATCGGACGCATGGGCGATCCTCAAGAATTCGCTAACTTGGCCCTCTTCCTCGCGAGCGATGCCGCGTCGTACGTAACTGGCACCGCTATCAACATCGATGGCGGTTTAACACCGGTGGTGTGACTTGGCGTCCGCTGCGCACCGGCCCGTCAGTGGCGCTACTCGTCGTTTTCCGTTAAGCGTGACAGGGATACATTCAAGTCGGCGGGAGGTCTGGTGGGCTTCCCGGACAGATCGCACACCCCGAGCGTAAGTTCAGCTTCGACGAGGTCCTTGCCGTCGCTTTGTCGAATAATTCGTTGTCGCCACGTCGAACTGACTCTTCTTAGCTCAACGATTTGGGTTTCGACAGTCAAAATGTCCCTGGCTGTCGCGGGTTCGCGAAATCTCACATCGAGGTGGGTGACAACTATCTGTACACCGCGTTCGCTGAGATCGGCCAGAGACATTTCTATTTCGTCGAGGGCAACGCAGCGGGCAGCTTCGAAGTAGGCGACGTAGGCGGCGTGGTTGACATGGTTGTAAGGATCCAGTTCACCAAAACGGGGAATGATGGTGGTGCAATGCGCAGGCATGCTCAGACATTAGAGCGGGATGAGCAACCAGAGTGTGAGTTGGTCGGGTTCAAATCACAAAGTTGGCGACTTCGCCCCCGCTCAAATCGACAAGTCGGTCGCTGGGGAGAGCGAAAACGGTGTCGGGGGTGCCAGCCGCACCCCATACCGTCTCGTGTAGGCGGATGTTCTGATCGACGAAACATCGCAACTGGGTTAGATGCCCAAAGGGAGGCACGCCTCCAATCGCAAACCCTGTCGCGTCGCGGACCATTTCCGCGCCAGCTTTTTCGATGGTGCCGCCGCACAGTTCGCCAAGTGTCCTGGTATCAACTTGTTGATCTCCTGCTGTTAACGCGAGGACAGGTTCACCTTCACATTGGAATACCAATGATTTGATGATCTGCCCCAATTCGCAACCTAGGGCTGCCGCTGCTTCAGCTGCGGTTCGTGTTTCTTCCGAAAATCGTACGATGTGGGGTTCGATACCTAGGGAATCGACCGCGGCCCTAAACCGTTCGTTGGCTGGTAGACGGCTCATTAGCAGCTATTCGGCCCAGGCCTTCACCTTTTCGATGACTTCGAGCGGATTTTCGGTATCTGCGGGAATGTCAATGTTGAGATACGTGACACCGACTTCCTTGTATATCTCTATTCGTTCTCGAACTCTGCTTTCGTCACCGGTCAAGCTTGCTCGGTCAACGTAGTCGTCGGGAACTTTCGAAAATGCCTCGTCACGGTTTCCGCCCAGAAACAGGTCCTGGATTTGTTGAGCTTCTTGTTCGTAGCCGTAGCGTTTGAAGAGGTCGTTGTAAAAGTTTTGGTCGCGAGCGCCCATCCCTCCGACGTAGAAGCCTGTGGTGTCGCGAACCGCTTTTCGGGCCGCGTCGACGTGAGGTCCGCTGCCAAGCGCAACCGTTCCTCCTGCAACTATTTCCAGTTCCCCAAGTTCGGTGGGCCGCTTTGCTTTACCTGCGTGTAATGCGTCACCCCACACATCATGAAATTTTTCGGGCAGGAAATGGATGGGTTGCCACATGTTTCCGAGTTCTGCGGTCATCTCCACGTTTTTGGGGCCGATTGACGCGACCGCTATTGGGATGTCTCGTCTGTAGGGCTTACACATCAGCTTTAGGGGTTTACCCAAGCCGGTGCCTTCCCCATCGGGCAGGGGGAGACTGAACGCTCTTCCTTCGTGTTCGACTTTTTCTCCCGACCAAACTTTGCGGCAAATATCGATGACGTCTCGCGTCATTCCGAGCGGTTTGCGGAAGGGAACTCCATGCCAGCCTTCGATTACCTGAGGTCCGGAGGTGCCCAAGCCAAGTACAAAACGTCCTTGCGAAAGTGTGTCGATGGTCATGGCAGTTTGGGCGATAAGCGCTGGGCTGCGCGAATAAACCGGCAAGATCCCTGTCATGAGTTCCATGGTGTTGGTTTGTCCGGCGACGAACGCGAGGGTGGAGACCAGGTCGTACCCGTAGATCTCTCCTCCCCATACGAGGTCGACACCGGCGCTCTCTAGGTTTTGGGCGTGACTTGCCAAGCTGTTGGGGTCAAGGCTGGCTCCAGCACCTAAGGCCATTGCGATCTTCACGGGGAACTCCATTCGGTTTTGGCCCATCTAGATTGTGTTTCGGTAACCCGATAAGGCACGACGTCACCCTGGATAGTAGGAAATGGGAGACCCTAAATGCGAAGGAAAGTGCGATGACCGATGTCGACGTCGCAAATGAAATAGTTAGCACCCTGAGATCCTGGGTCGATGATGAGGTCATTCCTCACGCGTCTGAATTCGAATTACCCGATGAGTACCCCACTCAGATGGCGCTTCAAATGGCCAGTTTTGGTCTCTTTGGTGCGACGATCTCAGCCGATTACGGCGGGCTGGAGCTCGACAACATTACCTATGCCCGTGTCATCGAGGAATTGTCTCGGGGTTGGATGTCGCTCGCGGGGATTATTAATAGCCATCTGATTTGCGCCAGGCTCATCACCCAGTTTGGTTCAGAAGAGCAATGCCAAAGGTGGCTGCCAACGATGGCTACCGGTGAGTTGCGGGGCTGTTTTTCTTTGTCGGAACCTGATAGCGGTTCTGATGCCGGGGCGTTGCGATGTCGAGCTGAACGCGATGGTGATGAGTGGATAATCAACGGCACCAAGATGTGGGTAACGAATGGAGAGAAAGCTGGAGTCGTCGCATTGCTGGCTCGCGTCCCTGACGGCGAGAAGCCTGATAGCGGCGGGATCACTTGTTTCATCGTCGAGAAGACCCCGGGTAAGCAGAGCGGTGGGATAACTATTAGCCACAAGATCGACAAACTCGGTTATCGGGGCGTTGAGACCGTCGAAATGTCCTACGTTGATCACCGGCTCCCGAACGATCAGCTTCTTGGCGGAGACGAGGGGATCGGCAACGGTCTTCGATGGGCGTTAGCGGCGCTCGAACTTGGGCGAATCAATGTGGCCGCCCGAGGGGTAGGAGTCAGTCAGGCCGCTTACGACGCCGCTCTCGCATACGCCAAGCAACGAGAGGCTTTTGGTCGGCCCATAAGTCAGCACCAGGCGATCGCGTTCAAGTTGGCTGAAATGGCTACCAAACTGGAGGCAGCTCGGCTTTTGACCTACGAAGCGGCCCGTAAAGCTGACGCTGGTGAACGCGTCGATCTTGCGGCGGGAATGGCCAAACTTTTTGCCTCCGAAACAGCTAGCGAGCTGGCCCTCGACGCTATGCGTATCCACGGAGGTAACGGTTTCAGTACCGACTACCCGGTGGAGCGCTATTACCGGGATGCTCCGTTGATGATTATCGGGGAAGGAACGAGCGAGATTCAAAAGCTGGTGATTAGCCGGGCTTTGCTCGCAGAGGACTGAACTCAATAGCGTCGAGCCCGCCGTTTCGCCACGCAGGTCGGTCTATCTAATGCCTCAAGGCCTTTCGTCCACCAACTCATGTAGCGCCCCACGGGCACGTTGGCTTAACGGCGACCACTCTGGTCTGTGCTCAGGGCAGAGTTCCTTGCGGCGATGTGGACAACAAAAGGCGGAAGGACCGCCGGGTTTTGCCCGGCGGCCCTTCCGATATTGATGGCGTTACGGCCAAAGGCCGTTCACTTCTGAATCAACTGATCAGCAGCCGCCATTCTCCTTGTCCCATGCACAGTTCGGTGAATTACCGTTGCCGTCAACAATGTTGCCGACCTGGTTCCAGGTTTGCGCAGTGGCGTCGAACTGACTGAAGTCAGAACCTTCAATGGCGAAGGCATCTGCCGCGCCATTCAACTCATACGCCACACCATCCATCATCAGAGGGTGATAGATGTCAATGCTTCGAGCAGCAAGCATCACGTTGGTCCGAGTAAGACCACCAGGAAGCTCGTTAGCAACACGAAGTGTCTCCGTCCATGGATAGGCAAAGAAGTAACCGGTTGCCAGAAGCGAAATCGAAGGATCAAGTCCACCGTCTTCCAGATTCTGGTTCAGGAACGCGATAAATGGCTCGTCGGAGTACTTCGGGTCCGTGGAGTCCTTTACGCCTCCACCGACGACCCACCAGCCATTAGCAGCGTCACCAGCGGGCGCCATATAGGCGGCGATCGCCTTGCACACCGATGGGGTGAATGCAGCGGAAAGTCGCTCCAAAAGACCGGACGCTTCCACTTCTTGAACGGCCAACAGACACGGGTTACCCGCGGTCATCGAAATGAACACGTCAGGGTCAAACGCCGCGATGGTCGTGACCTCGTTAGTCAGCGTCGGTGCTGCTGGGTCGTGACGAACCGGCAGATACTCCGATACCACATCGGGGTTGTTCTCGGCGTAGAACTCGAAGCCTTTCTCATAGGCAAGACCGAAGTCGTTGTCCATGACCAAACCAGCAACCTTGACAGGAAGCTCGTCAGGCAGGTTTGTCTTAATCCACGTGCCCCACAAAACCGCCTCAGTCAGATAAGACAGCTGGTTGCTTGTAGTCCAAGGATGATTGACCGGGTCACCCCATGCGGGGTGGCCAGATGCGTAGAACAGGTGAGGCACACATTCATCATTGATCTTGTCGTATACAGCAAGACCGTTCGGGGAACCGAGACCGTGAAGGGCGAATATGTTCGCCGATTCAATCAACTCGTCCACGAACTCAATGGTTTGAGCAGCGACATAACCATCGTCCTTGATGATCATCACAAGATTACGGCCGCCGATGCCACCGTACTCTGCGTTAAGCCAGTCCCAATAGTTTTCCCAACCATGTGAGATGTTGCCGTACGCAGCAAGGTTGCCCGACATCACTGTTGTCTGTCCGACACGAATGGTGGTGTCGGTCAGGCCGTGAGTGTTCGACCAGTCTCCTGGACAGTTGTTCAGGTCGGCTTCATAGCCAGCTGGACCTCGGAGAATGTTGTCGTCTCCGACACCCCAGTCACCGGATTCCATGTTCTCAGTGATCTCGTCGATCATGAGCTGGCGCCGATAAGCGGCTTCTTCCCAAATGCCATCGAGGGTAGAGCGATCAAAGGTTGGAGCGTCTTCGTCCACCTCTTCTTCTTCGGCATCACCTGAAACGGCTTCTTCCACCGCTTCTTGAGAAAGCGCGCCAGACTCTTCCTCTTCTTCTTCAGCTTCATCGCTGTCGCTGCTGTCACTACTCGAAGCAGCTGCGGTATCAGAACCGCTGTCGCTCGAAGAGTCGTCGTCACTATCGCTGCCACCGCATGCCGCGGCGACCATGGCGAAAGTAAACAGCACCGCCAGCAAACGCAAAATTTTGCGTTTGAATCCCATAAATACTCCCCCTCAGGTGGATGTATCGGTGGACCCCATCTGGACCCACTCACAATTAAACGATCGTTCAGATCGTTCCGCACAACCTAGTGGGCTGCCAAGGCAGTGTCGCCCTGAGGACTGTTTCGTAACAATCCCTTGCGATAAGCGCCAATTTTCACCAAAATTCGAGGCCGGCAAACGGCCATTTCTTAACAATTCCGACCCGCCGGCACTCAATCGGCGGCAAAAAGGAAGGACCGCCGAGCCGAAGCCCAGCGGTCCTTACCTTGATCTGTGAGTGATCAGAGAACACTCACACGTTGTGCCTTAACTATCGGCAACCACCGTTGGCTTTATCCCACGCACAGGGCGGGGTTCCACCGTTGGCATCGACAATGTCGCCAACCATGACCCATGTCTGGTTCTCCGCATCGAACTGGCTGTACTCGGAGCCTTCAACGAAGTAGGCGTCCGCGTTACCGTTCAATTCGGTGACAAGACCATCCAGGAGACCTGGGTGGTAGATCTTGAAGTTGCGAAGGGCAAGCATCAAGTTGGTACGGCTGATACCTCCAGGGAGAGCATCGGCGATGCGGAACGCCTCGGTGAAGGCGTATCCACGGAAGACACCTTCGCCCGTAAGCGAAATACCTGGGTCTTCACCGGATGATTCAATGAGATCACGTGCGAATGCAATGAACGGCTCTTTCATCTTCACACTGTCAGTGGTGTCTTTACCACCACCTCCAACAATCCAGTAGCCGTCTGCTGCCATTCCCGCTGGAGCCATGTAAGCGGCGATGCCCTTACATACCGATGGCGTGAACGCCGCTGAAAGGCGGTCATAAAGACCAGAGGCCTCTACTTCTTGTACCGCTAACAGACACGGGTTACCTGCGGTCATCGAAATGAATACGTCAGGGTCAAACGCTGCGATGGTCGTCACCTCGTTGGTGAGCGTTGGGGCCGCCGGGTCGTGACGAACCGGTAGGTACTCTGCCACCACATCAGGGTTGTTTTCTGCGTAGGCCTCAAAGCCCATCTCATAAGCAAGACCAAAGTCGTTATCCATTACCAAACCGGCAACTTTGACTGGCAGTTCGTCGGCCAGGTTGACCTTGATCCAGGTACCCCACAGAACAGCTTCAGTTGAATATGACATCTGGTAGCTAGTAGTCCATGGGTGGTTGACAGGGTCACCCCATGCCGGGTGACCTGAGAGGTAGAACGGGTGCGGAATGCATTCCTCGTTGATCTTGTCGTAGACAGCAAGGCCATTCGGCGAACCGAGGCCTTGGATCAAGTGAATGTTGGCGGACTCAATGAGTTCGTCCACGTACTCAATGGTTTGAGCGGCGACGTAACCATCGTCCTTGATGATGAATTCAATGTCGCGTCCGCTCAATACATCAAGCGAGTTGATGTAATCGAACCAAATCTGCATACCGACACTCAAGTTGCCGTACGCGGCAAGGTTTCCTGACTGCACGGTCGTTTGACCGAAACGGATTTGATCGTCAGTAAGGCCAGCGTGATCATCCCAGTCTGCAGGACAGACGTTCAGGTCAACGTCCATACCTTCCGGTCCGATGAGGTGGTTGTCGCTGTTGACGCCCCACTCGCCGGCTTCCATTTTCTCGGTGATGTTGGCAATGATCTGGTCACGGTTGCAATCAGCTTCAGCGAAGATACCTTCGACATTCGAACGGTCTGAAGGACAATCGCTAGGTGCAGCTTCTTCTTCGTCTGCTCCGTCGTCCTCACCAGAGACGGCCTTCTCAACCGCGTCCTGGCTCAAAGTACCGCCGGTGTCTTCTTCTTCAGCTTCTTCGGCTAGTTCAGTACCACTATCTTCGTCAGCAGTAGCGCTAGCGCTACTGGACGAATCACTATCGTCGTCGCTCCCTCCACAAGCCGCCGCAACAAGTGCGAAGGCAAATAGGACAGCGAACAGACGCAAAAGATTGCGTCGAATCTCCATTTGGAGCCCCTTAATATTTGATTTTATATACGACGTCGAAAGGTCGACTCGAAGGAAGCTAGGTCAGATCTCAAGCAAAGTTCTAATTAGAACGGACATTCGTAGCACTTGTCACAGAACCGCAAAGGACAGATCTGAGGACCTAAGTTGGGGAGATGGACTGGGGTGTGCATCTACCGCATCTTGGCCGAGAAGTCGGCCGTGATTCTTTGATCGAGTTTGCTCAGGTTGCCGAGGCGCTGGGCGTTCATTCTGGATGGAGCAGCGATCATGTGTGTTGGCCAGCAAGGTTTGACTCGAAATACCCTTACAGCAGCGATGGCTCTTTCCCTGCCCCAGCCGGTCTTCAGTGGCTTGATCCCATCGGCACTCTGCTCTTTGTAGCGGGATGCACCGAACAACTGCGACTGGGGTTCACCGTTTTGATCCTTCCTTATCGGCCGCCGATAGCTACCGCCAAGCAGCTCGCCACCATTGACGTTGTCTCCGACGGGAGACTCATCTTGGGAGTTGGGGTTGGCTGGATGCGTGAAGAAGCCGAGGTTCTTGGTATGCCTTGGAACAATCGGGGGCGCCGATCTGACGAACAGCTGGAAATTTTTGAGACGCTTTTCCGAGAGGAAGCCCCATCATATGACGGCACCTATTACTCATTCCCAGAGGTCCGTTTTGAACCCAAGCCGATCCAACAGCCGGTACCCGTGTGGGTCGGAGGTAATACTCCCGCTGCGTTTAGGCGCACTGCCCGTTTTGGTCACGCTTTTCATGCCGCTTTTGAATCGTTGGATGTCGTAAAAAATGAGTGGAACCAGGTTCGAGAAGCTTGCGAGAGTATCGGCCGAGATCCCAACGAACTCGATTTATCGCTTCGGATATTCTTGGATCCTGAAGCCGCCATGGAACCTGCAAAGTCCCTGGCGGGGTCCCTAGATCAGATGGTGGAAACTATTGGTCACATGGAAGAAGTGGGGATCTCACACGTTCTTCTCGACCCGGTAGCCAGGGGCGGAATCAAGGGTCGACTCGGTGCGTTAGGAGATTTTATGACCAACGTTGCGTCCCAGGTCGACTGACAGCTTCATGACCACCGACTCTTGTCGCATCGACAGATGGCTGTGGGCGGTTCGCGTTTTTCGTAGTCGCGCTAGCTCAAAAGACGCTTGCGACCGTGGTGCGGTTCGCGTTAACGGCACTACTGCAAAGCCAGCATCCAAAGTGAGGGTCGGCGATCAGGTGGTGGTGCGAGTGCGCGGCAACAAAAGGGAACTTCAAGTGAAAGAACTGTTGGATAAACGGGTAGGTCCAACGGTAGCCGCGGCGTGCTATTACGACCACACCCCAGTTCCGCAACGGGCGTCTGTCTGTAGTTCGGGTGCCCAAGTCGCCAAACGTGACCGCGGGGCGGGGCGACCAACAAAGCGAGATCGACGACGGATAGACAGATTTCGCAGGGGGTGAGAGCGCCGGTTCCTCACTGACACGAGGTACCTTGCCAACGGTGAACCTTCCTCTACCGGTCGTCCTCGCTCACGCTCGCTTGACAATGAACGCAGTGACTCTCGCTGATGTCGAAGTTCCCAAGTCGGCGGCGTTGGCTTACGACGCACAAGAGCAACTCATAGACCTTATTGACTCTCCACTAGTCGGTTGGAAAGTGGGTGCCACGGGTCCGGCGAGCCAGACAAAGCTGGGGGTCAAGACGCCCATCTGCGGTCCAGTTTTTCAACGCACTCTTATTGAGTCGGGCCATGATGTCCCTTTGTCCGACTTCCACCACCAACCCGGGCTGGAGTCAGAGTTCGCGTTCACTATCGGAGTGACCCTCCGACCCGGCGGCGCGACCATGAACGCTAGGTCGGCAATAGAAATTGTTTCCACCGTTCACACTGCTATTGAGCTTGTGTGCTCGCGCTTTGACCGCAACTTCGATGTCGACCCGGCGTTACTTATCGCAGATGGTGCTCTCCACGCAGCCTTAGTGGTGGGACCGGGAAAAGAACCAGCCGAAGTCCGGGACTTGAGCACCCATCAGCTTCGCACTGTTGTCAACGGTCAAGAGATCGCGACGGGAACAGGACAAGAGGTCTTAGGGAATCCATACGAATCGTTAGCTTGGCTGTGTAATCACCTGGATCGTCGGCAATTGACCCTGGCTGCGGGGAGCATCGTGACGACCGGGGCAGCAACTGGGCTGCACACAACCGAGGTAGGTCAGATCCTCGCCACGGACGGCGGAACCCTCGGTTCGGCGAGCCTGAATTTGGTGGTGTAGGCAGATGTCCCCCAGTCAGGGGTCGGATCGTTTCCGCGGTTGGTCACTTCTCGGCCTTTCAACCCTCGCGATTTCTTTCACCCTTCCAGGCCAAACGATTGGTGTTGCGCCCTTTGCTGAACATTTGACTAACGACCTCAAGATCAGCGCAACAACTCTTTCGACGGCGTATCTGATAGGTACTGTCGTTGGTTCTCTAACAATGCCCGCCTTCGGCCGATGGATTGACCGTGCCGGAGTGCGGAAAACAATGGTGGCTATAGCTACCGCTTTCTCATTCGCCGTTGCCTATATGGGCACCGTTGTTCACTTGTGGATGCTCATTTTCGGATTTGTCGGAATCCGCATGCTGGGTCAGGGCGCTTTGAGTTTGGTTAGCCAAACAAGTATTGCGCTCTGGTTTGATCAGAAACGTGGACTGGCTTTCGGTATCTCTATGACCGTGTCGGCGGGTGTGATGTCCCTCGGACCCTTGGCGCTCACTTCACTAATCGCGGGTTTCGGTTGGCGCTGGGCGTGGTTCATCGCCGGAGGATGCGTTCTTGTTGCTGTGGTGCCCGCGGCGTGGCGTTGGATGGAAGATCGTCCCGAGTCATTAGGGCAACTACCGGACGGTCTTCCTCCGACTCCCATTGAATCGGCAACAAAGGTCGAGCATTACACGGTTGGCGAAGCCACAGCGACTCGGGCCTTTTGGGTAATGACTTCGGTAATGGTGGTCTCGTCGGCTTTGCTGACAGGCGTGACGTTTCATCACTTTGCGTTGATGGAAGCCGCTGGCCTGACGAGCGCCGAAGCGGCAACGGTTTTTGTTCCTCAAATGGTGGGCACCGTAATGGCGGGATTTCTCTGGGCTTGGCTATCGGATCGACTCTCTCCATCGGTCTTGCTGTTCTCTTGTCAGGCTTCGTTGGTTGGCGCCCATCTGGCCTACGCAGGGGCTCAGCCGGGGATTGGCGCCGCGTTGTATTCGCTGCTTCTTGGAGTAAACGGAGGTTCCATTCGCGCTCTCGTGTCAACTCTTTACCCAAAATGGTTCGGCACCGAACACATTGGTGCAATCAGGGGGGTAGCAACTGCGTTCGGTGTAGGCGCGTCAGCTATCGGCCCCCTGATTATCGCTGGGGGTTTCCAAATCACAGACAACTACGTTCAGCTCAATTACGTCCTCGCCATTGTTCCTGCCCTGGCAATGTTCGCTGCTCTTTTTTTGAAACAGCCGCAACGGGCCCTGACACACATACCGCCTCTTGACTCGGGTCTTGGGTAGCGTCTTTTCGCGTGCTGACTGCAACCGCTCTGACTAAGACGCATGGCGCTCGACATCTTTTTCGCGACGTCAGCATTCAACTATCGGCTGGTCGTCGGGTAGCTCTGGTGGGTGGCAACGGCGTCGGGAAGACCACGTTGATTGAAATTCTTCTCGGAATTCAGGACCCGGATATCGGCACTGTTCATCGACCAACCAATCTTTCGGTCGGATATCTACCGCAGGAACTCACCGACGAATTGAACGGAACCGCTCTAGAGATAACTCTCCAGGGCGCCGCCCAGATCATCGCCCTTGAAAAGCGGCTTATCGAACTACAGGAACGGCTGACGGGGATAGACGACCCCGACCAGAGTCAGGTGCTGCATGAGTACGGCGAAACTCAAAGCCGGTTCGAACAACTCGGCGGCTATGCGATAGAGGCGGAGGCTCATCGAGTGTTGGCCGGGTTGGGTTTCGATCCAGAATCGGTTCACCGCGACGTTCACGAATTATCGGGCGGCTGGCGGATGAGGGTCGCGCTAGCCAAGCTTCTTCTTGCAGAACCCGACGTTCTCATCCTCGATGAACCCACCAATCATCTTGATGTTGATTCCGTTGTCTGGCTTGAAGAACAACTTTCAACGTGGAGTGGCTGCATTCTTTTTGTGAGTCACGACCGAGATTTCATCGACTGCGTCGCTAACCGAGTTATTGAGCTTGACGGCCGTTCGGCACACGAATACGTCGGAGGATTTTCCGATTTTGTCCAGAGCCGAGAAACTCGTTTGGGTCAGCTAGAAGCTGCGGCTGCGAACCAAAACAGAAAATTTGCCGAAACTGAACGATTTATAGAACGTTTCCGGTACAAGGCAAGCAAAGCCCGACAGGTCCAGAGTCGCGTAAAGGCCCTTGAACGCACCGATCGCATTCGCGTTCCCGACGCGCATCAACTGAAGGCGAAGTTCGAGTTTCCGTTGCCGAGGAGGTCTTCACGGGTCGTTGTCGAGTTTGAAAACGCGACTGCAGCATATGGTGATCAAACCGTTCTAACGGAAGTCTCCCTCGTCATTGAAAGAGGAAGAAAAGTGGCCCTTGTTGGCCCAAACGGGGCTGGAAAGACAACGTTATTGAAGCTGTTACTCGGGGAACTGGAGGCGACGCAAGGTACGGCTCGCCTGGGCAACAAAGTGGACTATGCGAGATTTGCGCAGCACCTGACTGAGGTCTTGGATGAGCGACGAACAGTGCTTCAGGAATTCAAATTATCGATTGGGGATCAAGGTGAGAGGAATCTGCGGACGGTGCTCGGGGGGTTTGGGTTCCGAGGCGACCAAGTCGATCAAAAGATCGCTGACTTGTCGGGCGGAGAACGCACCAGATTGGCCCTTGCGATCACTATGGCTAACCCCGTCAACCTGTTGATTCTTGACGAGCCAACAAACCATCTGGATCTTCCAAGTTGCGATCGACTGGAAGACGCACTCAATGCGTATCCGGGAACCTTGATTCTCGTCACACACGACCGACACTTAATACGCGGTGTGGCCGACGCGTTGATAGTCGTTCGAAACGGGACAGCCACCTGGCATGAAGGAGTCGACGAAGATCTTCTCCGTCCGGCTGCCATGGTGACCGAATCTGAACCTGTCTCAGCTCCCCCAGCCAATAAACACAATGAAGCGCGTGAGGAAAAACGAAACGAAGCCCGTAGACGCAACAAGGTGCACGAAGCAACGAGAGACTTGCGGGGCGAATTGCAGCAGGTCGAACGCTCTTGGGAAAAGGCCGAAGAGCAACTCGCTCAGTTGCAAAGCACGCTTGCCGATAGCGCGACTTACGACGATCCGGAGTTGGCGCGCAACCTCGGCAAGCAGCACGAAGAGTTAAAAGATGCGGCGGCCGATTTGATGGACAGATATGAGACAATCCAACGTCGGCTAGCTAGGAAAGAAGCTGAGTTCGAGTAAATCTTAGAGGCAGCCGTTTTCGGGGCTTGAGATATTCACGTGTTCAATAGTCACTTCGTGGTCGAAGGTAGCCAGCACCGCGGTACCGCTTCCTGGTTGACCCATAGGCGCTCCGGGGTACCACGCGACAACCCCGCCGTGACTGGCATCAGTAGTGACGTGCCAATGCCCTAATGCCACGTAATCAGCGTCCGTGGCAGCGATCTCTTCGTGGGTGAT
>Ga0066857_10000015_pt1 | contig 60179 bp, 70 predicted proteins | sample ETNtaG_2_FD_65602 | JGI IMG/M metagenome (GOLD analysis project Ga0066857, IMG submission 65602) | Marine microbial and viral communities from oxygen minimum zone, Eastern Pacific Ocean - ETNP201406SV203 | ecosystem: Environmental > Aquatic > Marine > Oceanic | place: Pacific Ocean: Eastern...
AAAGATATAAAAAATAGGTAAGGAAAGGTTATTTGAAGAATATCTATGGCTAATTCTTTCTTTAATGGTTCGAAATAGAAACCAGGGGCAAAAATCATAACGAAGATTGGTGCTGCTAAGAGTGCAAGAATAGTTACACATAAAAGGGTGCCGGATAAAGCTCCAAAGGTAAAATTAATTAAATCTTTCGTTTCTTTAGGAGAATTATTTTCTTTGTATTCAGCTAAAACAGGTATAAATGCTTGGTTAAATGCGCCTTCAGCAAAAAGTCTCCTAAAGACACTAGGAATTTTCATGATGACTACAAAAGCATCTAGAGCTACACCGGCTCCCAATAAGCCTGTTATTACAATATCTCTTACAAGGCCCAGAATCCTTGAAACGAAAGTCCAGAAGCTGACTAAGCCACTACTGAGTAATAGTTTGAAAGATTTATAGCTCTTTTCTGATTTAGAGTTCAGTCTTCAACCTCATCATCTGCTTTTAAATCAAGGGAAACTGAATTAATACAATATCTTAATCCGGAGGGTTGAGGTCCATCAGGAAAAACATGTCCTAAATGAGATTTGCATTTACTACAATGAACTTCAGTACGAACCATGCCGGCAGAATGATCTTCTTCTGAGCCTATGTTTTCTTGATTAATGGGCTCCCAAAAACTGGGCCACCCTGATCCTGAATCGTATTTAGTTTCGGAACTAAACAGCCCTTCTCCGCAAACAACACAATTGTAAACTCCCGCCGTTTTTTCTCCATCGTATTTACCGGAAAAAGCTGGTTCTGTTCCTTTTTTCTGTGTTACGTAATACTCTTCTGGGCTAAGACCATCTTTAAGTTTTTCATTTCCATTTTCTGTCATCTTTAAGCTCCTACCGCCTTCTTTAACACATCACTATATGAATTCTCAATGCACATTTTATCAGCGTATCCATTGTCGATAAGCATTTGGTGAGCTTTTGGAAGATTATACCAAGGGCACCGAGTAAAAAGATGATGCTCAAGATGATAATTTACATTGTGAGGAACCATTAAAAGCCTTGTAAATAAACTTGATTTAGTAGTTCTAGTATTATCAAAATCATTGTTCCCAGGCGTTACAGCATGCTCAGCTATATTCCTTATCCTTATTATTAGACTGTAGTAAGTAAAAGCAGGCAACCACCATAATAAGAAGAAAACTGACCAATGCATGGTTAACGAAAGGAATAAAAAGATAAATAAGTTTGTAAGAAGAAAACCATGGATCTTTTCAAGAATCTTTAACTGCTTATCAAAAAGATTATTACCTTTTGTTTTTAAGATAGAAGATATAGCTCCTCCATATCTTCTTAAACCCGTTCTACCAGTTAAATCTCTTAAAACTTTCCTGGTGAAACTTTTTTTAGTAACTGGAAACGGGGCACTAAGAACTAGGTCAGGATCTTCTTGTGTCTCAGTGTATCTATGATGATTGAAGTGGTAGGGTCTATAAACTCTGTTATCTGTAAAAATTGGGTAAGAACACAACCATTGGGTCGCCCAATCATTCACTCTAGAATTTGAGAACAACAAATGATGAGCTCCGTCATGGGCAAGCACTGCTAAAGAAAACTGTCTACTTCCGACAATTATTACTGCGGTTAAAAAAGTAAAAATATTTGGAAACAAGTAAAAAAGAGTTATTGCAGCAATCATTTGTAACCAACTTAAAGTTATTGAAAGGACATTTCTCCAATCTTCTTTTTTTTTGATTTCTTCGTATTGATCTTTAGAAATAAGATCTAAAGGCTTAACGCTAGGTGTAACCATGCATTGATTATATCTGAGCTTTAATGAGATTAAAATTTAATCAACAAAAGGTATATTAATGCTGTCTTTGATTCGTGCTGGGCTGAAGTTTGGAAGCTGTTTATTCGATCTTATCTGCTCTAACCATATAACTCCGTCGTAAGGCTTACTATTTCCTCTAGTTCCTACAAAGTCTAAGTCTCCATCTTTATCTAAATCAAGAGGTATCCATTTATCGTACATTCCTCGTTTTCTCCTTAGTATATTGTTCTTTTCCCAGCCTAATTCAGTGTTTTCAAACCAAGCAACACTTCCTAAAGCTTGATTTGATGAAGATAGATCATCTTTATCTCTACTGCCTCGGCTGTAAGACCCAACAAAAGCGTCAAAATCTCCATCAGAATCTATATCTGCTAAAGAAACACTAACTAAGTGGTCAGGTTTTATACTTCCTATAACTTCTAAATCCCAAGTCGTGTTTAGGTCCAAAGGCTGATATAAAACTATAAGGTAATATGGCCACACAGTACTTACTATATCTAGTCGGCCATCTTGATTAAGGTCTTGATAATCCATATTAAAACCAGTCAACCAAGACCCTGAGGGAAGATTCTTAGATAAATTAATTTCGTGCTCTTCAAAATTTAAATTACCTAAATTCTCCATCCAAAGTATTCTCGTTTCTCCTCTGGAACCTACAACAATATCCATATCTCCATCCTCATCTAGATCGACTGGTTGAGAATTGATAGGGATCTTTACTTTAGTAAGAACTACCTCTTCCCATTGATTTCCGTTTAAAGGCTCTTTAGGTAATTTATAAAAAGAGACATTATTTAAAGGAGAATTGGATCCAGAAGCATTTTCTCCACCCTTATTGGCAGTTATGACTTCAACCTTTCCGTCACCATCAAGATCAGAGAAGAAAACTCTAATAAATGAGCCTCTATTTAATGTAGATTCAGGAATAGTTCTTTCCCATCTAACTTCACGGTGACCTTTAGTTGGATTTTTAAAATAAATTAAATGTGCCAATTCACATGCTACCACTATATCCAACCAACCATCTCCGTCGGCATCAGCTACGTCAACATCTTCTGCAGAAGGAGCTTCTGATCCTGAAGCTAAAGTAGTAGAAGTCCATTCAAAGGGGTTTTTGCTTCCCCAAGCTATCCTTACATAACCTTCTGGGACGCCATACTGAGTATCAAGCTCATGAACGGAAATAACGTCTAAGTAACCATCCTTATCTAGATCCGCCATAACCAAGCCATCGCTCCCTTCAAGGTCTTTTGGTCCACTGGTGGAATCGTCAATTACATGTTCTTTCCAAGAAATGTATTTCTTAGCCTCTTCTTCTGAAAAAATAAAAGAAGAAAAAAGAAAAATTATACTTAAAGCTTTAACCATATTTTACTTTGAAAATTTGAATCTTTTGGAAAATCACCTAACCTAACTATAATTAAATCTTCGCTTGGAACAATAGCCAAAATTCTATTAGCTGCCCCTAGAGCAAGAATGGTGTCTTTAGGTGCATTAGGGATTAAATGCCCTTCTTGTAACTTTCCAGAATAAACATTTATATGAGTTTTAGAATTGTTAAGCCACCAAAGATATCCATAAGCTAAGTTATGGTCTTGAGAATGTGTAAAAGAATTATCAAAAAAATCTATATCTTCAATAACATGAAGATCTCCTTCTTCACCTCCATTGAGAACAAATTTACCAAGCTCTAACAGATCTCTTGCAGAAGTTACAAGGCCATAACGACTCGCATTACTTGACCATTTAGAAGAACGTTCCTGCCAATAAGTATCTGTCATCCCGATAACGTCGAAAAGCCATTCTTTTGAAAGAGTTTGTATATCTTTATTGGTTACCTTTTCTAAAACAAAAATTAGTTGGCTATAAGCTTTTGTATTGTAAAACCAAGAGGTAGCAGGTAGAGACTCAAAAGACAATGACTCATCTAGTCCTGAATTCATCGATAGCAAATGAACTATTTTAATTTTCTGTTCACTTTTCTTTTTTAATCTAGTCCATGGTCCCAGATGAGAAGAAACTGAATCATTAATATCTAAAAAACCTTTTTGTTGAGCTATGCCTATAAGCAAAGAGACAACACTTTTTTGAATTGAGGCAACATCTTCTAGGCTCCTTCCTTCAATATTATCTTCTCTAGCAATTTTATAAAATTCACTAGGGTTCTTAACTTCAAATTCACTTTCTACTTTTACCTCACCTTCGTGAAAAAGGATAAAGCTAGACGTTTTATTATCTTCTAAATAAGAATCTAGATTATCTGAAAATAAAAAAGAGAAGAAAAGAAACGCTATCAACCCTATAGATATTTTCATATTGCCGATATTAGAAATTCTAAAAAAAACGGCTACTTGGTAGCCGTTTTTATTGACTAATAATTACCCTTCAGAAGGAAGATTTAGTCTGATATTAGTAGACTTATAAAGTCTAGGCATATTGCAATCATGAATCTCTTCTGGTCTAGTGCCTAACATCATGGCTTGAAGCCTGTTGTCTCTAGCAGCTCCATATTCTTCAACAGATGAGAAGGAAGCAGCAAGAAGGTAATCAAAGTCAGTGTCGATTGATGACCCTGTTTCTGGCCACCATCTCCAAACTCCTCCTTTAAAACCTCCAGCGTCTAGATACTCATTCCAAGTATTGTCATTATCTTTAAAATCAGAATTTGATTTTCCTTCTTTTAACGAACAAGACTGTACAGAAGTGTAATTGACTCCTCCTTCAACCCATTCATTTTGAGGGGCTCTTACCTCAACATTAATATTCATAGACTGGCTATCACAATTAGTAACCTTTTCCCATTTTTCTCCAATCTTAGCTGCACCTCTTTGGAAATCATCTTGAGCCCTTCCAACATTTGCTAAGGAGTCAGAAAAGCCTAAGAAAATAAAGTCGTTACCAAAATCTGAATTTGATCTAAATATTGGAGTTAAAATCCAAGCACTATATGGTGCACCAAAATTATCATCTCCGTAGTCATTCCATTCTGAAATAACTTTCATCACATCATCCATATCTTTCCCTTCCTCTAAGCTGCACTGAATTGCCTCCATACCTGAGATCTCTATATGATCATCAGCATAGATAACATTAAAGCCAGCAAAAAGAATAGTTAACAGTAGTAATTTAATTTTCATATTTTCCTCTTATATATTTATTATTCTGAAACCTCAAAAGGTCTATTCCTTACATTATTTGCCGTATAAACTCTTGGTTTATCACAATTAAGTATACTTTCAGGTCTAGGTGTTTTTTCCCAAAAAGCATCGTCTAGATATTCCCCTAATTCTTCCCAAGAGTTATAACTTACGTTCAAGAAGAAATCCCCTTCAAACGAATTAGAAGTCCCCGGTCCAGGTACCCATCTCCATACACCACCTGTGAATCCACGTTTATCGTTATATTCATTCCAGGCTTTATCGCTTTCAGCAAGGTCCTTAACGGATTTTCCTTCTTTAAATGAACAGCTATAAACAGCAAAATACGTAGTTTCTCCTTCAACGAAAGGAACTGATGGTGCTCTTGCCTCTATAGCAGTGTAATAACCTTGAGAAGCGCAATCACTTAGTTTAGACCACTGTTCACTTGTTTTTGTTGCAGTTTCAGAAAACCAAGAGTCTTGGATGATTCCTAATTCTTTATGGTTATTCGTAAAACCAACCCAAGCAAAATCAAAATCTATTTCTTCAGATCTAAGGAACGGGGTCATTAAGAAAGCATTGTATGGAGCTAACCAATATTCGTCCGCATAAGGATTTAAAGACTTTTCAACAAATTTGATAACGTCGTCCTTATCTTTGCCTTCTGCGATATTACATTGATAGCCTTCCATGCCATAGCTTACAGGCAAGTGATCATCAGAAAATACAGGTAAAGAAAGCAAAGAGAGTAAAGCTATATTAAATAAATATTTCATGTAATTTCCTTATCTTATTAATCAGAATTAGCTTCAAACCTTACGTTTTCAGCTATATATACTCTCGGATTATCACAAAAAAGAATACTTTCAGGAAGGCTACCGTCATTGCTTGCTTGGTACCTTGCATCAGTTAACCTACCTAATTCAGCCATAGATGAATAAGAAATATTCAAAAGAAAATCTCCTTCAAAAGAATTGGGTGCGCCTGCTCCTGGCCACCATCTCCAAACTCCTCCAGTATGACCTTGCGAGTCCATAAAGGCATTCCAGCCTATATCAGAATTAGCTAGATCAGAACCCTTTTTACCTTCTCTAAAAGAACAGGTCGATACTGCCCAGTAAGTTATTCCGCCTTCTTCAAAAGCCACCGAAGGTCTCCTAGCTTCAAACACTCCATATTGCATGTAGGAAGGACAAGGAGCTGCTTTATCAAACTTAGCAGCAAGCTTTGAGCCTGTAGCAAGCCATTCATCTGTGATGATTCCCAAATCTTCTTGAGTATTGGAAAACCCTAACCAAGCCATATCAAAATTGATATCACTTTCTGATTTAAGCAAAGGTCTTAACATTGCTGCAGAATAAGGTACCGAAAAATTCTCATCAGCGTGCTTATTCCAAGAAGGAATAATTCTTTGAACATCCGTATAACTTTTCCCATCTGCAAAGTTACATTGATAAGCTTCCATGGAATATGTCGTTGCGGCTGTTATTGATAAAGAACAGCAAGCTAATGCAACTATAAAAATTTTATTAATCATTATTTTCCCCTTAATAATTTAAGTTAGTTGTTAACTGAAAGTGTTGTGCAAGTCATCATAAAGTCAATAACAGGAGTTCTAATGCTATTGAATTCTGACATAGCTTCACTCATCCAAACCGAGTCTCTTTGATCAAAGAAAGCACCAAGGCGTGAAGAAGTTGGGGCTTGGACACTTGCCATCACCGTTCCCGCTCTATCGCCAGAGGCCACTGAACCATATAAAGAAACTGAAATATCATCAAAACCATTGCTAGCAGCAGCATTTTCCATTCTAGTTAGAGCCGAGGCATAACCGCTAACATCGTCCGTGCTTGAAATTAGATTATAATTTGCAACGGAGGTACCTACTGCCCCAACTTCACCACTTTTAATAGCAAACATTAAGTCCCTTCTAGTCACTTCTCTTTTAGAGGCAATCTTCCTTATAGCTCTTTGTACATTTTTGTCGGTAAAGAATCCTGGGTTACTCATCATGGCCGAAACAGAAGGAGCAAAATTCCATACGTAGTGTTCATTTACATTTGCACCACCAGCAACGGGTGAGCAAATACCTGAGGCAAGAACATCATCTCCTTGCGCTTCCTGAAAAACAGGTTGGCTCTCTGTTAACCACTTCAAATAACCCTCTGGATCATCTGTAGTGATAGTTATAACATTAAGTCCTTGCAAGGCAAACACGCCAGAAGAACTTAAAAGCAAAGTTAATAAAGTAAATTTCTTTAGTATTTTTTTCATTCTTTTCTCCATTAATTAATTTTGTTGAGAAACTCTGACGCCTGTAACGTTGTAAACCGCCCTATTACTACAAGTCATTAAGTCTCCATAAATTGACTGGAATACTTGATTTCCGCCACCATTTACAGCCTGGTCAACAGACCTACCCCATTCAGCATGATTGTCCGCATCTTGACTCCAAAGAAAATCAGCGTCAAAACGTGAGGGTATACCTGAACCTGGGTACCATCTTCCTGCCCCGCCTTTCATATTTAATGAATCAGCATAGTCATTAAATTTTTTGTCAGCAGCTACAACTTGATCATACGTAGTTCCTTCAGTCAGAGAACACCAGACTATTGAAGTAACGCCCTGATTGTCTCCATCTTCAGATTGAAGATCTCTTACACTCTCATAACCCCAGTTTGTGTGATCATTACAGGGTGTAACTTTATTGAACTTATCATTTATTTTTAGTCCCTTTGGCTCCATCATTAAAGCTTGAGCTTTTCCTAGCTCTTCCCAAGTTGGCGAAGCACCGATCCAAAAGAAATCAGCTGTTTCCTCTTCACTATAGAAATAAGTAGAAAAAATCCACGCACTGTATTGAACATCACTATCATCTACATAATCATTCCATTCCTCAGTTATTCGCATTAAATCACCCATGTCTTTACCAGGAGCATAATTACATGCAAAGCCTTCTACAGGTAAAAATGTAGGTGCTTCATCATGATTGTCTGCAGTTACTGAAAAAGAAAGGACCAAAATTAGAGGCAATAGTGCCTTAGAAATACTATTCATATTTTCTCCCCAAAAGTTAATAATCTGTTTTAGACTCTGATCAGAAACTTTCCCCAGAAAATTAGCCGAATGGAAATCTAGAACTGACTTTAGTATCTCATATTGAGACACTTTGTCTAGTTTGCAAAACTTTAAATGAAAAAAGCTGCTTAATGAGTGTTATTCCTAAAAAATATACTCTTTAAATAGCCAAAGAAACTGTTATTTTTTAAGGTGTATAAATCAATTTGATCGTATAAGTCTTCTAAGCCCAAAGGGTCTTTAAATAATTCCATTCTAGTTAATCCTTCTATAGAGGGATCAAGCTCTTTGATAATTTTGGCAGGGTTTCCACCTACAACTACGTTATCTGGAACGTCTTTTACGACTACAGCTCCTGCAGCAACTATACTATTCTCTCCGATAGTAACGCCCTTCCCTACAATAGCGCTATCCCCTATCCAAACATTGTCTTTAAGGACAACTGGAGAGGTCTTACCAACAGGGGTAGCTCTATCGTAAATACCATGCCAGTCAGCGTCAGAAACATATGAACTATTAGCAAACATACACCCTTTACCTATAGTTATTTTAGAGGCTGAAGCAATTCTTACACCAGGTGTTAATAGGCAATAATCATCTATGATTATTTCTCCATCGTGATCACCTAAGTTCCAAGTTGTTAGGTGGATATAATTATCTGGGGAAGCTACCATCGTTGGATAGTCACCTATAGTGATTTTTTTTCCAAAAATATCTAGATACCTAGAACCCATAATATTTGGTCCTTTTCCAAAAGATTCAAACTGAGGCGCAATGAATTTCTTAATATAGAAATCATTGTATTTTGAAAATATCTTTTTAAGCCAATAAGGTCTGTTGTCTTGTCTGATAGCTAACCTCGATTCTTTTGCTACATGATATGATACGCACCTTCTATGGAACAACCCTTAAATAAATCTAAGAGTTTATTATCAAGTAAAGCTCGAATAGAAGCACATAGTTTCTTTAAGCTAGCAGCTCCCATGTTTTTAACTCAATTGGCATTGCAATTAATTCAAGTTAATTCAGTAATTCAATCTGGTAATTATTCTACTGATGTTCAAGCAGGAATTATGTTGGCTGGTAATTTATGGTTTCCAGTCATGGTAGGTATAGGGGGAGTTCTGTTCTTTGTAACTCCGATGGTAGCTCAGCTTTTTGGGGCAAATAAAATAGATGAAATTGGTCCTCTAGTGAGACAAGCTATATGGTTATCAATACCTATAGTCTTACTAGGTATGTTAATTTTGTCTCAAGCTTCCTGGATACTAGGGGTGGCTAGAGTTGATCCTGAGATAATCAAATATTCAGAAGAGTACTTAAGTTTCTTTGTCTTTGCATTGCCTGCAATACTCTTAAGCCAACCATTAAGGTCTTTGTGTGAGGGGACAACCAGACCTCTTCCAATTACCTGTTTAAATATACTAATGTTAATTATTGCCATAATTGGTAATTACACTTTCATATACGGGAATTTTGGGTTTCCTGAAATGGGCGCACGAGGTGCTGGTTTGTCTGCAGTTATTGGAACTTGGACTTCATTTACCCTGTTAATTTTTTATTTAAAAATTAAAAAAGAATACAAACCCACTCAGTTATTTTCTAATTTTGATCTTCCAAATCTAAATACTTTAACAGAGATTCTTAGAGGAGGAATACCTGTTGGGCTAGGAAACTTTATTGAACTTAGCATGTTTAGTGGAGCTGGAATAATACTTGGAAGATTTGGAAGTGAAGTCATAGCCTCTAATGGCATAGCACTAACAATTGGAGGACTTTTCTTTATGGTTCCTCTTGCTGTTGGAAATGCCGCCGCTGTTAGAGTAGGTAATAATGTTGGTGCAAATGAATTAATTGCTGCTAAATATAGTTCTTATTTCGCACTTAGATTGGCAGTTCTATGCGCATTTATTTCCAGCATACTAATAATTATCTTCGCAGAATCTTTAGCCGGTATTCTTAATAACAATCCAAAAGTTATTTCTTTAGCAGTAACTTTGTTATTTTTTGCCGCTTTCTTTCAAATTGCTGATGGATTAGCAATGGGTGGCATAGGTGCTTTAAGGGGATATAAAGATACGTTTGGACCCATGAAAATAATGGCACTTTCTTATTGGGGAATAGGCTTACCTGTTGGAGTTATCTTATCGACAACAAACTTAATCGTTGAACCGATGCAAGCCGTTGGTATGTGGATAGGTATTTGTTTAGGACTATTGGTGGCAGCTACCCTAATGGTCCTTAGAGTTAAAGAAACTTCAAACCGGTTTATTAGTGAACACCAAAGTTGATGCAAAGGGCCTGAAGTGCCCGGAACCCATCATGATGCTGCATAAAGCTATCAGAGAATCACAACATGGCGATAAAATAGAAATCATTGCAACTGACCCAAGCACTGAAAGAGACATTGATAAATTTTGTGAATTCTTAGGTCACAAATTACTAAAAAAGGAAATTGAACAAGGTAGCTTTTATTATCTTGTTGAGAAGCGAGATAAGAATATAATAGGAGCTTAATAGGAGACAAAATGACTGCTTATATTAATCAACAATGGTTATTGGATAAGAGACCTTCAGGTATGCCAGAAGATGAGTGCTGGAAGTTTAACGAACATGAAGTTCCTGAACTAAAAGAAGGAGAACTATTAATTAAAGTTCTTTATCTCTCAATTGATCCTTACATGAGAGGAAGAATGAATGACGGTGAATCTTATGCAGACCCTGCTGCATTAGGAGAACCTATGACAGGCGAAAGTGTTGGTGTGGTCGTTCAAAGCAAGTCAGATAAATATATTGTAGGTGACTATCTTTGTGTTCACCAAGGCTGGCAGACCTACATAGTGGCTAATGATGAAAACCCTGCATTATTTAAAGCAGATCCCTCTATTGTTCCTTTATCTACGTATTTAGGCACAGTCGGCATGCCAGGAAGAACAGCTTATTTTGGTCTTTTAAGAGTAGGTTTACCTAAATCAGGAGAAACTATTGTTGTTTCTGCCGCATCAGGTGCAGTGGGTACCGTTGTAGGGCAAATGGGTAAAATCTTAGGCTGTAGAGTAATTGGTGTTGCAGGAGGAGAAAAGAAATGTTCGTACGTAAAAGATGAACTGGGTTTTGATGATTGTATCGATTATAAAGCCGGGAACCTTGAAGAGGATTTAGCTGCAGCATGTCCTGATGGAATAGATATCTATTTTGAGAACGTTGGCGGTCCTGTTAGTAAAGCTGTAGCAAAACTAATTAATCCTGGTGCAAGAGTGCCGATTTGTGGATTTATCTCTGCTTATAATTCAGAAGACATGACTAAAGAAGAAACACCTTTCCATGTTTTTGGAGCTCTTGATCCTGTCCCTGAACATAGATTCTTTGTTGTGACGGAGTGGTTTAAAGAATGGAGACAAGCCACTGACGAACTTTGTAATTGGATAGCAGAAGGAAAAATAAAATATGAAGAAACAGTCACTGAAGGTTTTGAGAATGCCCCTCAAGGCTTAAGAGATGTTTTGAGTGGCAAGAACTTTGGGAAACAAGTAATTAAAGTTGCAGACGAGTAAACTAATTTCCTTCCCATTTAAATTCAGTTCGCTCTTCAATATTTTTTTCTGAATCAAGCATTGAACGCATAGCCTTAGCTGCATCATTGGATCGCATTGTTACATCAAATGCTTCTTGTTCCATTAGGAGTCCTTCTTCTAAAGTCTTATCAAGACCTTGATGAATTATCTTCTTCACTTGTCTAAGTGCTATAGGTGCTCGTGATGCTAGATCTAAGCAATAAGACATAAGTTCTTCACGGAACCCTTCGTGAGGTACTATGTTATTTATTAATCCAAACTCAAAAGCCTCTTTAGGGCTTAATAGTTTTGCATGAAGAATCAAGTCCAAAGCTCTTGAAGACCCTATTAGCCTAGCTAATCTTTGGGTTCCTCCTCCCCCTGGCAATATTCCTACAGAAGTCTCCGGTAAGCCTATTGTGTAAGGACCTTCTGACATTATTCTTAGATCACACCCTAAAGAAAATTCACATCCTCCGCCTGCGGTATTACCATTAATCCCAGCAACAACTATTGCTTCTAAATCTCTTAAACGAAGAAGCATTTTATGGAAATTATGAAGTTCCTTAGGAGGGCTAGATTTTGAACTAACTTTTTTAGCTTCAGAAATATTCTTTTCTGCTGAATCAGCTAATTCACCCACTTCATAATGTTTAATAAAAACATCTTCTCCTTCTCCAGTGAAGGCTAGAACCCTTAGATCTTTCTTCTTCTCTATTTGATCTAGGAAATGATGAACTTCCATCAAACTTTCAGAAGTGAAGGTATGCGTGGGAGGATTGGTTAAAATACAAATAACCACATGACCATGATCTTCTATTTTTAAATGTTGATATTCTTTTACCATCCTGTTATTTCCGCAACTCCCCTTCCTATCTCAGCAGGGCTTTTAACTGTATAAACTCCAGCTGCCTCTAAAGCTTTAAATTTATCTTCAGCTGTCCCCTTACCTCCTGCAATGATTGCACCAGCATGTCCCATTCTTTTACCAGATGGGGCAGTTACGCCTGCTATATAAGAAACCACCGGCTTAGTTACATTTGATTTAATAAATTCAGCAGCAACCTCTTCTGCAGTTCCTCCTATTTCACCAACCATCACAATTGCTTCTGTTTGAGGATCTTTCTGAAATAAATCTAATATATCTACAAAGCTAGAACCAGGTATTGGATCTCCTCCGATACCGACACAACTTGTTTGTCCAAAACCAAAATCAGTTGTTTGTTTGACCGCTTCGTATGTAAGGGTACCAGACCTCGATATGACTCCCACTTTACCAGGAACATGAATATCGCCTGGCATAATTCCCATCTTGCATTCGCCTGGAGTGATAATTCCAGGGCAATTTGGTCCAATTAATCTGACTCCTAAATTATCACACCTAACTTTCACTTCAAGCATATCAATTGTAGGTATACCTTCTGTAATACATATAACCAGAGATATTCCTGCTTCAGCAGCTTCGAGTATGGACGCCTTACAAAATCTTGCCGGAACAAAAATAATGCTCGCAGTAGCTCCAGTTTTATCTACCGCTTCATTAACTGAATTAAAAACAGGTAAGTCTAAGTGTGTTTGTCCTCCCTTACCAGGAGTCACGCCTCCCACTAATTTGGTACCATAATCTATGCACTGAACACAGTGTTGTGTTGCCTGACCTCCTGTAAAACCCTGACAAATTACCTTGGTATCTTTATTAATTAAAATACTCAACTTATTTCTCCTTTGGATGCTTTAACTGCCAATTCAGCTGCTTCTTGTAAATTCGAAGCCGGGATAATATTTAAATCACACTTATCTAATATCTTAAGGCCTGCTTCTGCATTATTACCTTCAAGTCTTACTATCACAGGAACAGATACGCCCATAACCGTAAGTGCTTCTACAATGCCGTTAGCTATGACGTCACATCGAACAATTCCCCCAAATATATTGATCAGGACAGTGTTAACATTTTTGTCAGATAATATAATTTTAAAAGCTTCAGCAACTCTTTCTGCATCAGCTGTCCCACCTACATCAAGAAAATTAGCAGGCTCTCCTCCATGCAGCTTGATAATGTCCATGGTTCCCATTGCTAGACCGGCACCATTCACCATACACCCAATATTTCCTTCAAGAGCGACGTAGCTCAAACCCCATTCAGCTGCTTTTGATTCTCTTTCATCTTCTTGAGATGAATCTCTCATCTCATTAAGAGCTTCTTGCCTGTAGAGGGCGTTAGAATCTACATTTATTTTGGCATCTAAACAAAGCAAATCCCCGGTACTAGTAATTACAAGTGGGTTAACTTCTAGTAAAGCTAAATCCTTTTCTAAAAAAAGTTTTACCAACCCTTTATATATATCTCTAAATTGAGAACTTTGAGATTCATTGAGCTCTAAATGTAAAGATAGGTGGTCAGCATCTTTATCATTAGTACCTTCAATAGGATCTACCTCTACTTTAAAGATTTTGTCAGGCGTTTCTTCAGCTACTTCCTCAATATTTACTCCACCTTCAGTGGATGCCATTATAACTAGCCTTTGAGAGGCTCTATCAATAACAGCACCCAAATAAAGTTCATTCTCTATATCAGTACAAGTCTCAACTAAGATCTGATTTACAAGCTGACCATTTTCATCAGTTTGAAAGGTTACCAAGTTAGTTCCAATCCATTTATCAGCAAAGTCTCTTACTTTTTCAATTTGATCAACTACCTCAACTCCACCAGCTTTTCCTCTGCCGCCCGCATGGACTTGTGCTTTAACTACCCATTTTGAAGTACCTAAAGATAGAGCAGCCTTCTCTGCATCATCTGCAGACGAGGCAGCTACCCCTTCGGAAACAGCTATCCCGTAATCTCTGAACAGTTGTTTAGCTTGGTACTCATGAAGATTCATAAATTTATCCTAAATTAAGAAGCCTATATTATGGAATTCGAGAATAAGATAAAAACTTCAAATAATTTGCCAGTTTATTATTTTTTTTATCTTTTTATAAGTTTATTTCTGATTTTTGAAATAGCTTCTGTCGGATTTAATCCCTTAGGGCAAACCGATACACAATTCATGATGCCATGACACCTATAAAGACTAAAAGAATCCTCTAAATTATCTAGCCTTTCTTCGGTAGCTTCATCTCTGGAATCAGCTATAAAACGCCAAGATTGAAGCAGAGCTGCAGGGCCTAAAAACTTATCAGGATTCCACCAAAAAGAAGGGCAAGAAGTTGAACAACATCCACATAAAATACATTCGTAAAGACCGTCTAGCTCCTCTCTCTCTTTTGGGCTTTGAGTCCTTTCAATTTCAGGATTATCAGTATTAGTTATTAGGTAAGGTTTAACTTTTTCTAATTGATCAAAGAATTGTTTCATATCAACTATTAAGTCTCTAACAACAGGTAGACCAGGCATCGGCCTTAAAGTAAGTTTATTTCTTTTGACTGCTTCAGACAAAGGCGTTACACAAGCTAAACCATTTTTGCCATTGATATTCATACCGTCAGAACCGCAAACACCTTCCCTACAAGATCTACGGTAAGATAAAGAGGGATCTTGATCTTTAGCTAGATGTAAAGCATCTAAAACCATGATGTCTTTATCCGTGGGAACCTCAATACTGATATCTTGCATGTAAGGCTTTTCATCAACAGAAGGGTCGTATCGATAAATGCTCATCGTTAATGATTTTATCTGTTCAACAGGAATAGTTTGGCTCATTAATAACTCCTCACCATTGGCTGAAAGGCTTGTAAAGTTTTAGGTCTATTGTTCACATCTCTTTTGCTAACTTCTTTAGTTTCTGAAAAGTAGATAGAGTGCTTTAACCAATTGTCGTCATCTCTATCCGGATAATCATCTCTTGCATGAGCGCCTCTACTCTCTTTCCTAGTATTAGCGGTTATTGCAGTAGCTTCAGCCACTTCAAATAAGTTCTGCATTTCCAATGCTTCAATTCTGGCAGTATTAAACGTTGCCGATTTATCTTTCAAGTACATGTTTTTAACTTCTTCTCTAACTTGAGATAAATCTTCTATTCCCTTTTCCATTAAGTCTTCTCTTCTAAATACTCCAAAATTATTCTGCATGTTTTGCTGCATTCTTTCTTTAAGAACGCTTACTTGTTCTCCTTCAGAAGAAGCGTTCAGTTTATTTAGTCTTTCTAAGGCCTTATCAATATCGTCATGAGAAGCACCTTTTAACTCTACGCCTTGTTTCATAGTTTCTTCTATGTGAATCCCAGCTGCTCTTCCAAAGACCACTAAATCTAATAAAGAATTTCCTCCCAACCTATTCCCTCCATGAACAGACACACATGCAACTTCACCTGCGGCATATAATCCATCAATAATTTCATCTTTTCCGTCTTTGACAGTAATGACTTGTCCTTTAATGTTAGTTGGAATACCGCCCATCATATAATGACAGGTTGGAACAACTGGAATGGGTTGAACGGCAGGATCAACACCAGCAAAGGTTTTCGATAGTTCTGTTATACCAGGGAGCCTCTTATGTACAACTTCTGGCCCTAAATGATCAAGTCTCAAAAATATATGATCTTCATTTGGTCCACAACCTCTACCTTCTAGAATTTCTAGTGCCATAGATCTAGCTACAACGTCTCGGCTTGCAAGATCTTTTGTATTAGGAGCATACCTTTCCATAAACCTTTCGCCATCTTTATTTAATAAATATCCACCCTCTCCCCTGCAGCCTTCAGTGACCAGTGTTCCAGCTCCATGAATACCTGTTGGGTGAAATTGCCACATTTCTATATCTTGCACTGGCATTCCTGCTCTCAAAGCCATTCCTATACCGTCACCTGAATTTATAAGAGCATTTGTGGTCGAGGCATATATCCTGCCCGCTCCTCCAGTAGCTAAGACTGTCGCCTTTGATTTAATGTAATAGATTTTTCCAGTTTCTATCTCAAAAGCTATGACTCCGACAACCGCACCATCGCTATTTAATACCATATCAACAGCAAACCATTCATTTAAGAAATTAGTTCCAGCTTTTAAATTCGCTTGATAAAGAGTGTGCAGTAAACTATGACCAGTTCTATCTGCAGCTGCACAAGTTCTAGTGGCCTGCCCTCCCTTCCCATAATCTTTAGATTGACCCCCAAATGGTCTTTGGTAGATTCTTCCTTCTTCAGTTCTAGAAAAAGGCAATCCCATATGCTCTAGTTCGAAGACTGCCTTAGGACCTTCACTACACATATATTCAATAGCTTCCTGATCTCCTATATAGTCTGACCCTTTAACTGTATCAAACATATGCCATCTCCAATCATCATTAGGATCATCGCTTTGAATAGCACAAGTTATCCCTCCTTGAGCAGAAACAGTGTGGGAACGAGTTGGAAAAACTTTAGATATTACAGCTGTGTTCAGACCTGATTCAGCTAATTGAAGAGAGGCTCTCATGCCAGCCCCGCCGCCGCCAACTATAATTCCGTCAAATTCTATTACGGGGAGGTCTTTAGCATTTATTATTTCATTAACTAACATATATTTACCAAATTATAAAAAAGGACCAGGTTAAGACCAAAGCAATTACTGCGGCAACAAACAATCTAAAGACTAAGTATGCGTATTTGTCAAAATTTCCAAAGAACTTAGGAGTTAAATAATCAGTAGCGATAGCCCATGTTCCTCTCCAGGTATGAATAGCAAACGCTAAGAAGAAAGCAGAAGTTAAAATTTTATTTATTGGACTTTGAAAAAAAGAAGACCACTCTTTGTAATTAATTCCAGCAGCTGAAACAACAGATGCTGTTAAATAAATTGAATATATCAATATAAGAACAGCGCTGAGTCTAATGATTATAAAATCTTTTGTACCTGGTCCAAATTTTCTCATTTAAAGTACCAAATATTCATATAAATTGAATATATAAATTAAGACAATTATAGACACAACAAATGTAAGGCTAAAAATTAACCAAGTCAGTAGATTCCCTGATTTTATAGTTTCTCCAAGACCGAGTGTTTCTACTAAGAGTTTTTTTACACCTGCCAACAAGTGATAAACAAAACCCACAAAAAGAAAAAAAATGATCAGCTTAAATAGAATCAATTCTTGAAATGAGTTTTGCAAATTAGTGAATCTTTCTTCAGATTCCAAGGAAATACTTAGCAACCAAACTACTAAAGGGAAGCAAATGAAGACAGCCAATCCTGAAACTCTATGTAAAATAGAAGAAACTCCGATAATTGGAAGATTTGTCGTAAGTAAATTTAGATTTACTGGTCGTTTGTCTTTTTCTATCACTTTTCCTATCAAGAATTTGCTTTCGCGGGGCATTTAAAGCGCTCTCATTATAGTTTCAGAGGCCTTCAAATACCAATATCTTTTAGCTTGGTTTAGGTGCCTCTAGTTTAGATGAAATAAAGTAAACAGATATGAAAAGAGGCAAGATAAACAAAAAAGGTAAATCCATAGAACTTGAATACAGCAAACCGCTTAAGAAAGGCCCTAAAGCAAAACCCAAACCAGGTGCAACCATTGCCAAGCCAACAGCAGCTCCTTGACTATCAGGATCTGCATTCAAAGAGGCTGAGGCTGTATACCCCGGAGAAGCTAATCCCATACCTAGACCCATGCATGCCATGCCTGAATATATATAAATATAAGACGGTGAGAACACAATAAGAAGACTACTAGCAATAAACAAAGGTATAGAGTATTTGATGAGATCTAGCGAAGGCCCCTTAAATCTTTGAACGAAAGTAAGCTGAACTATTATTGCTGTAAATGCCATGGTTCCTAATAATAAAGCTGTAGACCTAGCTGTTTCATCTAAAGATAAAGAAAATCTATCTTGAATATAATAAGCAGTCACTGACTGCACAATTGCAAAAGCGGTAAAAATTATCACACCTATAGAAATCAACAATTTCATGTTGTAATTCAATGTTGGTCTCTTATTTTCTATTGCATTAGAGACAGTACTTTTTTTATTGGGTAAGAATAATAAAACAAACACTATTGCAACAATCATAAGAAGAGACATTACGACTAAAGGAGTTAACAAACTAAATCCCTCAATTTTTGAGTTAAAAACATTGATGCCTATAATCGATCCAACAAGAATAGGTCCTAAAATGGTACCAATATTATTTGCAGCTCCGAATTTACCCATTCCTGAAGACCTCTCTTCTAACGAAGTAACATCAGCCACATAAGCACCAGTTGCAGGACGAGAAGCTGCCCCTACTGCAGAATTAATAATTCTTGAAACTAGTAAGACAAACAATAAAGAAAATCCTGTTATATAGCCTAGTAGGCCAATCGAAGCTGAGAATAAGAAAATAATGTTGGATAAAACATATCCTGTCAATCCGATTAACAGTACAGATTTCCTGCCTATCTTATCGCTAAGCCTACCCCAAAAAGGTGTAAAAATGATGAACATTGTTGCAGAGATAGATACAACTGTATTAATTTCCATCTCAGAAAATCCAAACTCCCTTCCAATGATTGGCATTGTTTGCCAGTAAACAGACTGCCCCATACTGACGAAAATTATTGTCAACATTAAGCCATATAAAATCTTAGAATCTTCCTTTGAAGCTTCATGGCTTTTGTTGTTCATTTATCAGTATCTACCCTCAGTAAAAAAGCATACTCCATAGCAACTTCTTTAAGGCTCTCGAATCTACCACTAACTCCTCCGTGTCCTGCACTCATATTAACCTTGAAAAGAATTGGGTTCTTGCTTCTAGTGTAGTCTCTTAATTTTGCAACGTATTTGGCAGGTTCATAATACTGGACTTGAGAATCCCAAAGCCCAGCAGTAACTAAAATACTTGGGTAAGTTAAATAATCAATATTATCGTAAGGCGAGTACTTCATCATATACTCAAATTCTTCCTTAATTTCTGGATTTCCCCATTCATCATACTCTCCTGTGGTGAGAGGAATAGAAGGGTCAGACATCGTTGTTATAACATCAACAAAAGGAACGTTAGATATTATTCCTTTATATAAAGATGGCTCCATATTAACTATAGCCCCCATTAATAACCCTCCAGCACTTCCTCCTCCGGCATAAACTCTTCCCTCTTCTCCATATCCTAAATTCAGCAGACCTTTAGTCACATCAATAAAGTCATAAAAAGTATTTAATTTATTGAAAACTTTTCCATCCTCATACCATTCTCTTCCTAATTCTTGACCTCCTCTAATGTGAGCAATAACAAAAATGTAACCTCTATCCAAGAGCGACAATCTAGACGAACTGAATCCAGCATCAATTGAATTACCATAGGAACCGTAACCATAGACAAACATAGGGTTATTTTTCTTTCTAAATTTTGTTCTCTTGTAAACCAAAGATACGGGTACTAGTGTTCCGTCTCTTGCTTCTATTAACTTTCTCTCAACTTTATAATCACTACTTGAAAAATTACCTTTAACTTCGGCTTGCTTAAGCAATCTTTTTCTTGCCGTATCCAGTTTTGCAGAAAATAAACTATCGGGCGTTCTCAAACTAGAATATCCAAAATAAAACTTATCAGCATCATATTCAGGGTTAGCTGCAAGATAAGCACTATAGGTAGGATCATTAAAGTTTATCTTCTTTTCAGAATTATTTATTTTATCAACTATTCTTAAGCTCCTTAATCCATTCTCTCTCTCCATAATTACCATGTGCTCAGGAAAAGGTAGTACGGACTGCAGTAAAACATCCTGCCTGTGGGCAATCAATTCTTGCCATTTATCTTTACTTGAAGAATCATCGATTGAAGAAGCCATTAATCTAAAATTCTTTGCTAACCAGTTGGTCTCTACCAGAAACCTATTATCCTCTGGATCATGCTCTATCGAATAAAGATGGTCAGGCTCTCTAACTAAAAATGCTTCTGGCTTGTTATTCGGACTATTAGCTTCGATAAGTTGAACCTCCGAGCTAGTTGTAGAGGATATATATATCTCTATATATTCCATCGACCTTGAGTTACCAACAGAAAGATAGAAAGTAGAATCTTTTTCTTCATAAACCAATATATCTTGGTCTTGACTGGAACCAATCTCATGTCTAAATACCTTAAAAGGTAGAAGTGTTTCATCATGCCTTAAAACATAGAAGAAGTACTTTCCATCTGCAGACCAGGCCATGTCTCCCGAGGTATTTTCTAAAATAAGCTCCGATGTCTTACCTGAAATTAAGTCTTTAAACTTAATCTTGTATTGGCGCCTTCCACTAATGTCTTCTGCGAAAGCTAAAAGGTTTTCATCTGGAGAAACACTCCAATTGGCAAGTTGATAAAATTCACTTTCCTTGGCAAGTTCATTTACGTCCAAGAGAATAATTTCTTTAGAATTCTTATTCTTCCTTCTTATATAAATTGCATGTTCTTGTCCTGGTTCATATCTTCTAAAATATTCATAATTCTTTAGTCTAATTGGAACAGAATCCTCCTTTTTTGGGATCCTGTTAGTTATTTCTTCAAACAGTTGGTCTCTTAAGTCAGACCCAGAATTAAACCAATTTTCAAGATATTTGTTTTCGGATTCGAGATGTGAAATTACCTGAGAGTCCTCTCTCGTGTCATCACGCATCCAATAATAATTATCTACTCTCTTAACTCCATGAGCTTCGAAAGTTACAGGGACTTTATTGGGGGAAGGAAGTTTTAGATTACTCAATTCTTCTGTATGTATAGGGTTTATTAAAGAAATGGTGAAATAGATTAACAGAATATAATGAATCTTCTTAAACATAGTTTATTTTTTCCTTTTCTTAACTAATCTCTTTCTCTTCTTTATTTGCCTATCAGTTAATTTATTTGGCTTATTCTTATATGGGTTGTTCTGCTCCTTATAAATAATAGATAAAGGAGTTGAATCTAGATCAAGCTTACTTCTAAAGAAGTTTTCTAAGTATTTTGTATAGGAATCTTGTAATTCTTTTAAATTATTGCCATGAATTAAAATCTTAGGAGGGTTCTTGCCTCCGGCGTGAGCGTACCTTAACTTTGGCCTAAACCTTCCAGACATTGGGGGCTGTTGATTCATTAGTGCTTCTTTGAGAACTTTATTCAAAACAGAAGTGTCTAGCTCTTTGATGCTAGCTCGATATGCCTTTTCTGCTTTACTTATAAGCTTCTTTAGTCCAATCCCTTCCTTCGCAGATATAAAATGAGGTTTTAGATGACTAGCAAATCTAATCTTTCTATTAATATTCTTTTCTAATTCAGCCTTAGAAGTTTCGCTTAACAAATCTAATTTGTTAGCTGCTATGACAATTGGCCGTCCCAAGGTTAAAGAGAGCCCTAATAGATGTGCATCCTGATCAACAATATTTTCTGAAGAATCTATAAGCAAGATAACAACATTAGCTTTCTTTATAGACTCTACTGATTTTGAAACTGAAAACTTCTCAGTTTCTTCTTTTATAGATCTTTTCCTTCTCATTCCAGCAGTATCAATGAGAATAATTTTTTTTGAACCCAAATATAATGGCACTTCTATTGAATCTCTTGTTGTTCCTGACTCTCTAGATACCAGAACTCTTTCTTCTCCCAACAACTGATTTACCAAGGTCGATTTTCCTGCATTGGGACGTCCTATAATAGAAATTCTCATAGAATCTGACTTAGAAATATCAGATTCAGATATCTCTTCTACATCGTCTAATTCATCTAAAAATTCGGTTAACTCGTACAGGCCTCTATTGTGAGCTGCAGACATTTTGATAGAAGTCTTAAATCCTAAACCTTCAAATTCACTTGCGAAGTCTGATATCCTCTCGTTATCTACTTTATTAATTAGTAGAATAATTTTCTTATTGTGCTTTCTTAAAGAGCTTGCAATTACCTTATCTAAAGGCATTAGGCCTTCTATTGCATCAACGATAAAAAGGATAGTATCTGCTTCTTGGATAGCACTTTCAGTCTGATTCCTTATAGCTTCAGACATGTCACTACTCTCTAAACTAATACCGCCTGTGTCAATTAGAACTGAAGAAGAATTTCTTAGATTTCCGTATTGCCTATCTCTCGTTAAACCAGAAAAGTCTGCTACTAAAGCTGATCTAGAGCCAGTAAGTATGTTAAAAAGTGTAGATTTTCCTACATTCGGACGGCCTACTATTGCTATTACGGAAGACATTTTTCTAGGAACAACAAATTTGCTGTTGTTAATTTAAAGAAATTCTAAATAATTTTCCTGCTTCATCTACTACAAGTAGATAATTTCTTTCAGATGTTATTTCTTTAATGGGTTGCCTTGAAATTCTTTTTCTACCTTCAAACTTACCATTTTGGACATTTAGTAGATGGACATAGCCTTCGAAATCTCCAACCACAATATAATTATTGATAGAAACAGGTGAACTAAGTTTTCTTAATTTTAATCCTGACTGTTCCCAAATAAGTGCACCTGTAGCTGTACCAAAAGCTTTTACTGTATCGTCTTCAGAAACTGCTACAACTCTATTTCCGTTTGATGCTAGATCTTTGACTGTTGATAACTCTTCTTGCCAAACTGGTCTTCCCTCTCTCAAACTTATTGCAGTTATATTTCCTTGATAAGTGGCAGATATCAATAGGTCATTTGTTATTAAAGACTTACCATCAATATCAATTATTCTCTCTAATTCCGATTTTCCTTCATTAATTGTTATTGGTATTTCAAGCCTTACAGCGCCTGAATCTGGGTAAAGCATCGCTATTTTTCCATTGGCAAAGCCTGCAAAAATGAACCCTTGATCAATAAAAGGTATGGAAGTTCCTCTAAGAGTTAATTTGGGAAGTATGGTTTGATGAAACCATTGCCTTTCCCCTGTTTTAAAATCGTAACCAGCTATCCTTCCATCTCCGGTTTGGGCAACAACCATATTGCCGTTATTAACTGGAGGGACAAGAACTTCACTGGAAGTTTGTGATCTCCATAATTCTGCTCCATCTTCGTAGTCTAAAGCCACCAAATGGCCGTCTAAAGTTCCGTAAGTTATTGTTTTAAAATTTACCGTAATCGCACCGGATACTGAGTCACCTTTATCAATGGACCATAAAGTACTTCCCGTTTTAGAATCAATTGAAGCTAAATATCCTTCTGAACTTACAAAAAAGATTTTTTCCTCATAAACCGAAGGGATTAATCTGCCAAAATTATTTTCAGACCCAAAATTTGATGACCAATCTTCTAATAAATCTATACTTGATTCGATTAAAACTAACTTAGCAGGTCCTACTTCTTCTTCATCTCCCCAGAACTTCATCCAGCTTAAAGAAGAGCATCCACTTAGGATTAACAAAATAGTTAGCAAACAAATAAATTTAAGCTTATTCAATTTCAACTCCTGGAAGGTCGGATATTTTCATAGCCAGTAAAGCTTTAGTTGTTTGGCTTGGAGTGCTTTGCATAGCTTGCATATAGCTTATCTTTGCTAAATCAAACATCTCCAATCCATTTTCGGCATCTCCCTTTAGCTCTAACAAAGTCGCCGTTAAATTCTCTTGGCCATTGAATAAATTAAGAGTCTCTTGATATTCTGCATTTGATAAGTAAATCTTACTTAAGCGCGTTTGTGCTGCATTAACAATAGGATTAAATTCAGAAGAATCTACTCTTCTGTTAATTATAGTTTTAAGAATATCTTTAGCTTTTTGATTATTGCCTTCTGCAACACTAACTTTAACTTCATTAAATCTAACCAAATCAGAATATAAACTTTCAGGGTAGGCATCTAATAAAGCCTGACCGCTTAAAGAACCCCCCTCTTCTGATTCAAGATATCTTTCAAATAAAACAGCTGACTCATAATTTTTAGTATTCCTTGTATCAGTTAGATAATCTCTAGAGACTATAGAAGCTACTACTAATATTAATAGTCCTATAAAGCCATATTTATACTTATCCCAAATAGAAATTAATATTTCTTGTTGTTCTTCTTCTGTAGCTGAAAAAAAGTTAGCCATTTATATTCCAAATTTATTTATAGATTTCTTTTAATCTTTTGTCTAAATCTACGTCAGTTAAATTTTCTTGTTTAGACTTAGATCTTAAATCTTTAAGAGATAATGTATTAGTTTCTAACTCTTCTTCACCTAAAATAAGTGCAAAACTAGCACCTGATTTATCTGCTTTCTTAAATTGAGATCCGGCACTCTCCATACCCATATTTATCTTTATAGTGGCAGAAGGGAACTTGTCTCGAATAGATTCAGAATACATTATAGCTTTTTCAATACTATTTTCTGCTAAACAAATAAAATAAAAGTCTATATTTCTGATATTACTTTCTTCAAAAGATGTGCTCTTCAAAGAAAGAATTAATCTCTCCATGCCTATCGAGAATCCGATAGCAGGACAGGGTCTTCCTCCAAGCTCTTCTACTAAATTATCGTACCTACCTCCCCCGCAAACAGTATCTTGAGATCCAAGGACATCTGATTTCCATTCAAAAACAGTTTGATTGTAATAATCTAATCCCCTAACGAGTTTAGAATTTATAAGGAAATCAATTCCGTTATTATCAAGCATAGTAGTAAGTTTAGAAAACTCATCCTTAGAGTCCTGAGAAATGAATTCTTCTATCTCAGGCGCGCCTGTTAAAATCTTCTTTATAGCAGGGGACTTGGAATCAAGAATGCGAAGAGGATTATCCTTAAGTTTTCTTACTGAATCATCATCCAAATCTGATTGATGGGTTTTAAAATAAGACCTTAATGATTTGACATAACTTTTACGAGCTTCATTATCTCCTATATTATTTATTTCTAGCCTTATGCTTTTTTCTAAGCCTAACTCTTTCCAAAGTCTAGCAGTAAGAAGGATTAATTCTGCATCGATCTCAGCAGACCTTATTCCAAAGACTTCTGCGCTGAATTGAATAAATTGCCTAGATCTTCCTTTCTGAGGTCTTTCATACCTAAACATTGGACCTGAATACCAGAGCTTAGGGTTATCCGTCCTGAGCAGATCATTATCTATAGCAGCTCTTACACAGCCAGCTGTGCCTTCAGGTCTTAAGGAAATACTTTCACCTCCTTTATCTTCAAAAGAATACATTTGCTTGGTAACTATATCTGCTGCCTCATTAGATCTAACAAATAGATCAGTTCTTTCAATAATTGGGAATCTGATTTCTTGATATCCATATGCAGAAAATACTTTTTTTATTTTTTTTTCTGCGTACACCCAAGCTTTTACTTCATCAGGTAGTAAATCATTCATCCCTCTAACGGGCTTAATTTTCGACATGCTTCAATTTTTAACGATTAGGTTATCTTCTTCTAGTTTAATTTCTTTAATCTTTTTTCTAATTAGACCTTCTAAGTGTTCTGCTAGTTCACTACTTTCAACTTTATGGTCTGGTTTCCCATCAATATATATTAAATTCTTTGGAGAGCCCCCTGTTACTCCTATTTGAGTATGCTTAGATTCTCCAGGACCATTGACATAACAACCTATCACAGCAACATCTAAATCTTCTATAACATCCTCAAGTCTAGATTCTAATTGATTCATGGTTCCAATCACATCAAAATTCATTCTAGAACAACTAGGACAAGCTATAAAATTTATTCCTCTTGATCTTATTTTTAAACTTCTCAGAATATCCCATCCGACTTTAATTTCATCAACCGGATCCGATGCAAGAGAAATTCTTATAGTATCTCCTATCCCATCCAACAATAAAGAGCCTATACCTATCGAGGATTTAACCGTTCCTGATCTAAAACCTCCAGCTTCAGTAATACCAAGATGTAGGGGCTGGTCAATTAAAGTAGATATTTTTTTATAACTTTCAATAGTCAAAAACACGTCTGAAGCTTTCATACTTAATTTGAAGTCTTCGAAATTTAATTGCTTTAGTATGTTTATATGGTTTAGAGCTGATTCAACCAGGGCATCTGCATTTGGCTCCCCATACTTAATTTGGAGTTTGCGTTCTAAAGATCCGGCATTCACCCCTATCCTAATAGGGACACCATTATCTTTTGCCATCGAAACAACTTCTTTGATCTTTTCTTCTTTTCCAATATTGCCTGGATTAATCCTTATGCAATCAGCTTTTCCTTTAATTGCCTCTATAGCCATCATGTGATCAAAATGAATATCAGCAATTAGCGACAATGAAGTACTTTTCTTGATCTTCGCAAAAGCGATGGCAGATTCTCGATCTGGAACAGAAACCCTAACGAGATCGGCTCCACTATCTTCTAACTCTTTTATTTGCTTCAAAGTGCCCTGTATGTCGGTCGTTAGAGTATTTGTCATACTCTGTACTGATATAGGTGAATCTCCACCAATAAGGACATTGCCAACCTTAATTTGTCTAGACTTCCTTCTTTTTATATTATTATGGGAATTCACTGTATTTCTTGCAGGTAAAACTAAAATTATCTTGGTTCTCTTATTAGCCTAAGTTCATAAGTTAATATTTTATCATTAATTGCTATGAGAGCCTTGTTGTAGGCCTCCTATACCAAATCTAGATACAAAATTAAGCTAACCAAAGAGAGTAACACTAGAATACCAACAATGAGATCTCTATATAGATTGAAATAATTAGCAAAATGCTCAAAGTAACTTATGTCGTTTTTTTTATCTTGATCTGTATTCTCCGAAATAATGCTATCTTCATAAAGTTTAATTATGAAATCTGGATTCAAGTCTAACTTTTTAGAATAGGATCTTAGGAATCCCTTTATAAAGACCTCTCCTCCAGGAATTTCTTTAAATCTATCCTGTTCTAAGGCAAGTAAGTAGGATTCTCTTATCTTTAATTCATTAGAGAGCCTCTTATAACGTAACCTTTTCTTCTTTCTGGCAATCGTTAAGATTTGTCCTACAGAATCTTTGGCATAACCAGACATAATTGAAGTTTACGGATTATTTAGAAAAGAAATAGCTTATTTCCCTTTCGGCTGATTCTTGAGAATCCGATCCATGAACTGCATTAGCATCTATAGAATCAGCAAAATCAGCACGCAAAGTACCTGGCTTAGCTTCTTTAGGGTTGGTATTGCCCATGACTTCTCTATACCGAGAAATAGCGTCTTCCCCTTCTAACACTTGAACCTGTATAGGTCCTGAAGTCATAAATTTAATAAGGTCAGCGAAGAATGGCTTTCCATCATGTTCTATATAAAAACCTTTAGCTTCTTTATCTGATAATTGAATTAATTTCTTAGAAACAATATTCAACCCTTCAGACTCTAGTCTTTCACAAATTTTTTTAGAATGACCTTTAGATACAGCATCAGGCTTAATAATTGAAAGTGTTTTTTCTAAAGCCATAGTTCTCCTTAGTTTCAAGAAAGCGCATTATACGTATAAATAATTTTTTTAGTTAATCTAACTCTTCTATCCATAGCATTTGGATAGCTTCCAAGATCTTTTCATTGCTTTTATTAGGATCGTCATTAAAACGATTCAGATTAATAACAAGGTCACGCAGATCAGTAAATAGGATGTACCTTGGGTCAATATCTGAATGCTTTTCAGATAAATCTATAGCAATTTCAGTTACATCCGTCCAAAGCATTTAATTATTTTCAGATACCATGTTAATTGTGTATTTTGGTAACTCTATTTCCAGTTCTTCTTTGTCTATAATAACTTGACAACTTAATCTAGATTCAGACTCTAAACCCCATGCTTTATCTAGCATGTCTTCTTCATCTTCTTTGGCCTCATTTAAAGACTGGAATCCTTCTCTTATGACAACATGGCACGTGGTGCATGCACAAGACAGTTCACAAGCATGTTCTATTTTAATTCCATTCTCTAAAAGCACCTCAGCTAATGTTTCTCCAGGTTCGGCCTGTATATTAGCCCCTTTAGGACATATTTCTTTATGGGGCTTGATTTTTATTAGGGTCATTGAGACTAGAGCTTAAATCTCTATCTCAAAACTTTCACCGCAACCGCATACAGCTTTTACATTAGGGTTAAGAAACCTTACTCCTTCATTAACGCCTTCTGTATAAAAATCTACCTTGGTTCCTTTTAAGAATTGAAAAGATTCTTTATCGATAAAAATAGAAACATCTTTAAATTCAAATATTAGATCACTGGATTCTTTTTCATGAACATAATCAAGTTCATAAGTATAACCAGAGCAGCCTGAAGCTTCTATAACAGAAAATCTAACCCCCAAACAGTCTTGGTTAGTGAGAGTGCTAGAAAAATGCTCTATAGCTGAATCAGATAAACTAAAGTTATTTGGATCAAATGTTTTTGGTACAGAAGAGTTCATTTTTTTATAACTTTGATTTGTAATCCTCTATTGCTTTATGGATGCTATCTTCTGCCAACACTGAACAGTGAATTTTTATAGGAGGTAAATCTAAAGCTTGAGCAATGTCCTTGTTTTTAATCTCACTTGCTTCTTCAATAGTTTTTCCTACAAGCATATCTACTAGTTCACTAGAAGATGCTATTGCAGAACCGCATCCGTAGGTTTTAAACTTTACATCACTAATAACATGGCTATCATTTTCTGGTTTACATTTTATTTGTAACCTCATTACATCACCACAAGCAGGTGCCCCTACCATACCTGTTCCTATATCTAAATCAGAAGGATCCCACCTTCCAACACTGTTTTTCTCAGGTTCATTTAAAGTATTCTCAAATTTATCTATTACTTTCTTACTGTAGGCCATAATTTCCTCTGTATAATAATTCTAAGTTGCCATCCAATCTACTGAATCTAAATCTATCCCATCCTTGTACATGTCCCATAAAGGAGAAAGTTTCCTTAATTTCTCGACAGAATCTCTAACTAGCTTGATGGTGTATTCTACTTCTTGTTCGTTTGTGAAACGACCAATCGCAAACCTTATAGAGCTATGGGCTAATTCATCCTTCAAGCCTAAAGCCCTAAGTACGTAAGAAGGCTCTAAACTTGCTGATGTACAAGCTGACCCTGAAGAAACCGCAATATCCTTTAACGCCATTATTAAAGACTCTCCTTCTATGTAGTTGAAGCTAACATTTAAGAAACCTGCTGCTCTTAATTCCTCATCTCCATTCAAATAAACTTCTTCAATATCCTTTATGCCATCCCACAACTTGTTCCTTAAAGATTCAATCCTTTTTCTATCTGCTTCCATATCAATTTTTGCAACTCTAAAAGCTTCACCCATACCAACTATCTGATGAGTAGCTAAAGTTCCTGATCTCATGCCTCTTTCGTGACCTCCACCATGTATTTGTGCTTTTAGTCTAACCCTAGGTTTTCTGCTTACATAAAGAGCCCCTATTCCCTTGGGACCATAAGTTTTATGCGCAGAAAATGACATCAAGTCAACATTTAAGGAAGATAGATTTATAGGGAGCTTCCCAGTACTTTGGGCGGCATCAACATGAAAAATAATACCCTTCTCCCTAGTAACATTTCCTAAGGACTCAATATCATTTATAACTCCAATTTCATTATTTAAGTGCATTAAGGAAACTAAAATAGTGTTATCAGTTATGGCTTTTAAAACCTTATTAACGGTTATGATGCCTTTCTTATTTGGTTCCAAGTATGTTACTTCAAAACCTTCTGTCTCAAGCTGTCTACAACTATCCAACACTGCCTTATGTTCGATCTTAGAGGTAATTATATGATTACCTTTTGCTTTATTGAATCTTGCAGAACCTTTTATTGCTAGATTGTCTGATTCAGTTGCTCCAGAAGTCCAAACAATCTCCCTTGGATCACAATTCACTAAATTAGCAACATTTTGTCTTGCTTGTTCAGTTGCCTCATCAGCTTTCCATCCGAAAGCATGAGATCTAGAAGCTGGATTACCAAAATTACCATCCATAGACAGACAATCTTGCATCTTTTCAATTACCCTCGGATCAACTGGAGTAGTTGAAGCATAATCTAAGTATATTGGTAGTTTCATTTTTCGCTAACCTGTAGCTATTAAAAAATTTTTATCTACTTCTGCACTGTTCATTTTTGAATTCAAAACATCTTTTAATGATTTATCCATTAGAAAAGTATTAATATTATCATTCAATTCAGTCCATAAATTATGAGCCATACACTTAGATCCCGCATTGCAAGTTCCTTCTCCAGAGCATTGTGTCGCGTCCATTCTTTTCTCTACAGCGCTTATAATTTCACCTATCATTATTTTTTCACTTGGTCTGGAGAGCTTAAAACCTCCCTTAGGTCCTCTAGATGCAGTCAATATGTCTGCTTTTCTTAGGTAATTAAAAATTTTTTCAAGATAAGGAGCTGGTATTGACTGTCTTTTGGCAACATCAGAGATTTTAGAAAATGAAGATTCATTTTCATTTAAAGCAAGATCTAAAACTGCCGTTACAGCATATTTTCCTTTTGTAGTAAGGTTCATAAACTTAATTATAGATTTCTGACTATTTTTGTCAAGAATATAGCTGCATATCTATTTTATTAATAGGTACATGTACCTTTTAAATTAATCTTTTATAAGAAAATTTAGTATTTCCTTTAAAAACACTAGATAATAGATCAATTTTATGTACCATACACTTACTGGGGATATGAATATAGAAGCTGTATTATGAGCAATATGGATACTAGATATCTTTTTAAAAGGTACAATACTTGGTGGGTGAAGCTAGCCGTACCTAAGGTCTTAAGAGGCCAATTAGGATATGACCTCAGAAAATCTTTAAAGACGCACGACCTAAAAACAGCACAAGATCTTAGATGGGAGGTTGTAGACCAATTAAGGAAAAAAATTGACAGAGCTAAGGGCATAGGAGAAAACCAACAAGTAATTCCTATAGTAGAAGAGTTTGTTCTGCCTACTGATACTTCTAACCCCCAGTACTATCATAAAGTTGTTGATTGCCAACATGCCTGCCCTGCTCATACACCTGTTCCTGAATATATTAGGCAGATATCCCAAGGTAATTATAACGAAGCATATATGCTTAACTGGGAATCAAATGTTTTCCCAGGTATCTTAGGAAGAACTTGCGATAGACCTTGCGAGCCTGCCTGTAGAAGAACAAGAACTCACGAAAAGCCAGTTGCTATATGCAGATTAAAAAGAGTTACTTACGATTTTAAAGATGACATTGCAAATCTTATACCCAATTTAGAAACAAGTAACGGAAAAAAGATAGCACTTATAGGAGGTGGCCCAGCATCTTTAACAGTAGCAAGAGACCTGTCAATGATGGGATATGAATGTACTCTTTTTGAAAGAGATGGAAAGGCGGGTGGATTGATGAGAACAAATATTCCCTCTTTTAGATTACCAGAGAGAGTCTTAGATGAAGAGGTAAATCAAGTTTTACGTTTAGGAATCACTACTGTATTTAATTCAGAAATTAAAAGTATGACAAAACTTCTTGAAGAAGATTTCGATGCTATTTTCGTTGGCACAGGCGCTCCAAAAGGTAGAGATTTAGAGATTGAAGGCAGAGAAGAGGCAGATAAAAATATACACATAGGAATTGATTGGTTGACTAGTATTGCCTTTGAGCACACGACATCAATTGGAAGAAAAGTTCTTGTCTTAGGAGGAGGTAATACTGCCATGGATTGCTGTAGAACATCTATAAGACTCGGAGCAGAAGAAGTAAAAGTAACTGTTAGAAGCCCTTTTGACCAAATGAAGGCTTCTGAGTGGGAAATTGAAGACGCCATGGGGGAAGGCATACCTATTCATGACAATCATGTCCCAAAGAAATTTATTATTAGAGATGGAAAACTTGCAGGGATGGAATTTGAAAAAGTAGAAGCTATATTTGATGAAAATGGGAAAAGATCTTTAGTGCCTATCGGAGAAGACCCAATAATATTTGAATGTGATGATGTATTAATTGCTATAGGTCAGGATAATGCATTTGAATGGATAGAAAGAGATTGTGGAATAGATTTTGGTGAATGGGATATGCCTGTAATAGATAAGGTTACTTTCCAATCAACTAATCCTAAAGTTTTCTTTGGCGGTGATGCTGCATGGGGGCCAGAAAATATTATTTGGGCAGCAGCCCACGGCCATCAAGCGGCCATATCGATTGATAAATTCTGCAACAACAAAGATTTGTATGAGAGACCAGAACCATCAACCACACTTGTAAGTCAGAAGATGGGGGTCCATGAGTGGTCCTATGATAATAACATATCACAAGCGAAAAGATTTCTAGTCCCGCACGCTGATAAAAAAGAAGCATTAAAAGATCTTAAAATGGAGGTTGAACTTGGCTTTGATGAGAATATGGCACTAGAGGAAGCCCAAAGATGTTTAAACTGCGATGTACAAACAGTTTTTTCTGAAGATCTATGTATAGAGTGTGATGCTTGTGTTGATATTTGCCCTACAGATTGTATAAATTTTATTGGAAATGAATCTGAAGAAAATCTAAGAAACAACCTTAGGATCCCTGCATTAAATTTAAATCAAGAAATTTTAGTCTCAAAAGAACTAGAACAAACTTCTAGAGTTATGGTTAAAGATGAAGATGTTTGCCTTCATTGCGGTCTATGTGCTGAAAGATGTCCTACAGGTGCATGGGATATGCAAAATTTTCTTTATCAAGAAGCGAAGGTGTACTCATGAGCAAAATATCTTCAGTTAATGATTTTGTTATAAAGTTTGCTAATGTAAATGGGTCTGGATCTGCTAGCGCCAACCAAATGTTTGCTAAAGGAGTCTTTAGGTCAGGTATACCGGTAAGTCCTAAGAATATATTCCCTTCAAACATTCAAGGCTTACCTACTTGGTTTGAGGTAAGAATTAACGAGAAAGGCTACTTAGGTAGAAGAGAAGGAATTGACATTATTGTTGCAATGAACCCTCAGTCTTATGGACAAGATGTAGCTGAATTAAAGAAAGACGGCTATTTAATTTACGACTCTTCTTGGAGGAGAGACTTTGGAAGAGATGATATCAATATACTAGAAATACCTCTTACTGAGTTGTGCGTCCAAGAATTTACTAATCCTAAACAAAGATTATTATTTAAAAACCTAGGATATGTTGGGCTATTGGCATCAATTCTTGATATGGATAAAGAAATATACATTTCACTTATTCAAGAGCAATTTAAAGGTAAGGAAAAACTTATAGAACCAAACATCAAGGCCTTAGAAATTGGTTTTAATTATGCTGAAGAGAATTTTAAAGATTTTTGTGACATAAAAGTTCGAAAATCCAATAAAACAGAAGGTTTGATACTTACTAGCGGCAACGATGCAGCTGGATTAGGCTGTGTTTATGGGGGTGCAACATTTTGTGCTTGGTATCCAATCACACCATCCACGTCTCTTGCAGAATCTTTTAACAAATATTGTGAAAAGTTTAGAGTTGAAATAGGTACTGATAAAAATAAATTTGCGTTTATTCAAGCTGAAGACGAGCTAGCAGCTATGGGAATGACTATTGGAGCAAATTGGAATGGGGCTAGAGCTTTTACAGCTACTAGCGGCCCAGGAGTGTCGTTGATGAGTGAATTTATAGGCTTAGCCTATTTTGCAGAAGTACCAGCAGTTTTATTTAATGTTCAAAGAGGCGGTCCATCTACTGGGATGCCTACAAGAACACAACAGTCTGATATTCTTAGCTCTGCATATGCTTCTCATGGAGATACAAAACATATAATGCTGATCCCTTCAGATCCTAAAGAATGTTTTGATTTCGCAGTTCAAGCTTTTGATTTAGCTGAGAGATATCAAACACCAGTAATAGTTCTGTTAGATTTAGATTTAGGAATGAATGATTGGTCTGCGAAAGAATTTGAATGGAACGATTTAAAAGAGTATGACCGAGGAAAAGTTCTATCTAAACAAGAATTAGATGAAATAGAAGAATTTGGTAGATATTTAGATGTTGATGGTGATGGTATTCCCTACAGGACTTACCCAGGCACACACCCTCATAAAGGAGCATATTTCACAAGAGGAACTTCTCATGATGAATATGCAAGGTATACCGAAGATGGTGAAAAAAATGCTGAAATGCTTACAAGATTAACAAGAAAATTCCAAACTGCTTCCTCAACAGTACCTTCCCCTGTCTTTAATCAAGATGAGAGTTCAAGTTCGATAGGAGTTATTTATTTTGGGAGTACTGATTGCTCCATGCAAGAAGCCTTAGATCATTTAGAAGTTCAAAATATTGATGTAGATGCAATGAGAATTAGATCTTTCCCTTTTAACTTAGAGGTTTGGGAGTTTATCGAAGAACATGATCTATTATTCATAGTTGAGCAAAATAGAGATGGACAAATGCGAACCCTTTTAATGGCAGAAGGAGGAATTATCCCTGATAAATTAGTTTCGATTCTATGTTTTGACGGACAACCTATTACTGCTTCCTATATAACAAATAAGATAAATGCACATATTTCAGGCACGCCGTCTGTCGCTGCTTCATAAGGAAAAAGAATGACCTATATTGTAAAACCAAAGAATCATCATCCGTTATTAGAAAAAAATGAATTAGGTCTTACTAGGAGAGACTACGAAGGAGCTGTTTCTACTTTATGCGCAGGTTGCGGACATGATTCTATAAGCTCTGGGATAGTAGAGGCCTGTTTTCAGTTGAGTATAGAGTCTTACAAAGTAGCTAAATTATCAGGCATTGGATGCTCTTCAAAAGCACCGGCATACTTTCTTAATCAATCTCATGGATTTAACTCAGTTCATGGAAGAATGCCATCAATAGCCACCGGAGCAGCTATGGCTAACCATGAACTCCTGTACTTAGGTATATCAGGAGATGGAGATAGTGCTTCAATAGGAATAGGCCAATTTATTCATTGTGCCAGAAGACAACTTAATATGACTTATATTGTAGAGAATAATGGAACCTATGGATTAACTAAGGGTCAATTTTCAGCAACTAACGACCTTGAATCGAAAAGCAAATATGGCGAAGAGAATTTATTCCCTTCTATAGACCTTCCTTCTATGGCGATTCAGTTAGGTGCTAGTTTTGTAGCTAGAAGTTTTTCGGGAGATAAAGAACAATTAGTCCCCCTGCTTAAAGCTGCATTGTCTCATAAAGGCTTCTCTTTTCTAGATATAATCTCTCCGTGTGTTACTTTCAACAACCACAGTACCTCTACTAAAAGCTACGACTACATCAGAGAACACAATGATTCTCTTTCAAGGCCTGACTTTGTTCCTTTGGGTAAAGAAATCACTACAAACTATGGAGAAGGTTCTTCGATAGAAATCCCTTTACACGATGGTTCTTTGTTGTCTTTAGAAAAATTATCTGAAGAATATGATCCAAAAGATAAAATATCTGCGATCAAAAATATTCAAGAGTCACAAAGAGACAATAAAGTTCTTACAGGTCTATTGTATGTTGACCCTGATGCTAAAGACCTAAAAGATATACTCAATGTGTCTGATAAACCTTTGAATACAATGGGAGCTAAAGACTTATGTCCTGGTTCTGAGAAGTTAAATGAAATAAACTTAAGTTTAAGGTAGTCTTTTATATTACTCCCAAGCGTCTGGCCATAATCTGGTAAGATTCAACAACATCCCCGAGACCTTGTCGAAACCTATCTTTATCAAGTTTTTCTCTAGTCTCCACATCCCAAACCCTGCAACCATCTGGGGTAAATTCATCACCAAGAAGTAGTTCACCTTTAAATGAACCGAATTCTAGCTTGTAATCAACTAATACCATCCCGGCATCAGAAAAGAGTTTCTTTAAAGCATCATTAACTTGGAAAGTTTTGGATTGCATTTGTTCAACTTCTTCAGTAGTAGCCCATCCAAAAGATCTTATATGATATTCATTAATCATTGGATCACCAAGGTCATCGTCTTTATAAAAGAACTCAAAGGTTGGAGGGTTAAGATCAATTCCTTCTTCTAATCCTAATCTTTTACAAATACTACCTGCAGCAATATTCCTAACAACACACTCAACTGGAACCATTTCTAGTCTCTTCACTAAACTATCAGTCTCAGATAAAAGCATCTCAAAGTGTGTTGCAATTCCTTCGTTTTCTAGGTACTCCATAATAAATGCATTAAATTTATTATTTATTGTTCCTTTACCTTTTAGGCTTTCTATCTTCTTGCCATCAAAAGCAGAGGTATCATCTCTATAATGCATTATCAAAAAATCTTCTTGATTTGATTCGTATAAAGACTTCGCTTTACCTGTTGTTATCAACTCTCCTTTTTCTATATTTTCCATAACATTATGATAACGACTGATTGATCTCTGATAACAGATCTCTTAAATATAATTGTGATTCTTCTTCATCTGAATCTATAGTGACCCAACACACATTATTATCCATCTCTTTTACTACTACCCTATAATTTCCTATATAAGATTTCCGCGATACTATGCTTCTAAAAAACCCTTTCTCTTCCTCTTTCGAAAAACCTACATAAAAAACTCCTTCGTCTCTATCCAAGTCATTGACCTTGATAAGAGCTTCCTTCAGAGCTCTGTCTACAGCAGCCCAAGCCCTTGAGTATTCTAAATTTAACTCTATATAGCTTGATTTATTATTTGTTTGTTTTAATACTGCTTTCTGACCGTAATTAAGGTTCAGAGCCACTAGAGAAGTTCCACCTGTAGAAGGAGTTGAAGCGAAGTAATCCAGTACAGATCTCAAAATGTTTTCTTCTAGGTTCCCTTCTCCTTCTAGTCTTATCCAGTCATTATCTTGTTGAGTAATATGAGATACAAAGATTTCAGAACTAGCCTGTCTAATACCGTGTTCAATTTTCATTACTAGTTTTGATTCAATCCCTTGGATACTTATAGATTCACTCTCTATATGACCAGTATTAGGGTCGCTAGCACCTAATCCGTATTGACTAGAAACCCAAAAATCTTTCATTATAGGCCAGGCACTGCTTGGAAGAGTTTCTACATATACCCATCTTAACTCTCCAAGTTTATGCATCCTAACCTCATTAGAGGTACCAGAAGAGAATATTTGTTGAGGCATAGGAACTTCATAACTTTCTCCTACTTTCTCAGGATTTAAAGTATTAATGGGGTAATAATCAACAATGGGCTTTGATTGCTGTCCTTCCGGGAGAACAAGAGCTGCAGTTTGTTTTTCTTTAAGATAGTCATTTCCATGATCAGTTAACAAATAACTACAAGATAAAAGAGTTATCATTAATGGCAAAACAACTAGTAATTTGAGTAATAATTTCATTTAATTCAATAGACTTAATTTTTTTAATATAAGTTCAGTTTCAGAATAATATTTTTCACTAAATTTAGTTAAAGGAAGTCTTGTTCCTTCTGGGATCCTTCCTAATCTGTTCAGAATCCATTTTACAGGAATAGGATTTGATTCAATGAATAAAATGGAATTTAGTTCATTCAATTTCTTATCTAATTCTAATGCCCTTTCTTTATTTCCTTCTAAAGCTTTCTTACAAATATCAGATATTATAGAAGGCACAACGTTAGCAGACACGGAAATGGTTCCAGAACCTCCATTGATAATAAATTCAGTAGCGGTAGGATCATCACCTGAATACAGAAGAAATTCCTGATCCAAATATATAGAGACCAACCCTTCAAGCGTTTCAGTAAGCCTACTTAAGTCACCAGTAGCATCTTTCAATCCTATAATATTTTTATGAGTAGCTAATCGTATTACTGTTTCCGTCTGTAAATCACAACCTGTTCTCGAAGGTACGTTGTATAAAATCTGAGGAATTTCTACTTCATCAGCTATAAAAGAATAGTGCCTATAAAGGCCTTCTTGAGTTGGACGATTGTAATAAGGCGTTACCAGCAAAGCTGCATCGGCACCTGCCTCCTTGGCAGAATTGGTTAAATATACAGCTTCTTTCGTTGAATTGGCACCAGTCCCAGCGATTATCTTTATTCTGCTTTCGGCAATGTCTACAGCTCTTTGTATCAACTGAACATGCTCAGCCACATCCAGTGTGGCAGATTCACCAGTAGTTCCTACTATAACTAAACCAGATGAATTAGAGGAGATATGCCATTCAATTAAATCTTTCAAATGCGACCAGGCAATGCTACCGTCAGCATCCATAGGGGTTACTAATGCAACTATTGAACCTTTTAAATTAAACATTGCTTTTGCAGATGATAAAATATAAAACCATTATAAATTGATTCTATAGGAGGATATATGCCTGCACCAAAAATAAATAATAAAGCCCCTACCTTTAGAGGCGACTGCACAGGTAATAAAGAAGTAAACCTCTCTGAACTTAAAGGTAAGAATATAGTTTTATATTTCTACCCTAAAGATAGCACCCCTGGGTGTACTACAGAAGGAAAGGATTTTAGGGACCTAAAAGGGCAATTTACCAGAGCCAATGCCGTTATTTTTGGAATATCTAGGGAATCGATAAAATCTCATGAAAACTTCAAATTAAAAGAAAAATTTAACTTCGATCTTATCTCAGACCCTAACGAAGTTATTTGTAATAAATATGACGTTATAAAAGAAAAAAGTATGTATGGTAGAAAATACATGGGAATAGAAAGAAGCACATTTCTTATAGACTCTAATGGAAAACTAGCCAAGGAATGGAGAAAAGTAAAAGTTACTGGCCACGCCAAGGAAGTTCTTGAAGCAACTAAAATTCTATAAAAACTAATTTGGTTTAGGCTCAGGCCAAGAATTAATTATGGCTTTGATAAATGTAGCAAGAGGAATTGCAAAGAAAAGCCCCCAAAATCCCCATATTCCACCAAAGAATAGTACTGCGATAATAATAATCACAGGATGAAGGTTATTTCTATTTGAAAATAATACCGGAACTAAAACATTTCCATCTAACATTTGGATAACTAAATACAACCCAACAAGCCAATAAAAATTCTCAGAAAGACCCCACTCATATAGCCCTATCAAGATCACTGGAATCGTTACTAGAATAGCTCCAAATATAGGTATGATGACTGATAAACCCACCAAGATTGCTACCAATACTGCATAAGGTAAACCTAAAATGGCAAAAACTATATAAGAGACCGAAGCTACTATCAGCATCTCAATAAACTTACCTGTTACATAATTAAATAACTGTCCATTCATCTCAGTAAAGACAGACTTCATAAAGCCATTCTCTTTAGGTAAAAAGGAAGCAGCTAATGGCAAAAGTTCTTCTTTGTCTTTTAAAAAGAAAAATACCATTAAAGGGATCATAATTGCATACAAAATAGCATTGAACATAACACTAACTGTTCCTGCTAATTGACCAAGGGCAGAAGATAATAAATTATTCAATTGATTACTGAGATTAGAAAAAATTATCTCCACATCTTCTTCTGAAAAGTAATCGCCCATATTTGAGAGATTTTCCTGGAAAGAGTTAACAATAGAAGGAAGGTTTTGTAATAAATTATTTATTTGAGAGCCGATTGACGGAAGTGCAGTAAATAAACTTAAATAGAAACCAAAAAAAACTACCAAAGTAATAGATAAAGAAATTCTTTTAGATAGATTTATATTCATTAAAGCAGTCATCAAGCCATTAAGTAAAAAAGCGATAACTAAACTTATAATTACAGGTAAAAGTATATCTCCAAATAACAGAATAAATAAAAAAGAAGCTACAAGTAAAATAGCAAAATAAACAGACTCTTCGTTCGAAAAGAATCTATTAAGAAAATTTTTTACAAAATTCTGCATTTTTTTCTAAATTAAAGAACTCTTGTACCTAAAATAAGTCTAAAGAAAGTAATTAATATATAGTATTGGATATTATAAAAGAAAATAGCATGAGTCGCCTTAATATCTCTATTCTCAGCATCATAACAGTATTCTTATTTACTTTTGAAGTCTTTGCCGAGGAAGAGAAACTGCCTGTATTAGGCGATGCTTCTTCTTCAGCTATATCTATAGCTTCAGAATACAATCTAGGAAGACTATATATGGCCCAGTTAAGAAGAAATATCCCTGGCTATGCAGATCCTGTTACTCAAGACTATGTAGAACACTTAGTTTATAGACTTTCGGAATACAGCGAACTTAAAGACAGAAGACTAGAAATATTATTAATTGACGATAAGGCGGTTAACGCTTTTGCAGCTCCTGGCGGGGTAATAGGAATAAATGGAGGGTTAATATTTCATTCGAGTACTGAAGGTCAACTTTCATCTGTACTTTCACATGAGCTGGCTCATCTAAGTCAAAGGCACTTCGCTAGAAGCCTTCAGAGACAAAAGGATAGAAGTTTAGCAAACTCATTAATGGTATTGGCCAGTGTAGCTCTAGCAAGTGCAACCAGTAATCCTGAGGCTCTTCTTGCTGGTCAACAAGCAATAACTCAGCAAAATCTCTCTTTTAGTAGAGGTGATGAACAAGAAGCAGACAGAATAGGATTCAGAAATCTAGTTTCTGCTGGGTTTGACCCTTTTAGTATGTCTTATATGTTTGAAAAATTACAATCTTTAAGCAGGTTATCTGGGTCAAATGAACTTGAATTTTTAAGATCTCATCCACTTACAAAAAAAAGAATATCAGATGCTCAGTCTAGAGCCAGAGAAATAAAAGGTTCGAACTATAGAAACACCCTAGAATACGATTTAATAAGACAAAGGTTAATCGTTCATTTCTCAAGACTACCCAGGCAAGCTATTTCAAAACTTAATCAAGATTTAAGAAGAGCAAAGTCGAATCGCCAAGAATTAGTTGCAGAGTATGGTCTGGCTTTAGCACACGCAAAGAATAATAATCATGTGGAAGCTTTAGAATATGCAAGAGAAGCTATGGGTAAAGACAAGGAAAACATAATACTCCAAACAGCTCTATTAGAAGTTCATATAGCTGCAGAGAACTTCTTTGAAGCGGAAGCGCTTGTAACCTCACTCTTGCAAACAAACCCTAAAAACTATCCACTTACTATGCTTTATAACAAAATACTCATGAATAAAGGAGATTATGAAAAAGCTGAAGACATATTAAGACAATTAACTTTAATAAGGCCTTATGATCCTGAAGTTTGGTATTGGTTAGCAGAAGTTCAAGGACTAGAAAGAAATATTATCGGGCTTCACTTATCTAGAGCAGAATACTTCTTCTTAACCGGATCCTATGAAACCTCTATAAAACATTTAAGGATGGCACTGGACTTAGCAGGAAATAACTTTCAATTAACAGAAACTATCTATAACAAAATTGAAAGGTCTCATAAATCAATTGAGTCTCTTAAATCTTTTTAACCCGGAGGCCAAGTAAATTCTCTTCCTGCAATAAGATGGATATGCAGATGAAAAACTGTCTGTTGCGCACCTGATCCGTTATTTACTACTAGCCTGAACGCATCCTCTACCCCTAAATCCCTTGCGACTTCCCCTGCTACTAGCATTAGATGTCCAAGAACATCCTGATCAGACTTTTTTGCATCTGAAACTTTTTCTATCTGGCTCTTTGGGATAATTAGAACATGTATCGGAGCAACAGGATTTATATCTTTGAAAACCAAGCAATTATCATCTTCGTAGATTATTTCTGCCGGGATCTCTCTATCTATTATTTTTTTAAATAAAGTATCGGACATTTTAAAGCTCTTTTGACTCGTCATACGAAAGGACTTGCCCGGATACAGGATTAGGATCTCCTGTAAGAGTTACTTTATAACCATCTACGGTGGATAATTCTTTAATTCCATCTATATGCATAGATTTATCTTTAAATTCCTTCAGATTTTGAGCCTTATTTTTAGCATCTTTAGCGTCCTCAGCTGCTACAAAGTGATTAAGGTGAATTTCATATATTCCCTCGCCAACTGATTTATCATAATAACCAACATGAACCATAAACAGCTTCATCTAACTCTCTCCCTTTTAAGTTAACTTAATATCCAATATTCCCAATATATAGAAATATACCCAATAAACAATCGCAGTAATTATAAGAGAGAACAATATAGAGGAATAAAATCCTGTTTTTGATCCGAGCAACAAAGGTAAGGCTACAAAGAAAGTTAATGAAGGAGGAATCATTATTAAGATATTGGTAGATAAATTTCTTATATTCTCTAAATCCTTGGTATCAATATATATCCATATAATCGCAAGCAATGAAGTGAGAGGTACGGAAGCTAAAATCCCCGCGACTATAGAAGATCTTCTAGATATTTCAGACACTGCAACCACTATTAAGGCAGTTAATAAAATTTTTATAGTTACGTACATGTAAAAGTTATTTGTTAATTCAACAACAGAGGTTAATTAATTCATATCTTAGATATAACCATACCTAGATAAGTTCCTAATAAACACATGAAAACTGACGAGAAAACATAAATTACAGCTAGTGTGGTATTACCAGAACTCAATAAATCGAGAGTTTCTTTCGAAAAAGCAGAGAAAGTAGTAAAAGATCCTAAAAAACCTATTAATAATAAGGGGTTATAGATTTCTTCATATTTAGGATCTAGGTTATTAATTAACAAACCTAAGATAAAGCAACCTATAAAATTTACACTTAATATACCTATTGATAAATGCCCTATAACAATCTTATTAAACACTGACGAGATGTAATACCTTGAAACTGCGCCTAAAGATCCACCCAGACATATTAATAGAATTTTCATTTGATGGTGGTGGGCCGTCTGCGACTCGAACGCAGGACCAATTCGTTAAAAGCGAACTGCTCTACCGACTGAGCTAACGGCCCGAAAAAAAAAGCGTATATTAAATGTTTAATCAATTAAATTCGACTGTTCTTTAACAATTAATAAAGATTTTTTTGATAACTGAGCTGCTCCTGAGTCAGGAAAATTTAAAATAACTGACTCGAAGTAAGAGTTAGCTTTTTCTAACTCAGATTCTAATCTAAATATTTCACCAAGCTTGTAAGCAGAATCTGCTGATCTGGGATGATAAGGAAATTGTTGTACCACCTCTGAATAGCTTAATTTAGCATCCTCATATAACTCTTGAGCTAAAAATAATTCCCCTGACCAAAAGTAAGAATCCGCAGAGAAACTTCCCTCCGGATAAGAAATTATTATATTTGAAAATACCTCTAATGCTTCTGCATATCTTGAAGCCTCAAACAACTCTAAAGCTGATTTATAGAGAAGTTTTTCCTCATCTACAGTATCGATCAACTCATCAACCTTTGCTGATTCTTCTATTAAATTATTATTAAGATTTGTCAGTTCAAGAATTCTGGAATCTAAATCCATATATCTTTGCTGTTGAAGCTCTAAAGACCTTTCTAATAATATTGAGTTTTCTTCAAGTAGGTTTCTAAGTTCAGCAAGCTCTACTTCCAGCGCTGTTATTTTCTGATATAACAAATTAATCCTTTCTTCACTCTCTTCCGCATTCAGAGCAAAAGTAAAAGTTAAAGAAATTAGAAAAATCAGGAAGAACTTCTTCAAAGTACCAATCTAAAAAGTTTTAATCAGAGCCCTTCTATTTTTAGACCAAGACTTTTCATTCGATCCTGAGGAAGCAGGTTTTTCTTCTCCGTAACTTACTGTTGTAATCTTAGAAGAAGAGACGCCGTTTATAACTAATAATTCTGAAACAATCTTAGCCCTCTTTTCTCCTAGAGCAAGATTGTATTCTCTTGTTCCTCTTTCATCACAATGACCTTCTATTCTTACGCTTAGATCATTCTTATTAATAATTCCAGCCATGTTTCTAATTTTTGCTCTACCTGCAGAATTAATGTCAGCTTTATCGTATTCAAAATACAAAATATTGTTAGATTTAATACCTTGATCTGAAAACACACTTGATGAAGAAGCAGAAATAGCCGTTGTATCATTTGTCCTTTCTGTTGAGACAGTACTACAGGCAGCTATGACAATTGAAAAGGTAAATAAGATAATTTTGTTAGTTAAAGTCATTTTAATCTCCTCAGTTTATTATACTTTATTTTACTATTAATCTTGCAAAGGAGACCAAGAGGGCTCTCTAGCTTCACCTCTCAAAGACGGGAGAATAAACTTTGTCCTTCCATTTATTGTTATTCCTGCAAGAACATCTTTATCAGAACTCTTAGTTGCATAAATAATGACATTACCATTTGGCGAAACCGTAGGTGATTCATCTAAATAAGTATCTGTTAGTATTTGTATCTTCCCAGACTTTAAATTTTGAATAGCTATATGAAAAACCCCATTTCTTCGATGAACAAAAGCTATATTCTTGCCATCGGGCAAGTATCTTGGCCTTGCATTGTAGCTACCTTCAAATGTCTTTCTCTTTATTCTATTTGTTCTAAGATTAACTTCGTATATCTGAGGAGAACCGGCCCTGTTAGAGGTAAATACTAAAGATTTACCGTTTGGTGACCAATCAGGCTCAGTATCTATTCCAAAATGATCTGTTACCTGTTTCCAGGTATTTTTCTTTAGGTCATATAGGTAAATATTTGGATTACCGTCTCTTGATAAAACTGCGGCGAGCTTATCCCCTCTAGGTGACCAATTTGGTGAGCTATTTATTCCAATTTCTAATTTCAAGCCTCTTCTTTTGGCTGTAGGAATCTCTTGGATAAATATTCTAGAAGTACCTTCTTCAAAAGAAACATAGGCCAACCTATCTCCTTTAGGAGACCAACTTGGAGACATTAAAGGCTGAGAGGAACTAAACAAGATAGTATCATTAAACCCATCAATATCAGAAATACGTAAATTATAATTCTTATCTAACGAAGAGGGCTTATCGATATAAGCAAGTCTAGTAGAAAAAATACCGCTTATTCCCTTTACCTTAGAATAAATCTTATCGCTTATATTATGAGAAATTTTTCTAATAGATTTTATAGAGCCGTGTATATTTGCTCTGTGGATAGCCTTCTCCCTGATAACATCAAAGATAATATAAGAGATAACTATCTCTTCACTCTGCTCTATTCTATTTGCTTCACCTATAACAAGAAAATCAACACCTAATAATCTCCAATCTCTAAAAAATACTTCTTCTTCATTGTAGGGCAGGCTTAACATTCCATTTGGTTCTAAAACGTTGAATTCTCCAAATGATTCAAGGTCTTGTTTCATTACCTCATGAAAATAATGCTTCTGAGGTAGGTCTATATTCCACTTGATAGGAACCAAAGCTATCTTAATTGGGTCTTCAATACCTTCTGTAATTTCTATTCTTAATTGAGAATGTAGAGCATGAGAAGATATTAAAAAAAAGAATATTAGTAAGTATCTAAATCTATTCATTGATGAATTTATTCAGGATTGAATACTAATATAAATTGCCTAAATTGTTTTTCAAATAAACTTGATGGCATTTGTAGGTTTTCAAAGGTCCCTACCTTACTTATAGCCCTTAAAGCAGAATCATCAAAGATTTGATTACCACTAGTTTTTAAAATCTTTGCATTAATTATTTCTCCTGTTGGAACCAAAGTTAACCTAATTTCAACTTTTAGGTCAGAACTTAACTGCGATGGCTTCCTCCATTGAGAAACAATTTGTTTCTTAATGATAAATGAGTATTTACTAATTTCAGTCTGATAGGATTCATCTATCTCAATTATAGATGGCTTTTCTAGAGCCTCGTTTATTTCTCTAATAGCAATAGAAGGTTCTGATAACATTATACTTTCCGTTTCGTTAACTACTTTTAGAGCTTTAACCTTACTTACATTTATCTGATTTGGTTTTTTTTGTAATTTTTCAGCTTTCTCAAAAATAATATAAGCTGGAATTGGATCTAACTGATAAAGAGAAAAAGAATCTAAATCTATCTTGAACAAGTTAGAAAAAGACAATACAAGGCCTAAATGCATAAAAATAGATAAAGTTAGCGGTGCAAAATAATTCATCACCTGTCACTAGGAGCCTTTGTTATCAAACCTATATCCTTTGCACCTACCTTCTGCAACTCTGACATAACAACCATAACTCTTTCGTATTGCACCCCGCCATCTCCCCTTATCACAACCCTTATAGAAGGGTCTGCTTCTATAATCTTCATCACGTTCTGAGTTAATTGATTTAAGTTTAATGATTTTCCTTCCGTAGATTTAGTTTCTAAATAAACTGAACCATCCTTTTGAATAGAAATAATTAAAGGTTCAGAGTTTTTTACAGGAAGTGGGTCAGAAGTTGCCTCAGGTAAATTAACTAATACGCCTTGTACCATTAAAGGGGCTGCAATCATAAAGATCACAAGCAAAACTAGCATCACATCAATATAAGGAACAACGTTGATGTCAGATATCAAATTTCTTTTTCTCTTCAGCATTGTTAATTATTAGAATGAATCTCTCTATGTAAAACAGCTGAGAATTCTTCGGTAAAGCTTTCAAAACTCGAAGTTATGGTATCTGATTCCGATATAAATTTGTTATAAGCTATCAAGGCGGGTATTGCAGCAAATAATCCAATTGCTGTAGCTACAAGAGCTTCTGAAATACCTGGGGCTACAGCAGACAATGTTGCTTGATTTGCTCCTGCCAGACCTCTAAAAGAGTTCATTATCCCCCAAACAGTTCCAAATAAACCTATATAAGGACTAACTGAAGCAATAGTAGCCAGAACTGGTAAATGCTTTTCAAGCATTAATTGTTCTCTAGAGAGAGAAACTCTCATATTTCTCTGCACACTTTCCATGATTATTTCAGCTTCAAGGTTCTGACTGTTTAATCTTTTATAATCTAAATAACCTGCTTGAAAAATACATTCTGCTCCCATTGATTCATGTCCATCTTCATTAGACATTTCTAATAAAGCCTCTACACCAATATCAGACCAAAAGTTTTCTTCGAAGACCAGTAATTCTTCTTTAGATTTGTTTAAATAGATCCATCTTTCAAGGATAATCATCCAAGATAAGATTGAAGCTAAAATTAATATAATAATTACAACTTTGACAGCCAAGCTGGCATTTAAAAATAATTCAAGTATTGAAAGTTCCATATATAAACTAGATTAATTTCTTCATGCCATTATGTAAATACTCTGGCAAAGGAGAGGGAGTAAATTTATTAGAATCTAAACAACCGCATTGAATTATTGCTGTAGTAATAATATTGGATGCAAAGATTATTTCTTGCTTGAAATCGAAGCTTACCCTCCCTAGCTTTAACAACTCAGTATTAACAGATAACTCGTCATCGAGATGTGCCGGTTTAAGTAGGCTCATTTCTACATTCCTTACTACGAATATTAAGCCTTCTTTCATTAACTTTTTTTGTTCATAACCAGCATTTCTTAGAAATTCAGTTCTTGCCCTTTCAAAGAATCTCAAATAATTTGCATAATAAACAACACCCTGGGCATCCGTATCTTCGTAATAAACTCTAATTTTATAATTCAGCATTATTCCTCTTGGTCGTGTTTTTTAATGTCTTCTTTATAAAGCTCTTTAAGAAGAAATATAAAATCATCCCATAGAAGGTCTGCATTAAATGGAGAATCTATATGAAGTTCTGGGTTAATTGCTCCAATAGGCACCCTAACTTTGATAGGTCTACGATCAAATTTATACACAAGAGCAGGTATACCTTTTTCTTTAGTTGCATCTAAGACTTGTTGCCACCAAGCCTCTAAAGGTTCAGCACCAGAACCATATCTTTTACACTCAATATACCATCTACCTATCATTAGATCAGGAAGGTGCTTTTCCCTCGTTTGCTCTAATATCCTTCTTATATTCTTCTTTAGACCTAAGTCATTAGTTAAAAGATTAGCTATCTCTCTTTCAAAAGAAGCTCCCTTATTTCTAGAATTAGTCATGCCTTAATCTAAATGTCCTAACATTTCTTCTGAGAATTCAACGTTTGAAGTAACGCTCTGGGTGTCATCTAAATCTTCCAGTGCTTCTAGAAGTTTATAAATCTTTAAAGAGGTATCTAGATCAGCATTTACAGTATTTTCTGGGATTAAGGCAATTTCTGAGTCTTCAATTTTGACTTCTTCCTTTGTTAATATTTTCTTTATACTCTCAAAATTATCAGGTGTAGAAGTTATTGTCATAGAGGTATCTTCATTTAATTCCATGTCTTCTGCACCAGCATCAACAACTAATTCCATTACTAGATCTTCATTTTGCTCAGCTTCTACTCTAATAACGCCTTTTTTTTCAAATAGGTATGCAACACAACCATTAGTGCCTAAATTACCTCCTGATTTAGTAAATGCATGCCTAACCTCCGCAACAGTTCTGTTGTTATTATCAGTCATGGATTCAACCATAACAGCAATACCACCTGGACCATAACCTTCAAAAGTTACTTCTTCAAGATTTTCACCTTCCAAACCTCCAGCTCCTCTTTGAATAGCTCTTTCTATGGTTTCCTTGGTCATGTTAGCAGCTAAAGCTTTATCCATAGCTGCCCTCAATCTAGGGTTATCTTCAGGTACTCCTCCCCCAAGTTTCGCTGCAACCGTCAGTTCTCTTATTAAGACAGAGAAGATCTTTCCTTTTTTAGCGTCTTGCCTTCCCTTCCTGTGCTTTATATTTGCCCATTTAGAATGACCAGCCACTACTATTTCTCCTTTTCTATGCCATGAAATTTAATATGCAACTCATCAAGTTGATCTCTTGAAGCCTCTCCAGGAGCTTCTGTCAATAAACAAGAAGCTGTCTGTGTTTTAGGGAAAGCAATAACATCTCTTATAGATTCAGAATTAGTCATCAACATTATCATCCTATCAAAGCCTAAAGCTAAACCAGCATGAGGAGGACATCCGTGTTGTAGAGCTGAAGTTAAAAATCCAAATTTTTCTTCTGCTTGCTCTTCATTTATACCTAATAAACTAAGAACTACTTTCTGCATCTCATGATCATGTATCCTGACCGACCCTCCACCTAACTCAGTTCCATTTAACACAACGTCATAAGCATCAGTTAGAGCATTTAAAGGATCTTCTTTTAATTCATCAATGCTTCCTCTTGGAGCAGTGAAAGGATGATGTAAAGGGGTTAACTCTCCTTTATTATTCTTTTCAAACATAGGAAAATCAACTACCCAGCATGGCGCCCAATCAGATTCTAGTAAATCTAGGTCTTGGCCTAATAAGTTTCTTAAAGCTGCAAGAGAGTCATTAACAATATTTCTTTTTCCTGCTCCAAAAAATATTATGTCACCCTTCTTAGCATCTAATACCGAAAGTAATTTATTAATTATCTCTTCGTCAATAAATTTAATAATAGGTGACTGCAAACCTTCTTTCCCTTTGGAAGGATCTTCTACTCTTATGTAAGCTAACCCCTTGGCTCCGAAATTCCCTACAAAGTCTGTGTAGTCATCTATTTGTTTTCTCGTAAGCGTTTCACCTTTGGGCACTGTCAGGGCAGCAATCCTAGACTCTTCATCATTGGCAGGTTCACTAAAAACTTTAAAATCAGAGCCTTTGAATAAGTCTTTGACTTCAATAAAAGTTAGAGGGTTTCTTAAATCTGGTTTGTCCGTACCGTAAAGTTCCATAGCTTCTGAAAATGGCAAAACAGGAAAATCGCCTAAATGGATATCTAGAGATTCTTTAAAAGCTTTTTTAATCATGTCGGTTACAAGATTTATAATCTCAGAGTCGTCTACAAAAGAAGATTCAATGTCTAACTGGGTAAATTCTGGTTGTCTATCAGCTCTAAGATCTTCGTCTCTAAAACATTTAGCAAACTGATAATATCTTTCAAACCCAGAAGCCATTAGGGTTTGTTTGAATAATTGTGGTGACTGCGGCAAAGCAAAGAAAGAACCAGGAAAAGTTCTACTGGGTACTACATAATCTCTTGCTCCTTCAGGAGTTGCTTTAGTAAGTATAGGAGTCTCTATTTCTATAAAGTTATTACGATTTAAGAAATCTCTTAAAACCTGCGAAACTTTTGCTCTAAGTCTAAGATTAGACTGCATTTCATCTCTTCTTAAATCAAGGAATCTGAATTTTAGTCTAGTCTCTTCTCCTACTGACGAATATTCATCCAACTGAAAGGGTAAAGGCAAAGAAGTATTTAAAATAGTTAACTCAGTAGCTTCTACCTCAACTTCTCCAGAAGTTAGATTTTCATTTACCGTTCCTTCAGGTCTTGCTCTTACTTTGCCTTTAGAATAAATAACAAATTCATTTCTACAGCTTTCCGCAAGGTTAAAAATCTCTTTAAGTTCAGGGTTATAAACGACCTGAACGAGGCCAGTCTCATCCCTAACATCAAAGAAAATTACACCACCATGGTCTCTCCTTCTGCGAATCCATCCCGTAATAGATATGTCCTTACCTATGAGGTCTTTTGTAACCTCATTGCATTTATGTGTTCGTTTGTTCATTGTAAATTAGCTTTATATTGAAGAAGATGCTTTTTCAATTTTCTTCTTTTTTTCACTTGTATCCTTTTTGTCTACCTTCGAGGCTTTTGATTCAGCTGGTTTTTCATTGTCACTTTTAGCTATATTCTTTTTATTTCCTGTCTTGAAATCAGTTTCATACCAACCAGTTCCTTTTAATCTAAAAGAAGGTGCCGTAGGCACTTGAATAAAACTAGGGTTTTCCTTCTTATAGGTATCCAGTTCAGAGATCCTCATTTGAACCTCGAAAACTTCTTCAGTCTTAGTATTTTTAAAAATATAAGTAGGCATCAAAGTAACATTAATTGTAAAAAAAGGTGAATTCTTCACCAAAAATACAATTATAGCAATTTAACTATGTAGCTTCTTCAAAATCATCAATATAATGGTATTACTAAATAATCAATAATAATGAAAGCTTCACAATTAATATTTGCTACTCAGAGAGAAGACCCTTCCGATACAGAAATAGTTAGCCATAAACTAATGATAAGGGCTGGATTAACTCGTCAAGTTGCTTCAGGTATCTATAATTGGCTTCCCACTGGTAAAAAAGTACTACATAAAGTAGAGAATATCATTAGAGAAGAGATGAATAATGCTGGAGCTCAAGAAATACTTATGCCGATGGTTCAACCCATATCATTATGGGAAGAATCTGGAAGGAAGCAACAATACGGCCCGGAACTCTTAATTTTTCAAGATAGGCATAAAAATGAATTTTGTTTGGGCCCAACTCACGAAGAAGTAATAACGGATTTATGTAAAAATATTATTACAAGCTACAAACAACTTCCTGTAACTCTATATCAAATTCAAACTAAATTTAGAGATGAAATAAGACCTAGATTTGGTGTTATGAGATCAAGAGAATTTGTTATGAAAGATGCTTATTCTTTTGATCTGAATCAAGAGGGTCTTGATCTTACTTATGAAAATATGAGAGAAGCTTATATAAATATATTTAACCGATTTGGTCTAGATTATCGTTCAGTTAAGGCTGATAGCGGTACTATAGGAGGTTCAGACTCTGAAGAATTTCATGTCTTAGCAGATTCTGGTGAAGACCTGTTAGCATTCAGTGATAAAAGTGATTATGCAATTAATGCTGAATTGCTTGTTGAGCAACAAGATGATCAAGATCCAGCTTCTTTAGAAGGTAAAGACAGTCCCGATGGAAAGGGTAAATTGAAATTAAAAAGGGGCATAGAAGTAGGCCATATATTTAAACTTGGAACGAAATATTCAAAAAGTTTTAATTTAAACATACAGGGAGATAAAGAAAATATCACTCCTCAGATGGGCTGTTATGGTATAGGCGCCTCTAGAGTAGTAGCTGCTGCCATTGAACAAAACCATGATGAAAAAGGAATTATCTGGCCTAATTCATTAAGCCCTTATGAAGTTGTAATTGTAGAAGCTAACCCAAAGCGTAAAGATGATATAAAAACTAAATGCGAAGATATTTACAATCTTCTTAAAGGAAATGGGATAGATGTTCTTTGGGAAGATACAGATAAAAGACCTGGGGTAAAATTCGCTGATATGGAACTTATAGGCATACCCGTTATGGTAATAATTGGGGATAAGGCACTGAATAATAACCAATTAGAATTAAAAAATAGGAAAGATGAGAAACCAGTTATGGTTTCTCGTGAAGATCTTCTAAATTCTTTGAAAGAACTTAAGTAAGTCTTTCAATAATCATAGCGTTAGCAGTGCCGCCGCCTTCACATATAGCCTGGAGCCCGTACTTGGCTCCTCTTCTTTCAAGTTCATGGAGTAAAGTTGTCATTAATTTGGCACCTGTACCGCCCAAAGGGTGACCTAACGCCATGGCTCCGCCGTTAACATTTAACTTATCTAAGTCTGCTTCTAATTCCCTTGCCCAAGCTAAAGGTACGGGAGCAAATGCCTCATTAACTTCATATAGATCTATATCATTTATACTAAGTGAAGCTTTCTTTAGAACTGTTTTTGATGCTGGAATCGGTCCAGTTAGCATTATTACTGGATCGTCTCCAGCTAAAGCTAAAGCTACAACTTTAGCTCTCGGTTTAAGACCTAACTTTTTCAGGCCTTCATCATTTACTAGCATAATTGCAGCAGCTCCATCACAAATCTGACTTGAAGTCCCTGCAGTTAATACTCCTTCTTCTGAAAGAGTATTTAGACCAGATAAACTTTCTTCGCTCGCATCAAACCTAATACCTTCATCTACCATAACCATTTCTTTGTCACCATTAGGCAAATCACCTTCCACCGGAACAATCTCTCTATCAAAATAGCCGCCTTCTGTAGCGTTAACTGCTTTCTGATGGCTTGCAAGAGCAAAAGAATCTAGCTCTTCTCTTGATAACTCCCATCTTTTTGCCATCATTTCAGCTCCAGTAAATTGACTAAACTGAACACCTGGATATCTTTCACTAGTCCCTTTCCCTCCGTAAGGTTGGCCATGCCCCGCTTTAAAACTATCAACGATAGCGGCACCTATAGGTACTTGACTCATAACTTCTACACCGCCTGCTATAACTATGTCTTGCGTCTCAGACATGACTGCTTGTGCCGCAAAATGTATAGCTTGTTGAGAGGATCCACATTGTCTGTCTACAGTAGTCCCAGGAACTGATTCTGGTAATGAAGATGCAAGAACAGCATTTCTTGCTACATTTCCTGACTGAGCTCCCGATTGGCTAACACAACCAAAAATAACATCATCTATTAATTCAGGCTTAACTCCAGTTCTTTGTACCAACTCGTCTAAGACTAATGCCCCGAGGTCAGTAGGATGCCATTGACTTAATTTTCCGTTCTTTCTTCCACCTGGTGTACGAACTGCACCTACTATATAAGCATTACCCATGTTTACTCCTGTAAGTAAAAAGAGCATCCGCTCATCATGAGTAGATGCTTATTAGAAATTCTATACTAAAAACAAATAAAAAGAAGATTGAATAAACCTAGTCTTCTTTATTGATTGCTTCGACGACCTGCTTTTCAATTGCGTTGAGCAGTTTCTTATTTTCTTCTAAGAATTCGATTGATTTAGATTTACCTTGACCAATCTTTTCTCCATTGTAGCTATACCAAGCTCCAGCTTTTTCAATAATGTCTAATTCAACACCCTTATCGATAATTTCACCGAGCCTATTAATGCCTTTATTATAGAGTATTTGGAATTCAGCTTGTTTAAACGGTGGCGAGACTTTATTCTTTACAACCTTAACCCTTGTTTCATTTCCAACAGCTTCATCACCTTCTTTAACAGTCCCTATTCTTCTGATATCCATCCTCACAGATGCGTAGAACTTAAGAGCATTTCCACCAGCCGTGGTTTCTGGACTGCCAAACATTACACCTATTTTGTGTCTTATCTGATTAATAAAAATTATTAAAGTATTTGACCTTTGAACGTTCCCTGTAATTTTTCTAAGGGCTTGGGACATTAATCTTGCTTGTAAACCAACATGATGATCGCCCATTTCACCTTCAATCTCTGCTTTTGGCACCAATGCTGCTACTGAATCTATTACCAATATATCAATACCGCCAGAAGCTACCATTATGTCAGCTACTTCAAGAGCTTGCTCACCAGTGTCAGGTTGTGAAACCAACAATTCATCAACATTAACGCCTAGCTTCTCGGCATAAATAGGATCTAATGCGTGCTCTGCATCTATAAAAGCGGCCGTTCCACCCATTTTTTGACACTGAGCAATCACTTCTAATGTTAATGTCGTCTTACCTGATGATTCAGGCCCATAAATTTCAACAATCCTACCTTTGGGTAGTCCACCTATTCCTAATGCTAAATCAAGACCTAAGGAACCAGTGGGGATAGCTGGAATCTTTTCGTGCCTCTTTTCTCCCATTCGCATTACAGTTCCCGAACCAAACTGCCGCTCTATCTGACCTAAGGCATTATCTAATGATTTTGTTTTATCTACTTCTTTAATATCTGTCACCTTCTTTTGAGCCATAATGCTTCTCCGATTGAATTATTATGGGCATTATACAATATACTGTATAAATAAACAGTACTTTTTTAATTGTCGTTTTTTAATAAGCTAATAGCCTCCTCTAAAGCTTTTGAAACACTTTTAAACCTTACTTCTTCTCTGGATCCATCAAAGACTTCTGTAATACTTAATACAGGTAAATCATTTAATTTCCAAGCTAAGCATACAGTTCCAACAGGTCTTTCTGTGGTTCCTCCTCCTGGGCCAGCAATTCCACTAATCGCAACACCAAGATTTGCTTCGCTCTTTATCAAGGCGCCTTCGACCATTTCTTCTACAACTTCTTGACTGACCGCGCCATGACTGTTGAGAGTATCCTTCGAGACATCAAGAATCTTGTGTTTAGCAATATTAGAATAAGTAATAAAACCACAGCCATACCATGAAGAGCTTCCTGGAATAGATGTTAGTGATTGACCAACCCATCCACCTGTGCAAGATTCGGCAGTGGTAAAGAAATAGTTCTTCTTATTTAGAAGGACTCCTAATTCAGAGCTAAGTGATTCTAATTCCTTTAAATCCAATTTTTAGTTTTGATTTTGAGGGTTTATTAGAACAGATATGAAATCTTTGTCTAGATGAATAGTTACTGCTAAATCTTAAGCTGTTAAAATGTATAACCATGACATTTATTGTTGGAGATGCATGCGTAAAATGCAAATTAACAGACTGCGTGGAAGTATGTCCTGTCGATTGCTTTTATGAAGGCCCAAACATGTTAGTCATCAACCCAGATGAATGTATAGACTGTGCTTTATGTGAGCCTGAATGCCCGCTTGAAGCGATTTACTCTGAAGACGAAGTCCCTGAAGATCAAATACCTTATATAGAGCTCAATGCCGAATTGTGCATGGAGTGGCCAAACATTGTAGAGCAAAAAAATCCTTTACCAGACTCTGATGAATGGAAGGAGGTAAAAGGTAAATTTAAATATATAGAACGTTAATTACTTTTAAGCTTATTAAAGCTAAACATAATTAAAGCTCCTGTTAATAATCCTAGAATTATTGAAATGAAATCTTTAGATAAAACTGGGCTGACTTGGGAGATAGAGTTAGCTTTCCAAATCAGAGGAATACTGAATAGGACTAAACCAAAGAATATAGACAAAAGCTGAATTTCATTTTTTTCATAATATCTTCTAATCACTCTAACGATAGTAAACAATCCCAATAAAGCACCAACCAAGAAATACAAGATTCTAACTACCTCTAAATTGCTTACAGCTTCGATTAAGAAAGGATAACTTCCTAATAATACTAAAATAAAGCTTCCTGAAATCCCTGGAACTACCAGAGCCGAAATAGCTATAAATCCAGAAATAAATATATAAAACCCAGTCACATTATCAAAAGTAGCGGAAGGTGAAAATAATATTACTGAACATAAAGAACCAGAAATTAGCAACCCTATAATTAACTCTTTTCTAGGCTCTTGCTTTAAGGGTTCGATAAATAGCGAACTGAACAATAAAGATGAAAGAAATGATTTAAAAAATATAGGTAAAGTTAACATTAAAAACATTATTAGATTTGACAAGATATAAACTGAAGAGGCCATTCCCAAACCTAGAAAGAGAAGGAAATTACCATCAATGGTGGTCCATACATTTCTGAACTCAAACTTAACTACCTTTTTTATAAGGTTTCGATCTATAGAGCTTATTGCAATAATTAACCTCTTATAAATTCCCAGAATAAGAGCTATTGTTCCTCCTGATATTCCGGGGATTATTTCTGCGGCTCCCATTGCAAAGCCCTTGGCAAAGACTAACAGTCGTTTCTTCGGAGTGGCTATGAGACAACTCCTTTTAATAAGGGTACAAAAAGAACATCTTCTATTTTATTTTCTACAAATTCTTTTTTAGACAAACGAGTTACGAGCTTTAGAACTTGCTTAGATTTATTACCAACAGGAATAATCATTCTTCCTCCTAAAGAAAGCCTTTCTTTTAAATCTAAAGGAACTTCAAGGGGTGCGGCCGCAGACAATATGGCATCAAATCTTAAATCTTTTATTGAACTTCCGTCATCAACAATAAAATCTACGTTAGTTACCTTAAGCCCCTTAAGTGTTTTCTTTGCTTTTTCTTGAAGCGGCTTAATTCTTTCCAAAGAAACAACTTTTTTTGAAAAGAGTGACAAGATATATGATTGATAACCGCAACCGGTTCCTATCTCTAATACTTTTTTTAAAGGCTTCTGAGACATCTTATCGTGTTGAATTAATGCTTCCGTCATCTTGGCAACTATATAAGGCTGAGAAATCGTTTGTTGATATCCTATTGGTAAGGCAAGATCTTCATATGCTCTGGTAGACAAAGCTTCATCCAAAAATAAGTGCCTCGGGGTATCTCTCATGGCCTCCAAGACCCTAACGTCTGATATTCCCTTCTCAGTTAAACGTTCAATTAATCTTTGACGCGTTCTCAGAGAAGTCATGCCTTGTCCCTGCAGTATCTCTTGATCTAATCCCATTTTTCAATCCAAAGTTTTACATCTTTCACATAATCTTCATTACAGAAGTTAGGAAATATCGGTGAAATAGATATTTCTTTATTCACAAGACAAGATATATCCGTATTCTCATCATTTGAAGGGAATTTATCTCTGTGCGTTGTCCAAAACACTTCTTTGCCATCGTCTTTTATTTCTTTTCTAGGAGGGTTTCTCTCTCCCCAGCTCCCTATCTTGGTTACTCTTTTATTTAATGATTTGGAATATTCTACATTTGGAACATTTATATTGAGAACTACAGATGAGTCTAATTCTATAGATTCAAAGTTTTCAATAACTTCTTTGACAACTAAAGCTGCCGTTTGATTATTTGGCTCTAAAGAATCTTCTGACCCTGGTTGATTAAAAGCAGCTGCTGAAATAGCTATAGATGGGTACTTTAAACCTCTTCCTTCAAGTGCAGCTCCTACAGTACCGGAATAGAACAAATCCTCTCCCATATTGGCTCCAAAGTTAATGCCACTTATAACTAGGTCTGGTTTCCAAGGAGAGAGTTGATGAATCCCTAAGTGAACACAGTCTGCAGGTCTTCCATTAATTGATACGAATCCATTATCGCGTCGAATAGCTTTTATAGGTCTATTTGTCGTAATAGAACAACCTGCTCCACTATTGTTTATTTCCGGTGCAACAACAAATAATTCTGCCACCTCCTTTAAATTTTCATACAAAATTTCTAACCCCGGAGAATCATATCCATCATCATTTGAAATCAATATCTTTAGCATGTTTTGAAATTATTTAGTTATTAAGGTGACTGCATGACATGAAACCCCCTCTTCTGAACCTTCAAAACCTAAAGAATCTGTTGTAGTTGCCTTGCAGCTTATACGGTCTGTGTCTATTCCTAAATCTTCTGACAAATTTTTCCTAATTTGTAAAATATATGGATTGAGCTTAGGCAATTGGCCTATAAAGGTAATGTCAACATTAGATACTATGTACTTATCTTTCTTGAGCTCTTTAACCACTCGCTTCAATAATTCTCTACTAGAAATATCTTTATATTGATCATCTTCTGAAGGGAAAAAGGTTCCTAAATCTCCGTAAGCGGCAGCCCCAAGAAGTGAATCTATAAGGGAATGAATAATAATATCTCCATCTGAATGAGCTTCGATAGAAAGAGTTGAGTCTATTTTAATGCCACCTAGAATAACATGGCTTCCTGGGACTAATTTATGAGCATCGTAACCATGGCCTACTCTCATTATTGAATCCTCTTCTGATTATGCAAAATAGTTTCAGCCAACCTTAAATCTTCTTGAAAAGTAATCTTAATGTTGTCAGAAGAGCATTGCATGGTCATTACTTTCTCATCTAAATCATCTAACAGGCTAGCTTCATCAGTGAAATTACTTAAATCCTCTGAATTAGAATTATATGCTTTTTTGAGAGTTTCTTTACTAAATAGTTGAGGGGTTAATGCCCTCCATACATTTTCCCTATTAATTGTTGATTGAATCAAATTATCTTTAGAGAGTTTGAGAGTATCGCTTATAGGTAGTGCTAATATTAAAGCTTGGAATTCATTATTAGAAAAATCTTCAAGCATCTTTGTTAATTCCTTTTTTGTTAAACACGGCCTTACAGGATCATGAATTAGAATATTATCGTATACAAAATTATCTGAAACTAAAAAATCATAGCCTTTCTTTACAGACTCTGCTCTGCACGACCCTCCTTCAACGAAATGTAGTTTAGGATGATCTTGTATCTTCTTATGATATCTATCATCTTTAGATATGGGAATGCATACAGCCTGGCACTCATCTATTTCAATGAATAAATCTAAACAATATTCAATTATCATTTTATTCTGAATGGAGCAATATTGCTTAGGTAACTCAGAATTAAAACGATATCCTGATCCTGCAGAAGGTAATATTGTTACAAATGGATTTATCAAATTTATCTAATTGCTTTGGGGTAACTCTTCTTTGCTATCTTTAAAAACATAAAAAGTCTCGCCTGGTTTGATTAGGCCTAGTTCAGATCTAGCTTCACCTTCTATTGCTTCCCTGCCTGAACTTAATTTATCTCTCTCCTCTTCCAGTAGTTTGTTCTCTAGCAACAATTTTTCTTTTTCAATAGATATCTGAGAAATCTCTTCTTTCATGGAATTTAATTCAGGCCTATTGTAATCACCAAACCAGTAATTAAATTGTGTAATAAAGATAATTGAGATCAGTATTGATGCTAATAGATAAAATTTAATACTACTCTTAAAAATCTCTCTAATACCTTTAATTACCCAAAACATATATCTGAATTCTTTTCTATCATAAGAAGCCTGTTGTATTTGGCTACTCTATCTGATCTCGAGGGTGCCCCAGTCTTTATTTGTCCAACGCCCATTCCAACAGATAAATCAGCTATAAATGTATCTTCAGTTTCTCCAGATCTATGAGAAATTATATTCTTAAAATTATTTTCTTCAGAAAGTTTAATTGCTTGAAAAGTTTCTGATAGTGAACCAATCTGGTTGAGTTTAATTAGAACTGCATTAGCAGAACACTCCTCTATTCCTTTTTTAATTCTAGCGGTATTAGTAACAAACAAGTCATCTCCTACTAATTGCGTTTTCGAACCCAATTCTTTCGTAAGAATTTTCCAACCTTGCCAATCGTCCTCATCTAAACCGTCTTCTATAGAATAAATCGGATATGAATTCCTTAAAGCTTTTAAGTAATCAATCATTTCACTGGAATTAAGGTCTTGTTTTCCTTGTATTCTATAAATTGAGTCACAATAAAACTCAGTAGCTGCTACGTCCAAACATAAGTTAACTTCTTCTCCTGGTTTATATCCAGCTTTTTCGATTGCTTCCATAATTAAATCAAGTGCTGACTCGGGTGTTTCCAGATTTGGGGCAAAACCTCCCTCATCTCCTACAGAAGTATTCAAATTCTTCTGCTCTA
>Ga0066857_10000043_pt1 | contig 40845 bp, 38 predicted proteins | sample ETNtaG_2_FD_65602 | JGI IMG/M metagenome (GOLD analysis project Ga0066857, IMG submission 65602) | Marine microbial and viral communities from oxygen minimum zone, Eastern Pacific Ocean - ETNP201406SV203 | ecosystem: Environmental > Aquatic > Marine > Oceanic | place: Pacific Ocean: Eastern...
CCCAGCGGACCCCGACCCGTGGGAGGTCCACGCGACATGGTGGCAGGACGGCTTCACCGACGGCGCAGACGCCGAGTACGTGGAGCAGATCTTGCCCCTGACTGCTGAATTGTTGGCCGGTTACGACCGTGTGTTGGACGTGGGAGCCGGGGAAGGACAGGTCAGTCGACTGGTGGCGGCCGGCGGGGCCTCGACGGTGGTCGGAGTGGACCCCACGGCGGCCCAAGTCGGTGAGGCGAAGACCCGGGGTGCTGGACCCTCGTACCTTCGAGCCGTAGCGGACAACCTGCCCTTCGACGAAGCGTCGTTCGATGCCGTGTTGGCCTGTCTGGTCTTTGAGCACATCGAGGCCGTGGACGAGGCCATCGGGGAGGTGGCCCGGGTATTGCGGCCGGGTGGCCGTTTCGCTTTCTTCCTCAACCATCCGCTGCTCCAGACACCGGGTAGCGGATGGATCGACGACCAGGTCTTGGATCCGCCGGAGCAGTACTGGCGGATAGGCCCCTACCTGGTGGAGTCGATGGAGTTGGAGGAGGTCGACAAGGGGGTATTTCTGCCATTTGTCCACCGGCCACTGAGTCGCTACATAAACGCCCTGACCGACCACGGTCTGGTACTCCAGCGGATGTACGAGCCGGCCCCGCCCGACGGGTTTCTGGACCGGGCAGCGGAGTACCGGACTGCGGTCACCATTCCGCGACTGCTGGTCCTCGTGGCCGAACGGGCTCCCAGTTAGGACGGGCGGCCCCTAAGAGCCGGGGAGGCGCCGTCTACGCTGGTCTCGTGGGCGACCTATTGCTGATTACCGGCCTTTCGGGTGCTGGGCGGAGCGAGTTCTCCAAGGACTTAGAGGACCTTGGCTGGTTTGTCATCGACCGCCTACCTCCGGACATCAGCGCCAAGGTGGCCGGGTTGGCCATGGGTGCCGGCGGGGCCTGGGAACGGGTGGCCTTCGTACTCCGGGCCGACACGGTGGGTGGTGAGACCCTGGGGGCGGTGGCTGAGTTGCGGTCCACCGGGGACCGATTGCGCGTGGTCTTCCTGGACTGCTCCACCGAGGCCCTGGTTCGTCGTTACGAGAGCAGTCGGAGGCCTCACCCGTTTCCCGATGACCGGGGTCTCGAGGAGGCCATTCGAGCCGAACGGGAACTCATGGAGCCGGTTCGCGCCGCGGCCGACCTGGTATTGGATACCTCGGACATGAACGTGCACGAACTCCGAGACCGGGTATCGGCCCTCTACGGGGAGGCCGACGACCGACCGATGCGGACCACCGTCACGTCATTCGGCTACAAGCATGGTCTGCCCCGTGACGCCGATCTGGTTTTCGATTGCCGATTTCTTCCCAACCCACACTGGATCCCCGAACTCCGTCCGCTATCCGGCCTAGACGGCCCGGTCCGGGAGGACGTTCTCGGGCATCCGGTCACCCAGGAGTTTCTAGATCAACTAGAGGACCTGCTGACCATGCTCCTCCCTGCTTACGTGGCTGAGGGAAAGTCCTACCTCTCGGTGGCCCTCGGATGCACCGGCGGCCGTCACCGGTCTGTGGCCGTAGCCGAGACAGTGGCTGAGATGCTCCGCGGTCGGGGATTCGACCCGGCGGTCAGCCATCGCGACGTCGACCGGTGAGTGCTCCGGGTCGGGTCTGCGCCCTAGGCGGCGGCCACGGCCTGGCCACCAGCCTGCGAGCCATCCGTACATACGCCGAGGAGATCACGGCGGTGGTGTCTATTGCCGATGATGGTGGATCCAGCGGTCGGATCCGGGCAGCGGCCGGAGGCCCGGCCCCCGGGGACCTGAGGCGGTGCTTTGAGGCGTTGGGGGGCAGTTCGATGTTGACGGCGGAGATGGGTTGGCGTTTCGATGGTGGAGAGTTGGAGGGTCACGCTCTCGGCAACCTCCTGATTGCTGGGTTGGCGGCTGCTTCAGGAGACCTGGTGGCAGCTCTTGACGAGGTGGGACGCCTGGTTGGGTCTGTGGGACGGGTGCTGCCGGCTACAAGCAAGCCGGTGGACTTGGTTGCTGATACCGGCGACTGGGAGGTCGAGGGCCAGGTATCGGTTCACAGGGCGGCAGGAATCGTTGAGCTACGCCTTTCACCGCCGGACGTGCCTTCGCCGCCGGAAGTCGTAGCAGCCATCGAGGCCGCCGACCAGATAGTCCTTGGTCCGGGCTCGCTCTACACCAGCGTCTTAGCTTCTGTCCTGGCCTCTGACGTGGGCGAGGCTCTCGGTCGGCGCAACGGGCCGCTGGTATTGGTGGCCAACCTTTCGGCTGACGTGGAGGGTCCGTGGGCGCTGGAGGAGCAGATTCGGATTCTCGCCGATCACGGGGTGCTTCCCGACATGGTCCTGGTGGACAACTCTCACGGCGAGGGCTCGTCGGGGCCTGTAGCCCTCCGCCGGGCCGCCGTAACTGTGCAGGATGGGGAATCCCACGACCCACTTCTCTTGGGGAAAGCGCTAGTCGGATGCACCACCGCGAATATGTGACCGTTTTCCACCATGGGAACCGTGTCGTGGGCCGTGTAACCGGCTAGCAATGTAGGGGTTCGGCGTTCCAACCGGAGGTTCGCCGACCGTTCTCACCAGTCAGCGACGACCCCGTCCCAGGAGGCAGCATCTTCCATGAGCGTCCGTGTTGGTATCAATGGATTCGGCCGGATCGGCCGTAACTTCTTTCGGGCCGCCAGGGCCCGGGGCGCCGACCTGGAGTTCGTCGCCGTTAACGACCTGGGTTCCATCGAGACCATGGCTTTCCTGCTCGGTAATGACTCGGTTCATGGTCGCCTCGACGCAAAGGTGCGGGCGACCCGGGACGGCATCGTGGTCGACGGCCAGAAGATTCGGGTCCTGTCGGAGCGCGACCCCGGGAACCTGCCTTGGGGTGCCCTGGGCGTAGACGTAGTCGTCGAATCAACAGGCTTCTTTACAGCCCGAGACAAAGCTGCCCTCCACCTAGCCGGTGGGGCCAAGAAGGTGATCATTTCGGCTCCATCGGGGGACTGTGACGCCACGTTCGTGGTCGGGGTAAATGACGACGACTACAACCCGGCGAAACACCATGTGGTCTCCAACGCCTCGTGCACCACCAACTGCTTCGTTCCCATGATCAAGGTCCTGGATGACGCCTTCGGAGTGGAGCAGGGCTTCATGACTACTACCCACGCCTATACCGGAGACCAGAGCCTCGTGGATGGTCCTCACAGCGACCTACGTAGGGCCCGCGGCGCGGCGGTGAATATTGTTCCGACATCGACGGGTGCCGCCCGAGCCACCAGCTTGGTAATGCCCAAGATGAAGGGAAAGCTCGATGGCATCTCGCTACGGGTTCCGATCCCCGATGGCTCGATCACTGACTTCGTGGGCACGCTGAAGAGGAACGCCACCGTTGAGCAGGTCAACGCGGCATTTGCTGCCGCAGCGAAGAGTGGCCCTTTGGCCAAGGTCCTCGACTACAGCGAGGATCCGCTGGTATCGGCCGACATAGTCGGCCGACCAGCCTCGTGCACCTTTGACGCCGGCCTGACAATGGCCGTGGGCAAGATGGTGAAGGTTTGCGGCTGGTATGACAACGAGATGGGTTACTCAACGCGCCTCGTCGACCTGGTGAAGATCGTCGGCACCCGCCGCACGAAGAAGGCCCGGGCCGGCAGGCGGAGGTAGCGGACTCCGCCCCGAGCGAAGATCGCCTATGGACCTTCCCCGACTAGAGGATCTCGGCGAGTTGCAGGGACAGCGGGTGCTGGTCCGCTGTGACCTCAACGTGCCGATGGTCGACGGTGTCATCGTCGACGACCTACGGATTCGCGCAGCCCTGCCGACTTTGCGGTACCTAACCGACGCTGAGGCCCAGGTGACCGTCTGCTCCCACTTGGGACGTCCGAATGGCGAACAGGACCCTGCTTACTCGATGGACCCGGTCCGGAAGCGCCTGACTGAGTTGGCCCCTCCAGTCGACCTGTTGGAGAACTTGCGATTTGATCCCGGGGAGATAGCTGACGACCCGTTGTTCGTCGAGCGCCTCGTTGATGGCCAAGACGCCTACGTGAACGACGCCTTTGGGGCGTCGCACAGGGCCCACGCCTCGGTGGTGGGCCCACCTCGCCACCTTCCGTCGGCGGCCGGACGTCTACTGGCCCGTGAAGTCGAGGTTCTCGGAGGACTCCGCACCTCGGCCCGCCGACCCTTCGTGGGGATCATGGGTGGGGCCAAGGTGAGCGACAAGCTCGGTGTGGTCGAGGCGCTCCTTAACGTGGTCGACGAGCTGATCGTGGGCGGGGGAATGTGTTTCACGTTCCTGGCCGCCCGTGGAGCCAACGTGGGGTCGTCTCTCCTGGAGGAGGACATGATTGAGACCTGTGCTCGGCTTCTGGACTCCGGTGCCTCGATCCGCCTTCCGTTAGACATCACGGCTCTCGGACCGGGAGGTCGTATCGGTGACCCGACCTCCGGGGGAGAGGTGCGACAGGTCGGGACGTCGATACCGGACGGATGGATGGGTCTGGACATCGGCCCCGGATCGGCTGTCGAGTTCTGTGATCTGATTGCCGACGCCCGAACCGTTCTGTGGAATGGCCCGATGGGGGTGTTTGAGGACGAGCGGTTCGCTGCCGGAACCAGAACGGTGGCTGAGGCAGTGGCCGACTGCCGAGGCTTCACTGTGGTCGGGGGCGGCGACAGCGCAGCGGCGACTCGTCTCTTTGGGTTAGACGGACGCATGGACCACGTATCGACCGGCGGTGGCGCGGCGCTGGAATTGATCGAACGGGGTGACCTGCCGGGGCTGGCGGCCCTACGCGGGGAGCGGTAGTGAGACAGGGGAGCAAACCATGACCACTCGCAAGCCGCTGATCAGCGGCAACTGGAAGATGCACCACAACCACTTCGAGGCCATCCAGATGGTTCAGAAGTTGTCGTACTTGCTGTCGGCCAACGACTACGACGCGGTGGACGTGTCGGTGCATCCACCGTTCACCGACCTCCGGTCGATCCAAACGGTGCTGGAGTCAGACGAGATCCCAATGGCCCTCGGTGCCCAGCACTGCCACTGGGAGGAGAAAGGACCGTTTACGGGCGAGGTGTCACCAGCCATGCTCGCCAAGTTGAACGTGTCCTTGGTAGTCGTCGGCCACTCGGAACGTCGGGAACTTTTCGGCGAAACGGATGATGATGTGAAGTGCAAGGTTGAGGCGATCCTGACCGCTGGAATGACACCCATCATGTGCTGTGGCGAAACCCTCGAGGAACGGGAGGCCGGGCAGGCGAGAGCAAAGGTCGAGCGTCAGGTGCTAGCCGGCTTGGCCGGGGTGAAGGCGTCACAAGTGGCGGGCCTGGTGGTGGCCTACGAGCCCATCTGGGCTATCGGAACCGGCCAGACGGCTACCCCCGAGGATGCCCAAGAGATGTGCGGAGCCATCCGGAGCGTGGTGCGTTCCAAGTGGGGGGCTGAGGCGGCTGACGGCATCCGTATCCAGTACGGCGGTTCGGTCAAACCGGTGAACGCTCCTGACCTAATGCGCCAGTCCGACATCGACGGAGCGCTGGTCGGGGGGGCCTCGTTGGACGCCGACGAGTTCGCCCGAATCATCGCCTACCGTCTGGTCGGGTGACCGTCCGGCCACCGATAGCCTTCAGCCCACCATGTTCGTGATCGTTGCCATCGTTCAGGCTCTCTCGGGGCTCGGCCTCATCTTCCTTGTGCTACTGCACAGCGGGAAGGGTGGCGGCTTGTCCGACATGTTCGGCGGAGGTATCGGCGCCCAGACGGCCGGTTCGACCGTGGTGGAACAGAATCTGGACCGGATAACCGTTCTAACGGCCCTGGTCTTCGCCTTCACCACAATCACCCTGGGTCTCCTCTTCTAGCAGCCGTCAGGTCCTGTCGGCTCTGCGGGGTAGGACAGGGCGACCGGTAGATTGGCGCCGTTCTGGATCAGTCCGGAAGCCACGTCGGAGTGGCGGAATTGGCAGACGCGCCAGCTTGAGGGGCTGGTGCCCGCAAGGGCGTGGGGGTTCAAGTCCCCCCTCCGACACGTAGAGATGCTCGTCAATGCGGACCTCGAAAGGGCGGACCTCGGCGGGGCGGATCTCTTCGGTACTTCGCCTTTTGACCTGAAGCCCTGAGACGGCTTGTCTCCTTCCTCCGGGTCCTGCTGGAATCGACATCGTCCGAGTAAACAGCACCTTCATCAGAGAGAAAGCAGGCGGAGTCATGCTCTTCCATGTCACCCACCACCACGACGAGCACACGTGCCCGGCTAAAGACGACGCCACCATGGCGGTGACCTTCGGTGCGGTGATGGACACCCTGACCGAACACGTCAACGAGGTGGTGGGCGCCTGGGTGGATCCGCCGGGCCACGATTTCTTCTTCGTGGTCGACGCCGACGACGCCACCCAGGTCTTTCAGGGCATGTTTCCGATCATCGATGCCGGCACGGCGCAGGTCCGACCGGTCGGCGACTTCGCGGCGATGCTTAAGGCCCGGGCCGAGGCGAACGCCTGAGAAAACCTTGGCGAATCTCCTTCGAGCGCCCTTGGCAGGCCCTCCTGGCTGTTCTGGAATGGAATAAATTAGAGCACAAGCAACCCAACTCAAGGACAGGTCCGTTCCCGGCGGGGTCCGCGTCAGCGGGAGTGGATGGATAGCGTCGGTGACGGGAGTTGGGATGGAATGAGCAATGTCTAGCGAACGGCGAGTGGCAGAAGATCGGATCGCTTGGACTCGTCGCCACATGCCAGTTCTGGTTGAGACGATCGCCGAGTTCAAGACTGGGAAGCCCTTTCAGGGGATGACGGTGGGCTTCCGTATCCACCTCGAGCCTAAGACAGCGGTGCTGATTGAGGCGCTGCTCGCCGGAGGCGCAGAGGTCATCGCCATGGGTAACGAGGGCACGACTCAGTTCGGAACAGCCGAGGTGTTGTCGAGCCAAGGATGCGAGGTCCTTGATCGTCCAGGGCAAGGGCCGGAGGCGACCGCTGTCCACCTCAGCAGAATTGCTTCGGCAGGACCAGACTTGGTGTTGGACAACGGAGCCGAACTGATCGGGGCCTGCCTCGACAATGCCAGCCCGCCTCTGGGAGCAACGGAGGAGACCACTTCCGGTGCGTTCCGATTGCGAGAGGACTACGCCGGCCAGGTCGGGTTCCCGGTCATTGTGATCAACGACAGTCCCCTGAAGTCAATCGTTGAGAACAAGCACGGAGTGGGCGAGTCCGTGGTCGACACGATCGTGCGAGTGACCAACATGTCGTTCCATAAAAAGCGGGTGGTCGTCTACGGGTATGGCTGGTGCGGTCGAGGCATCGCGCTCTATGCCCAACGCCGAGGAGCCGATGTCACCGTGGTCGAGATCGACCCCATCAAGGCCCTCGAGGCAGCCATGGATGGGTTCGACGTTGCCGAGCCCTCGGTGGTCTCAACAACCGCCGAAGTCGTGATCACGGCGACCGGCCGGCCGGGCGTCGTCGACTACTCCGCCATCGAGCAGATGCCCGACGGGGTGCTTCTGGCAAACGCTGGTCATGTCGACACCGAAATCGATATCCGTCAGCTCGAACAGCAAGCACCAGGGGCAGAGCTATCACCGTCGCTCAAACGTCACGACCTCTCGAACGGGAAGTCGGTGTTCTCCATCGCCGAAGGCAGGATCGTCAACCTCGCGGCCTTTGGGGGCATCGGGAATCCCATCGAGGCTATGGACCTCGGCCTCACCCTCCAAGCTCGCTCCCTCGCTGCGGTGGTTGATCCCGGTTGCGACCTCAGCCCGGGGCCGCAGCCAGTCCCCGACACCGTGAATGCCCGAGTCGCGACCGCGATGTTGTACAGCATGGGACAGCTCGGCTAATGGGCAGGATGTTCTTCTTGCTAGGTGTGGCTAATGCTGTGGGCGTTCAAGTCGCCCCTCCGACACCACAGGTTCCGCTTGTTTGACGCATGTTGGAGACCTTCGTGTATGACTGTTGACGGTGTGTCCAGTGTTCGGAGGGCCGAACAAGCGGACTATGGGGCTGCCACAGAAGTTCTCTTGCGCTCTCGCCATGCGTCGGTTCCGGCGATTCCCCCTCTTGCGCATCTCGACGAGGAGGTAAAGGCGCACTTTGTGGGGACCGTTATGCCGGTTGCCGAGGTATGGGTGGCTGAAGTCGACGATGCAGTTTCCGGTGTGTTGGTTCTGAACGGGAATTGGATTGAACAGTTGTATGTCGACCCCGATTGGACCGATCAAGGACTTGGTACCGCACTTATAGAACGAGCGAAAGTCGAACGCCCGGAGGTCCTTGACCTCTGGACGTTCAAAAGCAATCGACGGGCACAACGGTTTTATGAACGGCACGGCTTCCGGGCTGTCGGTGGAACCAACGGTGACAACGAAGAGGGAGAACCAGACATCCACTATCGGTGGGCCAAGTGAGTTCCAGCTTCGCTCCGCTCAGCGGTCACCCGGGGTGAGGTAGAACCACATCGGCTGTGGTGCGTCTTGGTCTTGCATTGCTTGGCGGGCAGTCATCATTACCTTGCCGGTTTCGGTCTGGTCGAGAAACCAGCGTGTGCTAGCCCAGGCGACCGGGGCATGGTCAACCATCGCGAGGGCAGAGGTCTCGTAGTAGCTGCGGATGTCGTGGCTGACCCGCATCGGCAACCCCGGGATTCCGGCTTCGGCCCAGGGGGTCCCTTCGGAGACACGGATGAAGGCCTCGATGGCGGCGGGGATGTCGTCAGCCGCAACGACGCGGCCCGCGCCGAATCGACCGTCGCTCATCTCGACGCCGCGGAGGTAGGCGGGGAGCAGGCCGCGAGCCTCGTCGATGGCGGGATGGTCGTCGGGGTCGTGGCGCGGGGGGAGTGGGCAGGAGAGCATCTCGTCGCCATCATCGGGGATTGATTCATCGAATTCGGCGAGAACGGGTTCGGTGCTGTTCAGCAGAGCAAACGCGACGTCGAGCACGCGGTGCTGGAACTCCGGATCGCCTGGCTTGCCGAGCGGCCGCCCAAGCGGGAAGTCACACCACAGACCACGGGGCGGGGCCGAGCCCTCAATCTGTTTGCGAATCGATCCGAGAGCGACGGTGGCGATCCCCTCAGCCTCGAAGACGTGGGCGAGCGTACTCACGGTACGCGTGCACAGTGGTCAAACCGGAGTGAGTAGCACGACGTCGACGCCTTGATCCTGCAGAAACTTGGCGCCAGCCGGCCCGGAGTCAATACGGATGGCCGACAAGTCGAACTGGTTGCCGGCGTAGGCCAGGTGCTGATCGGCCACACGACCGATCACGCCGCGTTCGGCCAACTCGTCAAGTCGGTCCAACGGGAACACGGTGTTCATGTCGTAGGCGAATCCCGACCCGTCGAAGTTAGGACTCCAGTGGCCGGTCACGTAATCGCGTCGATTGCCGTCGAGGACGCGGTATCCCGTGTCCATGACCTCGAAATCGTCCTGGTCGGGATGATGTAGCGATGCAGTCGTCACGATCGCGACCGTCGCAGTAGCGAGCGGTCGTGGTGTGGTGAACGCCGTCGTCTCGAAGCTCTCGCCAGGCAGCGCTTCGGTCAGCGCCTTGATATCGGAGTCAGCCATGCGAGTGAAACTATCGCTAGCAAAACGCCTAGCGACGAAGCCGGGACCACCCCACTCGGTAGATCATCGCCGGCTTCTCAACACATCGACACGGTTTCCTCGGAGACTCTGGTAGCTACCCCACCCACGCAAAGGCGAGTAGGCAGTCCGTCGACCATGGAGACCTCGGTTCGTATGAGGCTGGGACGAGCCATCTCCACCCCCTGAGCCGCTATCACTACCGAGTTGTCTGTACCGGTTCCGGCCAGGTTTCTACGAACGAGATAGCAGGCCAGGGCCCGGTTGGTAGTGCCGGTGGCCGCAGCCTCAGGAGTTCCGACAGCCGGGCAAAAGTCGCGGCATCGAATGGTCACCCCGGGGTCACCGGTCTCGGTGGTGAACACGGCCAGCGTGTCTGCTCCGATATGGCGGCACAGATTCGTGATGGCCGCATAGTCCGGGCTGAGCCCCACGATGGTGGCCAGCCCATCAACCTGGACCACCAGGTGGGTGAAATCGGAGCTTGCCACTTCCAGGCCCAATGGCTCGATGATCATCCCAGCTTCAATGCCTAGGAGTGAAGCCACTTCGGCGGCGCCAACCGGGCAAGGTTCGGCAACGGTTGGCTCCAGTTCCAGCATGACCTCCGGTCGCCCGTCGGCCCTTGTTGCCACATCAACTGTCGCCATAGCCTCCGGCGTCCGGAGAGTCCACGAAACCGATTCTGGATCCGCTTCCAGTCCCTTCTCCTCGACTAGCCAGGTGAAGACGGCGATAGTTCCATGACCGCACATCGGGTACTCGGTGAGCGTTGAGAAGAACCTGACGTCGACGACTCTTGCATTCAGATCGGTTACGAAACAGGTAGCCGGCGCTCCCACCTGAGTCGCTATCTGCTGCATCCGTTCAGAGCTCAATCCCGAAGCAGATCCGACCACACCGGCGACGCTGCCGCCACCCGGCACCTCCGAGAAGGCGTCGTAGAGAGTCAGTGTCCGGTCAGATGCGGTCATGCCATGGCTTTACTTGCTCAAGTTCACGGGCCAGACGCAGGACCGTGGCCTCAGCACCAACCGCTGCGCCGAAATGGACCCCAATCGGTAGGCCATCGCCGGACGACCCGAGGGGCACTGACGCCGCCGGACCACCGGTCACGTTGAACAGCGGGGTGAACGGGATTGCATCCAGTAGTCGCTGGAAGTAGCGGTCCCAGTCGTCGGTCTGCATGTCGAGCACACCCAGGGACATTGGCGGCTCGGCCAGCGTCGGAGTGAGCAGCAGGTCGAACCGCTCGAAGAACTCCTCCATGGCGTGGGCCACTCTCCGGGCGTGGCGCAGTGCCGCCTCGTAGGCGGCACTGTCATGGCGAGCGCCAGTTTCGAAGCACGCGACCGTGATCGGCTCCAGTAGCCCTTCCGTCACAGCGGCTGGCTGATCGGTCAGCACGGTCTGCACTACCTGCCGGATATTCGTGGTGAACACCACGTCGAGCGTGTTGCGGAGTACCTCTCCCTCGACCGGTGGTCGTACCTCCTCGACGAGGCAGCCCACGGATTCGCAGAGAAGCGCTGCGCCGGTAGCAGCCTGTATGCATTCTTCCGACACGGCCTCGCCAGCCAGGCCGCCGGTCCACAACGCGACGCGGAGTTCCGGCATTTCACGGACCAGAGCGTCGGCGAAGGATCCCGCTGAACTGTGAAATTCATCGACCCGACCGGGCAGGGGGCCGGCGGTGGCGTCAAGCAGCACCGCCGAGTCACGGACGCTGTGGGTCACGGCATGGCCGGCACTCAGCCCGCCGAGACCCTCGGGCTGGTCGTTACCGAGTGGGACCCGTGACCGCGAGGGCTTGAGCCCGAACAACCCACAGTTCGAAGCCGGAATCCGAATCGATCCTCCGGAGTCGGTGGCATGTGCAGCAGGCACTACCCCGGTCGCCACGGCGACGGCCGAACCGCCGCTAGAACCACCGGCGCTACGGGTCGGATCGAACGGGTTGGGGGTGACCCCGAACAGTGCTGGTGCCGTGCACACGTTTAGGCCGAACTCCGGCGTGTTGGTCTTTCCGAGGAGGACCAGGCCGGCGGCCCGCAGGCGTTCGATCAGGACGGCATCGCGGTCGGGAACGAACTCCGCAAGGGCCCGACTTCCGTTGGTGGCCGGCATGCCTCGAACCCAGGTGTTCAGGTCCTTGACGAGGTACGGCACGCCGGCCAGCGGACCAACCGGGAGGCGTGCACCGACATCGCGGTGGGCGTCGTCGAAACAGGTGGCAACCACGCCGTTCACCGGCCGGTCTGTCGCCTCGATCCTGGCCATGCCCATCTCTACGACCTCAGACGCCGTCACCTCACCGGCGGCCACCAGCGCGGCCAGGCCGACGGCGTCGCGGCGGTTGTACTCGTCGGCGTTCAGCACCAGCAGGCCTCACTCCCAGAACGGATATGAGGACAGGGCTTCGACTCCACCAGCCGTCACCTGCACCATCTGTTCCAATTTCACACCCTGTGTGCCTCCCAGTCGGCCCACGTAGCTCTCTACAGATAGCACGACGCCATCTTCTATCTCACCGTCGTATCCGCAACGATCCCAGTCGTCGGGATACGGAATCTTTGGATACTCGTCGCTCATTCCCACACCGTGGAAGGCACAGACGTAACGCTGGGCGACGACATCATCGGGTTGGCGAAGCACGGCCTGGGACAATTCCCGGAACGAAGCCCCGACGTACAGAAGGGCCGTGTTGTGTTCGATCTCGGCCCGCGCCAGTTCGTACAGGTCGCTCTGCTCGGCGGTGGGTGGTACACCCCCACACAGGAATGTCCGGGAGATGTCGGCGCAGTAGCCGAACGGCCCGATCATGTCGGTGTCGAATGGCACCAGGTCGCCGACTTCGATGGTCCGGTCAGAGGCCTCCTGGTACCACGGGTTGCTACGGGGACCGGAGCACAACATCCGGCCGTCCATCCAGTCACCGTCGTGGGCGATATTGACCTGATGCAGGATGGACCACAGCTGGTTCTCGTTGATTCCGGGGAGCAGCGCCGCCTCCATTGCCGCCATCCCGTGTTCGGCTACGGCAATCGAGTACTGCAGGGCGTTGAGTTCCAGTGGCGACTTGCGACTCCGAGCCAGCTCAACAGCAGTCTCAGCATCGACGACGCGGAGGCCGGCGTCGTGCAGGGCCGCATGCCCGCTGGGCGACGTGCGCTCCAGGCCGACTACGGCCGTTGGCGGCAATCCGACCTCGGAAAGATAGGTGGCTACATCGACGGCAAACCCAGATGCAACCGCGGACAGGTCCAAGCCGGCATCAAAGGCGGTAACCGAATGGGCCGGTCGAACATCATCGATGGTCTCGAGAGAGTCGGAATAGCCGCCGTAGAGCACCAGCGGACCCTCGACAGGAACCATCAGGTAGGTCGAAGGGATGTGGCTCTGGTACAGAGGAAAGCCCCGGTAGTCGACGGCGTACCGGAGGCTCACCGGGTTGGTTAGCACACACACATCAAGACGGTGATCAACCATGGTCTTCCGGAGCTGGACCAGGCGACCGGCACGTAGTGCATCCAGGTCCAGGGGTGGTGGCGGTAGGAACTCGGGCACGGCGCGGACCATAGACCCCGCTGGTCCGGTGGAGAGCGAGTCGGCGGAGAGTTCCCGCGGGCTATAGGGCTGTCAGCACGGAATGCGACCGGCACTTCGGCCAACTAAGCGAAGTGTCCCCGGAAGCCGAGAGCGTTCAAGCCCCCTCCGACATGGCACGTAGAATGAGGCCCGATTCCGCTAGCCAATAGGGACGCACCGGCATGACGTACGCAGGAAACCGGCGGATTATCGACGTCGACAGTCACCTCTTCGAACTCGACGATTTCCTTCACGCGGCCGCGACGGAAGAGGAAGCTGCCTTCATCCGGCCGATGGAGGCACAGACCGAACTGCCGGTCTCTTTGGATGCGATCGACCGGGGTCGTGAGCACCTCGAGCGTCGGAACGCCGATCCCGATGTAATGACCAAGTTTGAAGCGGGAATGTTCGACATCAGCCGTAGTCCGTGGTCCCGCCTCGGCGCATTCGATCCGGCCGAGCGGTCCCACGCACTCGACATCCTCGGCTTCGAGCGCCAGATCGTGCTCGGCACGTTCTCGTTCCATCAGATCGCTCACGAGGACAACGCAAAGGCGCTCGAAATTGGTGCCCGGGTCCACAACCGAGCAATGGGTCGCTTCTGTGCCCACGACGAGCGATTACTCGCCGGCGGGTACGTGCCGCTCTCACTTGGTCCCGACGTCGCCGGCGCACTCCTCGACGAGGCGTTCGCCGATGGCTGCTACACGGTCATGGTGGACACGAACGAGGCAGATCCCGAAGCGCTCTCGTTCACGCATCCCGACTTCGATCCGGTCTGGGCTCGCTTCGCTGAACGGGACATACCGCTGGTGGTGCACATAGCAGTGAACGGCCACTACGACCCCGTCTCGCCGAGCTTCAAGAACAACGGGCGCGGCTCCACTGCCGTGGGCGGTGATGCACCGGACTCGAACCTGGGTCTCGTCACGATGAACAACTCGGCCGAACTATTCCTGTCGGCGATGATCCTCGACGAGGTCTTCGAACGTCACGACGGCCTGCGTTGCCTCTCACTCGAGCATGGGGCGTCGTGGGTCCCGGGCTGGCTCCACAAGCTCGACTTCGTGGAACGCTCGACCCGTCCTGTTGCTCCTCGGAGCCGCAGGGCTTCCGACGTCGCCCGCGAGCGTGTCCGCTTTGCACCGTTCGCCGGCGAGCCAATCGGCTGGCTCACCGAACAGCTCGGCCCCGACATGCTCTGCTTCGCGTCCGACTATCCCCATCCCGAGGGTTCGAGCGACCCGATCCGAAAGTTCGAGGCGACCATGGACGGGATTGATCCGGCTGCGGTTGAAGCGTTCTACGCCGACAACGCGGAGCGCTTCCTCGGTACCGCACCGACTCCGATGACTTGAAGGATTTCTTGTGCCCGGCTGCCAAGTCCGATCCGGACAAGACCAAGATGACCCCATGGACATGAGTGGCCTCGACGTTGCCGGATCGGTACTCGACCTCATCGGCAAGACCCCGATGGTGCGACTTCCACATGTCGACGCCGGTCTGCCCTGCCCAATCGTCGCCAAACTGGAGGCTACGAACCCGGGCGGCAGCGTCAAAGACCGGCCGGCGGTCACCATGATCGAGGCCGCCGAGGCTGAAGGTCTCCTCAAACCAGGCGGGACGATCGTGGAACCGACTTCTGGAAACACGGGGGTCGGCCTCGCGATTGTTGCCTCGCAACGCGGTTACGACTGCATCTTCGTTATGACCGACAAGGTCAGCGAGGAAAAGGTGGCCTTACTGAAGGCGTACGGTGCCCAGGTGGTGGTATGTCCGGTGGCGGTACCGCCTGACGACCCACAGTCCTATTACTCCACTGCCGAACGCATTATGCGCGAAACCCCGGGAGCCTTCCGGCCTAACCAGTACCACAACCCACACAACCCGCGGGCTCATTATGAAACGACTGGTCCGGAGATCTGGGAACAGACGAAGGGACGGATTACCCACTTTGTGGCGGGGGCTGGCACCGGTGGCACCATTACCGGGGTCGGTCGCTACCTGAAGGAACAGAACCCCAACGTTCAGATCGTTGTTGCCGACCCTGAAGGATCTGTCTATTCCGGAGGCTCAGGCCGCCCGTACCTGGTGGAAGGTGTGGGCGAGGACTTCTGGCCTGACACCTACGATCCCAAGGTCGTAGATATCACGATCCCGATCAGCGACGCGGACTCATTCAGCATGGCCCGCCGGGTAACCCGGGAGGAAGGGATCCTCATAGGCGGCTCGGGTGGCACTGCGGTTGCAGCGGCCAGAGAACTGGCCTCCGGACTCGGTTCCGACAGCATGGTCGTCGTTCTTATCCCCGATACGGGCCGGGGATACCTGTCGAAGGTCTTTGACGAGCGCTGGATGGCCACGATGGGGTTCGCCCGCCGCGAGGGACTCATTGTCGCCGACCTTCTCGAGGCGGCGACTGGAGACCTTCCTGACCTCATCTACCTTGAACCGACTGACAGCGTGCGTGAGGCCGTGCTCACGATGCGCAAGTTCGGCGTGTCACAGTTGCCGGTCGCCAAGGGCGAAATGCCCATAGCTGCCGCAGAAGTGGTCGGCGCCGTCTCCGAACTTTGGCTCATGAATCAGGCCTACGAGCACGAGGATCTCCTAGAAAAGCAGATCGAGGACGTCATGCAACCGTCCCTACCCACCATCGGCATTGGCGAACCTGTCGACCGGGCAGTTGGGATGCTTGAGAGCGCACCAGCGTTGCTCGTCATCGACGGCGGTCGACCCCGAACCGTCATCTCCAGAACAGATGTGCTCGAGTACTTGTCGCCCGAGGATCTCTGACGTGGTCGGTGGCGAGCCCCTCCTCTCAGGCTTCGAGGATCCCGACGAGTACGGATTTGAGACCCGAGCAATTCGCGCCGGACAGCCTCATGATCCGCGGACTGGAGGCGTCGTCACCGCCATTGCGCTTTCAACGACATTCGCCCAAGACAGCATCGGTGAACCCCGCTTTGGTTACGAGTACGCGCGTACCGGTAATCCCACCCGCCATGCCTACGAGCAGTGCATCGCCAGCCTCGAAGGGGCGACCCACGGTTTCGCATTCGCCAGTGGGTTGGCTGCCGAGGACGTCTTGTTGCGCTATCTCGAACCCGGCGACCACCTCCTGCTCGGTGACGACGCATACGGCGGCACTTTTCGCCTAATCGACAAGGTTCACGGTCGCGGCGGCTTGAACAGCAGCGCCGTTGACCTGACAGATCCTGAGTCGATTCGCAACGCCTGGACGGCATCGACTCGCATGGTGTGGTTTGAGACACCTACGAATCCGCTACTGACAATCATCGATATCGAGCAGGTTTGTGCCGTGGTCCACGAACTGGGTGGCCTGGTCGTCGTGGACAACACCTTTGCAACCCCATATCTGCAGCAACCGATCAGCCTTGGTGCTGACGCTGTCGTGCATTCAGCCACCAAATATCTGGGTGGCCACAGTGACGTTGTGGGTGGAGCGGTAACGACTAGCCATGAGGAGCTAGCCGAACATATTGGCTTCGCACAGAATGCCGTCGGTGCTGTCGCGGGACCGTTCGATTCGTACCTGGTGCTTCGCGGCATCAAAACTCTCCCTGTCCGCATGGATCGCCACTGCGAGAACGCAGCGACGATCGTTGATCTACTCATGGGGCATCCCCGGGTCTCGGAGGTGCTCTATCCGGGCCTCGACGACCAGCCGGGCCACGATGTCGCCGTAAGACAAATGTCAGGCTTTGGCGGCATGGTGTCGTTCCGCCTGGCGGGAGGACGGGAGGCGGCCGAGAAACTTGCTATGTCGACCCGGGTCTTCACGCTCGCCGAGTCCTTGGGTGCAGTCGAGTCGTTGATCGAACACCCTGGGGTCATGACCCACGCATCGGCAGCTGGATCTGCCCTAGAAGTTCCAGACGACCTGATCCGGATATCGGTAGGTATCGAGTCTGTCGACGATCTCGTCGCTGACCTCGACCGCGCTCTAGCCACTGTGTAAAGAATCTCCAGGAAGTGGAGAGTGTGTCGGAGCACCCACGAAGGGGGAGCGGTGAAGCCCCCATTCCGGCACCATGAAACCCCAAGTAGGAATCAAAGAGATCAATGCGGGTACGGTCGACGTCGGCGGGTCATTCGGACTCGGCGGAACCAAATGTGGAGCCGAAAATGAGAACTGAGAATCTGATTGCGACCACGAACATGCGGGCCAGGGACATTCAGATGTCAACCCTGCCGTATGTGGCCATTCACGCGGTGGTGCTTCTGTCGATCGTTTTTGGCGGTTCGGGACTGGAGGCCGATGGCGTCAAGTTGGCGCTCGCGGCGTTTGCCGTATTGGGGTCTCTTTGGTTGACGATGGGTGTCGATGGAGCCATTGCCGACATTGGGGCTTTGGCGAAGGACATGGACGAGGAGATGGCGGCCAGTCACATGGGTCAGAATTGGGCAAAGGCGCCCTTTGGGATGTTTCGGGTCATTGGACCTGTCTTTACCGTGCTGCTGCTCATCGCCGAGTTGATGGCGCTTTACGCCTGATCGACGGACAGGCTCCTGGCGGTCACTGTCGAACCGGTCGCCTTACCCAATAGCTATTAGGGCGACCGCGAGGCTTGATCCGCCGAGCCCTAATGCCTGCCACCACCACATTCTCTGGCCTCGTATCGCAACACCAAGGAGCACGGCCACCGCCGCGTACTGCGACCCCACAACGCTGACCACGGCGAGGCTCCCCCCTTTGAGAGCCAGAACGAACAGGACCACTGCTGCGATCCCAAATATTCCAGCTCCGAAAGAAGTGATGAAGGCACTGCGGTCACTCGGAAAGATCCGGGGTCCGGTAGCGCGAGCAACCGAGATGGCAATAAAAAACGCCACGACGCGTTGAAGTAAGAGCGGTGAACCGCCAGCGTCGTCCCCGATGTAGCTGAGCAGGATCAACAAGATGCCAAAGACGACCCCGGCTAGGCCCGCTATGAAGAGGCCGGCCGAGCCGTTATCAGGTTCTCCACGCTCGTAGGACGACAACGCGATGGCGACAACGCCCAACGTGAGACCGATTGAGGTGATCGTCGATGGTGAGGTGCCCGAAACGAAAATGTCCCATAGCACCGGGACGCCAGACATCACCACCGCAGCAGTCGGCGCCGCGGAACGCAACGACCCGCGGGAGTACGCGACAAACAACAACAAAAGACCAACACCGTTGGCGGCTCCGGCGAGAGCTCCATGTACCAGGTCAGCGGTTGTGGGGTTCCCTGTCCAGAACACGGCAGTAGGTGCCATGACCACAACACCGGCGAACAGCACGGCCGAAGTGACCTCGTTGGCTCGCTGTCTCTTAGTAATCCCGGACGCGAAAAAGTCACTCAATGCAATTGAAAATGTTGAGAGCACCGCGTAGATCACCGACACAGGGCAGCAGTATGCATTGACAGGCACACTGGAGCGGTGAGCCAAACAACCGTCGTGCACAACCAGGTTGACGAATACGACGTCTACATCGGGCGTGCCGTCCCTGAGCACGGTATCGGCGACAGTAAATGGGGAAACCCATTCGTGATGACTAATGAAAGCGACGCCGAACGCGAGCGTGTCATCAGCGCCTACCGGAAATGGGTAGTCGCGCAGCCTGAGCTAATGAGCTCACTCGAAGAACTACGGAGCCAAAGACTGGGTTGCTGGTGTGCACCGAAGCCATGTCACGGCGACGTGTTGGTTGAACTTCTCGATAAGGCTTAGTCGGGCAGCAACCCGTGTGGGACATACAACTCTCAACGAGAGCGTGTCAGATACCAGTAGTTGCGTCTACTCGTTCGAGTTCCCCTGTCAGGAGAGCCCGGATGGTGCCCCTGCTGGTCCCGACTTGAGAGTCACCTAGCCTTCGTCCATGACTCGTTTGATACTTCACGGCGGCCAGATCTTTGATGGAACATCGGAAAAGACGTCGGCCGGGGACGTGCTGGTCGAGGACGGGCGCATCATCGAGGTGGGTTCCGGACTGGACGGGGACGAGATTGTCGACTGCACAGATCGACTGATCACGCCCGGACTGTTTGACTGCCACGTCCACTTCATGGTTGATGGTGACTTCTCTACTAAAGCGCATGCGGAAACTCCCTTTTCCCTTGGCTTCTTCCAAGCTGCGGAAAGAATGAAACGGACACTCGCAATCGGGATCACCAGCGTTCGCGAGGCAGGTGGGACTGACGCTGGCGTAAAGGCGGCACGCGAACGGGGCCTAATCCAGGGTCCCCGAATGCAGATCTCCCTAACGATGCTCTCCCAGACCGGCGGACATGCCGACTCATGGGAGATTTGCGGTGCGCACATGCCCGGGATGACGGACCCCCACCCGGGTCGCCCGCACCCAATCGTCGACAGTCCCGAGGAGATGCGAAAGAAGGTCCGCGAACTGATTCGTGCCGGCGCCGACGTAATCAAGGTGGCGACATCGGGCGGGGTCCTGTCGCCGCTCTCAAATCCGAAGCATGCCCACTTCCGACCTGACGAACTGGATGCGCTCGTGAGTGAGGCAACCGCCGCCGATCGGTTCGTTATGGCTCATGCCCAGGGCACACAGGGAATCAAGAACGCTGTTGCGGCCGGAATCCGGTCGATAGAGCACGGGATCTACCTAGACGACGAAGCCATCGAGATGATGCTCGCTGCAGGGACGTACCTGGTACCCACCCTCATCGCTCCACTCGGAGTTTTAGACCAGATCGAACGTGGCCTGGAGTTACCCGAGAAGGTCATCGGGATCGCTACCTCGGTAGCCGAGGCCCATCGAGATTCGGTGGAGCGGGCAATCGCTGCTGGAGTGAAGGTGGCAATGGGCACCGACACAGGTGTGACGCCTCACGGCGAGAACCTCCGGGAGCTGGCCGAGATGTCCAAGCTGGGAATGTCAGATGCTCAAGTTCTGCGATCCTCGACATCGGTCGCTGCTGACCTGCTGGGCGTCTCGAACGAGCTCGGCACGGTGGAGGTCGGGAAGATAGCGGATCTAGTGGTCTGGGAGGGTGGGAGCCTCGATGTGAGCGACATGCGATCCCGTGTCTCGACGGTCATCCAGGGCGGATCGGTCGTCGTCTTCCCCTAGAGGACGGTCGCCACTAACGAATCGCCCTGAGCCACCTACGGGTAGAGCTGGAGTCTTCATGTCGCGCTGGTCTGAGAATTTGATGACGGTGTTGGACGGGCGGGCCACGACGCTCGAAACCGAACGGGGGCCGATCCAGGTCGCAAGACAAGGCGACGGGCCCAAGGTGATGACCATTCATGGATCGCCAGGCGGATTCGATCAAGGACTGATTTGGGCTCGACACCTTCGAGACGGCGGCTGTGAGTTGATCGCTCCGTCACGACCTGGGTACCTCCGGACACCCCTTGCCTCCGGTCGGAGTCCTGCCCAACAAGCCGACCTATACGCAGCGATGCTCGACACCCTCCACATCAGCAAGGTGGCGGTTCTCGGGATCTCGTCGGGCGGCCCGTCGGCAGTCCACTTCGCCGCGCGGCATCCGAATAGAACAAGTGCACTGCTTCTCGATGCAGCCGTCCTCCTGCCTATCGCTCCAGCGATCAACGCGTTAGAGAGGGCGATCTTTGAGTCCGCCACCGGGACCTGGCTCTCGTGCCAGATAGCGAAGAGACGGCCGAAACTGGCAGCAACTTTGGTTGTTGACGTGCTATCAGCGGGCCTAACCAAGGATGAAAAGCGGGACGCAGTGGACTGGATCACATCCAATCCGGCTCGTCTTCACGATGTTGCAGACCTCCCCATCTCTCTCGCACCGAGAAAGTTTCGGGAACCAGGCCAGAGAAACGATGAATCAAACGAAATCAACCTTGAGCCGCTGCCTTTCGCGAAGATCACGACACCAACACTCATCGCCCAAGGCACCAACGACGCCTTTCCTCTCATCGATCATGCAACCCATGCGGCGAACACGATGAATCACGCAGAGTTGATACTCGTCGACGGAGGTCATCACGGGTTGCCCTGGTGTCGACACGTCAGTGCGGTCGCTCAGAGGCAACTCGAACTCTCGCTCGCCTAGCCGGGCTCACCAACTGGAGAGGGTTGGCCGAACTGGGCCCAGACGCGGAACAACCCCCCGAAGGGGGTTGAACCCGGAGTCTTCCCCGTTTCCGGTTCTTACCCCGAGCGGACCTTCACCGAAGTGTCAACCCGCTGAGATGATTTCTAGTCGCGGTTCGACGGCAAGCGCAAGTGATTTTTGAAAAATAATTTGTTCCTCGAAGAAATGTGAGACGAGACGCAGAGGCCACTTGCCAGTCGTCAGTAGTTGCCCAAGATGCGCTCGGGGACAACGAAGACCGCCACCCGTTCTTCGTTGGCCATAACCCGGTCATATTCGTCGAAGTCATCGTGGGTGCCGCCTGCTGCCTGGAACACTTCGCGCATTAGGAGTCGCAGGGCTTCGGCGTCGATCCCGTCCGGCAGGGCGCCGGGTCCTATGAGGTCGGCTGGGCCGGTCACCGACCGCCATGTCCAGTCACGACGGATAGCGATGGTCGCTTGGGAACCACGCCGAACATGACTCAGCCGGGCGGCACCAGCAGCCGAGACGAATGCCACACAAGGGACACCGGTGATGGGATGGTTGATCACCCCGCAGTTGACGACGCTGGACAGGACGCGTCCATCGGCTTGAGTCGTGCTGACTATGGCTAGACCGTTCTCCTTAGCCAGATAAGCCCGTACCTCTTCGATGTCCACGAGCCGACGGTAGCTCCGAGGCGACACGGGTCTGAACTGGTTGGGTGTTTCCGTTCGAGGACGAGCTCTTGGGAAAGGTCAACCACAAGACGCTGTATCCCAGCTGCGCTGAGAACGACCAAGTCCCTCCTCGGGCACTGAGCGCCCCTAGTCGTCTCCCTAGTTGCCAGATCGGCCACCGCTAGGAGTTAGGCCTACCATCAGTACATGGTTTTTGAGGGAACAATGAGCGGACGCATGGCTCGTACCACCATTGCTGAGGGGTTCCACATCCTTCCTGGCATGGGCAACTGTCTGGCTGCCGAGACCGACGCCGGGATGGTGATCGTCGACGGCGGACCGGTTGGGGTGGCCCCCAAGATGATCGACCACCTACGTGGAATTACCGATGCCCCTGTCCACGCGATCTGTTACAGCCATGGCCACAACTCGTACAACGCGGGGATGGGAGCCTGGCTAGAGCACGCCGCAGACCGAGGGGATCCGCCACCCCGTTTGGTGGCTCACGTCAACCTTTTGTACCGCTACTCCCGCTACCGGGAGACTCACCAGCTCCAAGCCAGGATGGCCGCCGTGCAATTCCCGGGGCGCAACGGGGTTCCTATCGCCGCCCTTGATGGTGCATTCCTCCACGTCGATCCCACCGAGACATTCGAGGACCACTTAGTGCTCGTAGGGGGATCTCGACCTGTGGAGGCCTACTGGGCCCCCTCAGAGACTGACGACGCCCTTGCCCTGTGGTTCCCTGCAGATGGTCTTCTCTACGGAGGGCCCGCTACCCCGGCTGACTCCATTCCCAACGTGGGTACTCCTCTGCGTACTCAGAGATTCACCGTCCGGTGGGCCAACACCTTGGACCGGCTAGCTGCCCTGGGCGCCCAGACCCTGGTTACCGAATTTGGTCCGGTGGTATCCGGCGAAGAGAGGGTGCGAGAACGTCTCACCATGACGGCCGAAGCACTGCGTTGGCTCCGAACTGAGGTGGTCGAGAGAATGAACCGTGGCATGAGCGAGGCTGAGATTCTTGCCGACGTGTCGTACCCGCCCGAATTGTTTGACCACCCGTGGATGGCCCCTACCTACGGTTGTGCCGACTACATCGTGCGCGACCTCTACCGAGAAGAAAACGGTTGGTGGGACCGCAACCCCACCACCTTGCATCCATCCCCGCCCGACCAGGCGGCTTCCGAGATTCTGTCCGCCCTAGGTGATCCGGCAACTGTGGTGAGCCGGGCCAAGGAACTCGCAGAAGAGGGGCAAACCCAACTAGCCCTCCACGTAATTGACCTGGTGGCCCTAGCTTCCGGTGACGACCCGGTGGTGGCTGAGGCTCGGGCCGTCAAGGCCGAACTATGTCGAGCGCGTTCCGACGAGGTGGAACCCTTCGTCTCAAAGTCCTGCTATCGATCATCGGCCCGGCTTCTCGACGAGGGTCACACCTCTTGGCAGGACCTTCCCTGATCGAAAACGCGTGTTGCAAGGGTTCCAGACTTTTGCAATAGCCGCGACTTCTTCTTTGTCTCGGGTTACGACGTTTCATACCTACGGCGACTCGAAAATGAGGCTGCAGCAGGTCAGCGCACCTTCTGCTTTAGCCAGTTCGGTGGCCTCCACCGGTTGCACGTCGAAGCCCTCCGCTAGGAGACGTTCCCCGGTTCGTGGAAAGTCAGATCCGAAGAGAACTGTGTCGCCGACTCGGACGACGTTTGCACCACGGGGCTCCACCGGATCGATAACAACGCAGACCTGGCCGGAAAAGGCGGACGGATCTACCCAATCGGGATTGACGAGGAGCGTGTCGTCCGAGACAGGCGTCGCCGATGACTTCAGATGCAGGCAGTCTCTAAAGTCAACGCCTGTCACGCGATAGCCGTAGCCGGAAACAAATTCCCGCAGCTGTCTTACGGAGTCGACGTTGGTCCGGGTGGAAAGCCCGACATACACGTCCCTGCCGACGACCAAGACGTCGCCACCGTCAAGGATCCCCGGTGGCTCGATGCGCTGGATTGGGCGATGGGACTGCAGCGTCGTCTCGATAGACGATCGTTCACCTCGCCGTGACAGTGCACCCGGCCGTGTGATGATTGCAACCTCGTCAAGTACAACGGCGATGTCCTCCACGAAAACCGAATCGGGGAAATCCGTTTCTTCAGCCAGACGCTCTATACGGCAACCGAGGTCAGCGAGCACCTGCTCGTAGCGTGCATGCTGGGTCCTAGCCAGGTCGACGTCGATCGGTTCGCGGTCAAGGTGGGTCAGTTCGCATTCGCCGATGTTCGAACTGACACCCCTAGTGACTGCTACTCGAATACCCACCTGCGCACCTCCTTACGGTCCTGAGTCTCGGATCCTTCTGACTGCAATCCCTCGATGTTCTCCTAGATGAGACCACCATGTTTCACCCGGACAGCGACCTCTATGGTCCGGACTCGCGGAGTTCGGTGGGAAGGGGTCGAGCTAGATGGGCTGATCCGACAGCAGCCATCGCAGCGAGAAGAAGCGGGAGCCCGTAGCTCCCGACGGCTTCGAACAGCAGACCGGCGCCGATCGGGCCAACGAGGCCCGCAGTTCCCCAAGCGGTGAACATCCATCCGTAAGCGGCGGGATATCGATCTTCACCAAAGAGTCGATTGACGGCGAACGGGTAGACAGCGATTACCGCGCCATAGGCAAGGGCAATCCCGGCCACCGCGGCAAGGGCCACCAAGCCGTGACCGGTGAATGCCCCCAGCAGAAGGGCTACGACAGATCCAAGAGGAAGGCCGACCAGGAACCGTCGCAGCCGGGATCGGTCGGCAACGAGGGCGATCCAGACCCCGCCTACAGCGCAGGTGAAGCCGGCCACCGCGACGGCGACACCGTCTGGTCCGCCGGCCTCCTGAACGACAGCTGCCGCATGGCCTAGGGCTGTCAGTCCGGCTAGCACGGCCAAGCCGTACGCGGCCCAGAGCCGTCCCACTAGTCGGCGGTCATCTTCGGACAAGGTCCGGTCGGCGCCACCCGCTGTGGACCGGACCCCTCCGACAAGGAGAGCGGAGATCAAACCAGTCCCAAGGATCAGACAGGCCAGCAGACGTAAGCCTCCTTCCGGGCCGGCGGCGTCGATACGCGCCTCAAGGGCAACGGCGGCCGTTGCCGCCCCGAGGGCATAAGCCGCGGTAACTAGACCCAGGGCCCAACCCCGTCGGTCAGGTGTCGCTTCGGCAGACCGCTGAAGAGCGAAGGCGTAGCCGAGTCCGTTAGCACCCCCGAAAACGATTCCGTAGCCGAGGACTAGGCCAGCGAGAGACGACATCTCAGCAGCCAGCAGGAGACCACCGGCCGCACCGAGAGCGGAAATCGTGGTAATGACCGCTCCAGGAAGGTGTCGGAATAAGGGGTGGCCGACTAGGACGACCACAGTGAGACTGGCCAGGGCCACTGAGTAGACAGTGCTCATTGCCCCCCGGCCCACACCGAGATCGGCCTCAAGTGGTATCACAAACAGGCTCCAGGCGTGGATAGTGCCGAGGGATCCGCTCAGTAACACACAACCGGTCAGCGGGCGGACTCCGGAAGGCACGGGGGAACGCTAACGGGAGTCCGGACCGCAGCCAGGGAGAGGCTCTGGTCACCGGTCGGGAGTATGTGGTGAGATGGCTATACGGCGGTGACCTCCGTCGAACATGGCGGAAGGGGAATAAGCGATGCCGCACTACCTGATCCAAGCTTCTTACACAGCGGACGGCGCCCAGGGGCTGTTGGCCGAGGGGGGAACCTCCCGTGTTGCCGAGGCCACTGGGCTGATCGAGGCCCTTGGTGGCACGGTTGAGTGCCTCTACTTTGTCTGGGGAACCGACGACATCATCGGGATAACCGAGATGCCCGACGATGCTTCGGCAGCCGCTACAAGCCTGGCCGTGTCGGCCAGCGGCAAGGTGGGGGTTCGGATGACGCCCCTTCTTTCTCCAGGCGAGATCGACGCCGCAGCCGAGAAGGCAGGAGAGTTGTCTTATCGACCTCCGGGCGGCTGAATCACCGAAAGCGAGTTGCGGCTAGCCACTACCGGCTGAATTGTCAGGACAGTCATCGATGTCGACCAATCCGGTCAACCGGCAGTAACCGGATCAGGGAGCGAGACGGTTTCGGTCGATTTCTAGGCGCAGCACATCTGGCCGGCCGTAATGGCCAACAGGGTCAAAGTTCTGTCGGTGGCGGCGGACCTCAACCAAGTCCAAGTCGGCCCACACGATGCCCTGCTCGTCGTGGACCGGCTCAACAATCCATTCCCCATCAGGCCCGGCAATGCAAGTCCCGCCGTTGTGGTACCGCTCACCGTCTGGCAACTGGTTCTTCAGCGGGAAATCGTTCGGCAGGTCCTCGGAGCAGTAGGGGGCGCCGACGCTGACCACGAACAGCCTGCCCTCCCGGGCGATGAAGCGGGTGATGTCTTGGGTTAAGCCGACCGAGCCTGGCCAGGCCGCAACGTGGACCTCCGAACCGGTGCCGTACATGGCTGTCCGAGCGAGCGGCATCCAGTTCTCCCAACAGTTCAGGCCGGTGACCGTGGCACCCCGGTGCCGGTGGGCTACGAGGCCTGCACCATCACCGTCGGCCCACACCAGCCGCTCACCGTAGGTGGGCTTCAGCTTCCGATGGACCCCAACTACCCCCTCAGCAGGGTCGATGGCCACTAGCGAGCAGTAGACGGACCCCCCCGACTTCGAGCGTTCCACTATGCCTACATAAGCAAAGGCATCGGCATCCCGGACGGCTTCCACCACGGCGGTGAACTCGGGGCCGGCTACTTCCACGGCTTGGTCTACATAGCGGGCGTAGGCCTCCTGTTGGTCAGGGTCCTCCCAGGCCGAAGCATTCGTCCGATCGATCCAGACCGGATAGCCAGGAACGAAGACCTCCGGGAAGGCCACCAGGTCGGCACCCCCGGCAGCCGCCTCAGCGATCCGGTCCACGACTAGGCCGATAGTGGCCGATCGATCAAGGAAAGCAGGAGATACCTGTACAGCAGCTACACGCACACGCCCAGTCTGCGACAGGAGGCACCCGTGATGCCTTGTCGGGCTAGCGGGCGTCGACGAATTCCCGATTGGGAGCGGAGAACTCCATGACGTCGTCGACGATGGCGTCTCGGCGGATCATCTTCACATCCCGGCTGTAGTCCTGGGTGTGCAGCCACGGGGCACGATCTCCCTGACGAGGAAGGAGATGCAAGGAACGTTTCATGTACCCGGCCGGGAAGCCATCGATCCAGGGGCGTTGCGGCATGTCAAGGTCCGACGGGCGTAACCGAGGCGTGCAGGTGACGGCCCCCACATCGGCCATGTGGCTGAGGAGTCGACACACGTACTCTGCCGTCAGGTCAGCCTTCAGAGTCCACGAGGCATTGACGTATCCGAAAGTAGACACGAGATTCGGAACGTCGGAGTAGGCGAGCCCCTTGTAGGTCCACGTGCGGGCGAAGTCGACTAGTTCACCGTCGACTTCAAAGTCGATCTCACCCAGGGTGACCAAGTTCAGGCCAGTGGCTGTCACGATGATGTCGGCCTCTAACTCCCCGCCGGACCGCAGCCGGACGCCTGCCTCGGTGAACGTGTCGATCTCCTCAGTGACCACAGAGGCACTTCCCGACCGGATGGACTGGAACAAGTCTCCGTCCGGGAGGAGGCACAGTCGCTGGTCCCACGGGTTGTAAGACGGGGTGAAATGGGTGGCTACGTCGTAGTCGGGACCAAGGGCCTGTCGGACACCACCAAGCAAGAGACGCTTGATTTTGTCGGGATCGGTTCGGGTCTTCCGGTAGACGAGGCCTTGCCGGAAGACGTTCTTGCGTCTGGTCAGGGCGTAGGCCCACTTCTCGGGGAGGATCCGCCGCAACCGGTTAGCGAAGAGGTCGCGCGATGGACGAGCCACTACATAGGTGGGAGACCGCTGCAGCATCGTGACGTGGGCCGCCTGTTCGGCCATGGCCGGTACGAGCGTCATGGCTGTCGCTCCGGACCCAATGACTAGAACGCGCTTGTCTGTGTAGTCGAGGTCCTCGGGCCAGGCCTGGGGGTGGACAATCTGACCGCCGAATAGATCTCGACCCGGAAAGGTTGGGGTGTAACCCTCGCGGTAGCTGTAGTACCCGGAGCACATGAACAGGAACCCGCAGGTCAGCGTTGTGGTCTGGCCAGAGGCGGCAAGCGTGGCGGTGACCGTCCAACGTGCCGAGTCGCTCGACCACTCGGCACGCGATACGAGGTGGCCGAAACGGATGTGACGCTCCAAGTCCTGTTCGGCCACCGTCTCGCGGAGGTAGTCCATGATGGCGGGGCCTCCGGCGATTGACCGGGCGTCTTTCCAGGGCTTAAAGCTGAAGCCGAGAGTGTGCATGTCGGAGTCCGATCGAACGCCGGGATAGCGGAAAAGGTCCCAGGTTCCACCAATGTCATCGCGTCCCTCCAGGATGGTGAACGACACCCACGGGCACTTGTTTTGAAGGTGGTAGCCGGCGCCGATCCCAGAGATTCCAGCGCCGACAACCAGAACGTCGACATGCTCGGGGCTGGTGGAGAGCGGACCGGACATCGGTGGGACCCTAGGGACGGGCAGCGAAGGGAGCCAATCCCCGGTATTGACCCGACGTGGTGACCGGCCGATCCGGGGAGATTCCTACTGGTCTCGGCTCCGTCAGCTGCCGGTGGCGGCTCGTAGGCTCGACGGAAATGGACCGCTGGACCACGACGCTCCCCTCAGAGCTCCGCCTGACCCACCTCCGCCAACTTGAGGCCGAGGGGATCCACATCCTCCGCGAGGTAGTGGCCCAGTTTGAGCGGCCAGTAATGCTCTACTCCATCGGTAAGGACTCGTCGGTCCTGCTACACCTGGCCCGCAAGGCGTTCTACCCGGGAAGGATCCCGTTCCCGCTCCTCCACGTCGACACCACGTGGAAGTTCCGAGAGATGATCGCTTTTCGGGACCGCATGGCCGACGAGGTCGGCTTCGACCTGGTCGTTCACTCCAATCCTGATGGGGTGGAACGGGGGATCAACCCGTTCGATCACGGCTCGAAGAATTACACCGACATCATGAAAACCCAAGCCCTTCGACAGGCCTTGGAAGCCGGCAGGTACGACGCCGCGTTTGGCGGGGCTCGCCGGGACGAGGAGAGGTCCCGGGCCAAAGAGCGGGTTTTTAGCTTTCGGGATCGTAACCACCGATGGGATCCGAAGAACCAACGACCCGAACTCTGGAATCTTTACAACGGACGGGTTGACCGCGGTGAGAGCATCCGGGTCTTTCCGATCAGCAACTGGACCGAACTCGATGTGTGGCAGTACATCCACCTCGAAGAGATTCCCATCGTGCCGTTGTACCGGGCAGCTGTTCGACCAGTCGTAGAGCGGGACGGGACCCTCATCATGGTCGACGACGACCGCTTCCGGTTCACCGATGGGGAGAAGCCCCAAATGAGGTCTGTGCGGTTCCGGACCTTGGGCTGTTACCCGCTGTCCGGGGCGGTTGAGTCGACAGCGAGCACGTTGCCCAAGATCATCCAAGAGATGCTCCTGGCCACCCGATCCGAACGCGAGGGACGGGTCATAGACCATGACCAGGTTGGCTCCATGGAGGAGAAAAAGCGAGAGGGGTACTTCTAATGCCCCACGATTCGGACCTCATCACTGCCGATATCGACGCCTACCTGGCTGAACACGAGAAGAAGGACCTTCTACGCCTTCTGACTTGTGGAAGTGTCGACGACGGCAAGTCGACCCTCATTGGCCGCCTCCTACACGATTCCCAGTTGATTTACGAAGACCAGATGGCCGACCTTGAGGCCGACTCGGCAACTATGGGATCGACCGGCGAGCGTGTCGACCTGGCGTTACTAATGGACGGTCTGAAGGCTGAACGCGAGCAGGGCATCACCATCGATGTCGCCTACCGGTACTTCTCTACGTCACGCCGAAAGTTCATCATCGCCGATACCCCTGGTCATGAGCAGTACACGCGAAACATGGTCACCGGAGCGTCGACCTGCCAGCTGGCCGTGGTCCTTGTCGACGCCCGACACGGCGTGGTCGAACAGACCCGGCGACACAGCTTTATTGTCAGCCTGCTGGGTATCCGAGACGTGGTGGTAGCTGTCAACAAGATGGACCTAGTGGGCTGGTCGGAAGGGGCCTTTGGTGACATCCGAGGCAGATACCAGGAGTTTGCCACCGACCTCGAGCTAGCCGACCCGTACTTCTTGCCAATGTCGGCCCTCCTGGGCGACAACGTGGTCGACACTGGCCACAACCTCAGCTGGTTCGACGGGCCTCCCCTGATGGAGTACCTCGAGACCGTTGACGTGGCCACTGACGTGGACCTGGACCACCTACGCCTCCCGGTCCAGATGGTCCTACGCCCCGACCAGGACTTTCGTGGTTTCGCCGGGACCGTGGCCTCCGGAGTGGTCCGTCCAGGCGACGAGATCGTGGCCCTGCCGTCAGGAGTGCGTTCCACAGTGGAGCGAATTGTGACCTTCGACGGGGACCTTGAGGTGGCCGGCCCAGGACGGGCCGTGACGGTAACCCTGGCTGATGAGATCGACGTGAGCCGTGGCGACCTCCTGGTGGGCGGTGACGCTCTACCAAACCAGGCACACGAGATCGACGCCACCGTTGTGTGGATGGACAACGAACCAATGAAACCCGGCCGGCAGTACCTCCTGCGGTCGGCCACCGGTCAGACCAATGCGTCGGTGACTTCCATTCGTCATCAGGTCGACATCAAAACACTGGCCAAGCAGCCGGCAGCGGCCCTCGAGCTGAATGACATCGCCCGGTGCGCCATCAGCACCGATCGAGAACTCCTGTTTGACCCGTACAACATGAACCGGCAGACAGGGTCGTTCGTACTGGTGGATCGTCTACGCAATGCCACGGTGGGTGCCGGAATGGTCATTGAGGCTTCCTCCGGATGGGATCGAGAGCCCGACGCTGGCCTTGTTCGCCACGCTTCAGAAATCTCCCCGGACGAGCGGTCGGCTCGCTTCGGCCAGCACCCCTGCACCGTCCTGCTGACAGGGCTCACAGCAGCCGGGAAGTCGACCATTGCCACCAGCTTGGAACGGCGACTCTTCGACCAGGGGAGGGCCACCATCCGTCTGGACGGTGAAAACGTGCGCCTCGGCATCAGCCGAGATCTCGGATTCAGCGCACAAGAACGCTCGGAGAACCTTCGCCGAGTAGCCGAAGTCGCCCGCCTGGTCAACAATCAGGGCCTCATCGCAGTAGCGGCCCTAGTCGCGCCCAAGGAGGACGTCCGGGCCCGGGCCCGGAACCTCGTCGGACCCGATCGGTTTGTTGAAGTATTCGTGGATACCCCACTCGAAGTCTGCCGGCAACGTGATCCCCATGGTCTGTACGAAGCTGCCGAGAGGGGCGAAATCCCACAGTTTCCCGGCGTATCGGCCTCCTATGACCAGCCCACCGATATGGACCTCCGGGTCGACACCTCGGCCCAAAGCGTGGACGAATGCGTAGACGCCATCCTGAGCCTGCTGGACGAACGGGGGTTTCTCCGTGGATGAACCCACATCCAACAACATTGTCCGAGCCGAAGGGCTTGTGGGTTCCGTTGAGCGGCTTGCCGCCCTCGGCCAAGATGGCCATACGGTCTGGTTCACCGGGTTGTCTGGCTCAGGCAAGTCCACTCTGGCCTTCGCCTTGGAGGAGGCCCTCCTAGCCCAGGCAAGGGCGGCCTACGTTCTAGATGGCGACAATGTGCGCTTCGGGCTAAACCGCGACCTCGGTTTCTCCCCAGAGGACCGAACGGAAAATGTGCGGCGGATCGGCGAGGTTTGTCGACTCTTCCAGGACGCCGGACTCATTGTGCTCACGGCGTTTATCTCTCCCTACCGAATCGATCGGACCGCCGTCCGGGACCTCCACCCAGAAGGTGCCTTTACCGAGGTGTTCGTAGACACCCCGCTGGAGGTGTGCGAAGAACGGGACGTTAAAGGCCTGTACGCCCGAGCCCGAGCCGGGGAGATCACAGAGTTCAGTGGAATCTCGGCTCCGTACGAGCCGCCGGTGAACCCTGATGTTCGGATTGACACGTCCCGCCCACTGGAGGAATGCGTGGCCATCCTCCTCAACCACCTGACCTGACCTCGGTGAGATTCGTGTTGATCGAGTGGTTCGTCTCGCAGGAATTAGTGCAACTCGCCACCGGCTCGCCGTCGACTAGACCATCGAAGTGCAGGCGGCCGTTGGCCGCCCTGGAAGGACACCGAGGACCGTGACCGACCCGCTGCTGGAGCCGTTCGACCTAGGTGGCCTGCACCTACGCAACCGGGTGTTCTCCAGCAGCCACTCACCCGGTTACAACGTTGACGGCACGCCCAGCGACCGGTACGTCCGATACCACGAGGAGAAAGCCAAGGGTGGCATCGGCCTGACAATGATCGGCGGATCGTCGAACGTGTCACGTGATTCGGCGTCGCTCTGGGGTCAGCTGGACTTTGGGTCGGACTCCATCGTGACGCCCCTAGCGGGCATGGTGGACCGGATCCACGGACACGGCGCAGCAATCATGTGTCAACTCACCCATATGGGACGACGGAACGTCTCCAACGACGGCGACTGGCTGCCGACTATTGCGCCGTCACCGGTCCGGGAACCCATGCACCGCTTTTGGCCTAAGGAGATGGAGCATTCCGATATCCGGCGAGTGGTGAACGATTTTGCGTCAGCCGCCCGCCGTGCGGCTGACGCCGGCTTGGACGGGATCGAATTGCTGGCTACCAGTCACTTGCTGGACCAGTTCTGGACCCCGTTGGTGAATCAACGGACCGACGAGTATGGCGGAAACATGGCCAACCGTCTCCGATTTACCTTCGAGGTTTTGGAGGCCATCCGAGAGTCGGTAGGGGACCGTTTTCTGGTGGGCTTACGGATGATCGGCGACGAGGACCTAGCGGGGGGCCTGGATCGGGACGAGTGCTGCGACATTGCGGTCACCCTTGCCTCCTCCGGCCTCCTGGACTTCCTGAACGTGGCCGGGCCGGCCCTTTCGACTGAGGCCGGGCTAGCCAGAGCTATCCCGCCAGCCGGCACGCCTCTCATGCCATACCTACCGGTAGCGGCGGCTATCAGAGAGGCCGTGGACTTGCCGATCCTGCACGCCACCCGGATCACCGACGTGGCGTCAGCTCGACACGCCGTTGTTGAGGAGCTGGTCGATCTGGTCGGAATGACCCGGGCCCATCTCGCTGACCCGCATCTGGTAGCCAAACTAGAACGGGGCGATGAGGACCGCATCAGAGTGTGTGTCGGCGCTGCCTACTGCATCAACCGTCTCCACCTGGGGTTGGACTCGGTTTGCGTTCAAAACCCGGCCACCGGCCGGGAGGCCTCGGTTCCGCAGTTGGTGGTCCGATCAGAGGGGCCTCGCAAACGGGTGGTCGTGGTGGGCGCCGGACCCGGAGGTCTCGAGGCGGCTCGCACCTGCGCTGAGCGAGGACACGAGGTGGTGCTTTTCGAAGCTCAGGACCGCGTAGGCGGGCAGATGGCCTTGGCCGCCCGGGCTGGAGAGCGCCAACGGGAGGTAGCCGGCCTAGTCGACTGGTTGGAGGCCGAGGTCGCCCATGCCGGTGTTGACCTCCGCCTATCGACTCCCGTCGGGCCGGACGAGGTACTAGCCGAGAGAGCGGACGTCGTCGTGGTAGCCACCGGCGGGTGGCCCGACACGTCATACCTAGAGGAAGGGGAGAACCTCGCCTACACCTCCTGGGACGTATTAGCAGGTCGGGCCCGACCGACCGGCCGTGTACTGATCTACGACGACCACGGTGCCGAGCCGGGACTGGCCGTAGTGGAGTATCTGGCTGGCCGGGACCTGACGACACTTGAAGTGGTGACCCCGGACCGCCACGTTGGTCTCGATCTGGCCACCCCTCTCGGTCCGACCTATCTCCGGATGCTCTACGGCCACGGAGTACTTCTAACCCCTGACCATCGGCTGACCCGGATAAAGCAAGTTTCCGGTGGCCTACAGGTCACGTTGTGCAACGAGTACACGCGAGACGAGGTGTCCCGGGAGGTGGATGCCGTGGTGGTTGAACACGGCGTAGTTCCCAACGCGACCCTTTACGAGGCCCTCCGCTCCAGATCAGCGAACGAAGGTGTCGTGGACCTTGACGCCCTGTTGGCCGGCGAACCACAGCCTGTTCCCGCCAGTGGCTATGCGCTGTATCGGGTAGGCGATGCAGTGGCCAGCCGCGACGTCGCTTCAGCCCTCCTCGACGCCCGCCGCCTCCTCCAGACCCTTTGAATCACGACGGTTGTCGATCGCAGGACATTCCGTCCAGGCCCGAACCGTGACAGGATCCGCAGCCGTGGAAGCGCTATCCGACGAACAAGTGGAGACGTTCTGGCGGGAAGGGTACGTCCTCCTGTCCGAGGCCGTACTTGCCGAAGACTTAGCCGCTCTCCAAAAGGCTGTGGCCGGCTGGATAGAGGAGAGCCGGGGCCACGCCGGCCCTTGGGGCACCACAATGGATGGGCGGCCGCGTTTCGACGTAGAACCGCACCACAGTGCCGAACAGCCCGCCCTGCGCCGGGTGGCCTCACCTCAAGAGGTCTGCGAAACCCATCTACGAGTAATGCGCGACAGCCCGATGGTCGACGCGGCCGCACAACTAGTGGGCCCCAACCTGGCCGTCAACAATGTGAAGTTGAATGCCAAACAGCCCGGTGCCGGCACAAAGGTTCGTTTCCATCAGGACTTCGCCTATGAGGCGCACTCCAACGACGACATGCTTGCCGTGTTGCTCTTCGTTGATGACGTAACGCCGGAAAACGGTCCCCCGGAGATGGTGCCAGGCAGCCATACCGGACCGATATACGACCACTGGCACGACGGGGTGTTTACCGGAAGCATCGACGACGAGGTCCTAGGCGACCTAGCACGCCCCGTGCCGTGTTACGGCCCAGCTGGCACGGCATGCCTGATGCACACTCGACTGGTACACGGTTCGGCCCCCAACCTGAGCGACCGGCCAAGGACGCTCTCGATCTTCAGCTATCGGTCCGAGGACAGCCACATACTGCACCCAAACCACCTCCCAAGCGTTCACGACGGCGAAGTCGTCCGAGGACGGTTCACGGGCCGGATCCGGAGCGTGGCCTACGAGATGGCTCTGGCCGAGATGCCAACTGGGGCGTCGTTCTTTGAACAGCAGGCACAAGAGGAGGGTGAGCACTGAAACCTGATCTGGAGGCTTTGCCGTTTTCTGTCGACGATGGGTTCGGACCCCGAGCCCGGATCGGGCTGGTCGTCTTGGAAGGGGATCAGACGGTGGAAGCCGAGCTCTCATCGCTGTGGCCAGTCGGTGTGGCAGCATTCGCCACCCGAATTCCCATGGAGGATCGGGTCACGGCCGAGACGCTTCGGGCCATGGAGGAGCGAATTCCGACCGCTGCCAAGCTCTTACCCACTGGATTTGGGTTTGACGTCATTGGGTATGGCTGTACCTCGGCAGCCACGCTGATCGGTGAGGCCCGGGTGGACGCCGCCATTCGACGGGCCCATCCGGAGATCCCAAATACCAACCCCATTACCGCGGCAGTTACGGCCTTTGGGGCCCTGGGGGCAACCCGGATTGGGGTGGTAACTCCCTACAACGCTGAGGTAACGAGAGGGATCGTCGACCACCTCTCGGGTCAGGGGTTGGAGGTGATAAGAAGCGGCTCCTTCCTGGAGGAGAGCGACCACACGGTGGCCCGTATCACCGAAGCTTCGGTGGCTGCCGGAGTGCGACAGATCGCCGGCACCCCGGGGAGCCTGGAAGCCGTTTTCGTCTCGTGTACAAGCCTCCGGTTGTTTGGCATCGCGAACAGCCTCGAGGACGAACTTGGAATTCCCGTGGTGTCTAGCAACCTGGTCTTCGGCTGGCACCTCCTTCGCCTAGCCGGGATTGATGACCACCTGCCGGGCTTTGGGAGCCTGTTCGAGCACAACCTGAACGGTGTGTTGTCGTGACCGACGGTGCGGAGCGTGGTTTTCCTGTCGCGGAGTTCGAGGAGCGAACGGCGCGAGCCCAGCGGATGCTGGCCGACAGCGAACTAGGTGCCCTGCTGGTCTGCACCGAGCCGGAAGTCCGCTACTTCACCGGATTCCACACGCCCTTCTGGCAGAGCCCTACCCGCCCCTGGTTCATAGTGATCCCACAGTGCGGCCAGCCCACCGCAGTGATACCAGGCATCGGCGCCTCGGCCATGGCGCAAACTTGGGTAGACGACATCCGGACGTGGCCCGCTCCCCGCCCAGAAGACGACGGTCTAATGCTGCTGGCCGAGACGCTGGCTGAACACGCCGGGTCTGGGGATCGGATCGGGCTTCCCATGGGCCCCGAAACTCACGTCAGGATGCCTCTGGCCGATTTGGACGCCCTACGAGAGGAAATCCGACCGAAGGAGTTCGTGGACGCAACCGACGTGGTCCGCAGCCTTCGCATGGTGAAGTCGGAACGCGAGGTAGCCAAGGTCGCCCACATTTGTTCCGTGGTCTCCGACGGCTTTGAGGGCATTCCGACACTCCTATCCGCGGGGATGACCGAACGCGAAGCATTCTCAGCGTTTCGACTGGATCTGCTTCGCCGGGGTGCCGACGAGGTCCCGTACCTCGTTGGAGCGACCGGCCCAGGCTTTGACGACATCATCAAGCAGCCCTCCGACAGGACCATCGTCGGTGGAGATCTGTTGATGTTCGATACAGGCTCGATATTTGATGGCTACTCCAGCGACTTCGACCGCTACTACGCCTTCGGCTGGGCCGACGATGGAGCCCGACGGGCCTACGAGACGGTATGGGAGGCAACCGAGGCGGGCCTGGCCGCCGTACGGCCGGGAGCCACGACCAGTGATCTTTGGCGGGCCATGGCCACCGTCTTGGATGCCGGCGGCTCACTTGGTAACTCGGTTGGGCGAATGGGCCACGGCCTAGGAATGCAGGTCACCGAATGGCCGTCCAACACCGCCGACGATCAGACGGTGCTTGAGGAGGGAATGGTCCTCACCCTGGAGCCGGGACTCACCTGGGCGCCGGGCCGAATGATGGTGCACGAGGAGAACCTGGTCGTTCGAACTGACGGCGCCGAACTGCTGTCACGACGAGCGCCCGCCGAACTACCACTCATTGGCTGAGGACGCCGACAGGGTGGCCGACAGCATTCCAGTGGTATCTCTCGGCCACTCGGACGCCCTCGTGAGGGCGCTATCTACCACTGGGTTCGCGGCCGTTCGAGGCCATGGCGTCCCAGATGCCGACCTGGCGGCCATGCGCCGCTTGCTCGTCGACCTGTTCGCTGTGGGCGAGGAAACCAAGCGGCGCCAAGCCGTCACTCGCCGGAACTACCGAGGGTTTATTCCTCTGCGTTTCTTCTCTCCTAATCGAGATACAGCGGCTCCTCCGGATGCCTTTGAGGGTTACAAGCTTCACTGGGAATGTCCGTCCGGACATCCGGCACGCGACGAGTGTGACCTATATGGGTCGAACCGGTGGCCCGAACACGTGCCAGAGATGCCAACCGTGGTGGCTTCGTGGTGGGCGTCGATGGACGCCGTTGCCGACCGTGTAACGGCAGTACTGACCGGCGCCATCGGCATGAATCCGGATGTACTTGCCGAGGCCATGGAGGCACCCCTCACCAATACGACGCTTCTCCACTATCCGGAGCGGCATCCCGACGACCCGACGCCAGGATTCCACCCCCACAAGGACATCACTGTGGTGACAATCCTCAATCCTGACCCCGTGGGTGGCCTGCAGCTCCGGACGAGGGACCAGCGCTGGGTGGAAGCCGAGTGTCCGCACGACGCCCTCCTAGTCAACGTGGGTGACCTGCTGGAGGTCTGGTCGGGCGGACGACTGGTCTCTACTCCCCACCGGGTCACCAACCCGGATGGCGCCGAGCGCTACAGCGCACCATTCTTTGTGGTGCCTAATCACCGGACAGTGGTTGAGCCGCTGCTCGAACCCGTAGAGGGCTTCGAGTGGCGGTCGGTGCCGGTGGGCTATTCCCAGGCCGAAGTGTGGCGCACCAACTGGCCGGACGAAGAACCCTCGGACCCTGACACGCACCTAGGTGGCGTAGAGGAGTGACCGGGCCCGAGCCTCAGGCGGTTACGGGTTGGCATGGAGAAACCGGCGAATGTTGTCGACCAGCACGTCAGGGGCGTCCTCTTGACAGAAGTGACCCACGCCAGGCATCTCCACAACCGGGGCGTCGGGCCACAGGGCACAGAAATCGGCAATAGCCCGATCCGGTGGGATCGCCCCGTCCTCCATGCCCTCAAGCAGGATCGCCGGCTTTGCGCATAGGTCGCTGACACCGACCGCCCCCTCGGCTACGTAGTCCCGGATTCGACCGAGGTAGGCGTCAAGCGGGAATTCCAAACCTCCGATTGCTGACTCCCGGTCCGGGAACGGGTCCGAGTAGGCCCGGATCCAGGTGTCGTCGACGGCTGCCGAGTTAGTGAATCCAATGATTTTCATCACCGACAGAACGGTAGATCCAAGATTGAGCAGGACATCCTCAGTGCGACCAGATTCCAGCCCGCCCCCGATCCACGCAAACCACCGCGATTCAGACATCGGGGTCACTGAAGCCGGGTCAACTCGCCCGTAACCGGCCAGCGTGTTGGCGAACACAATTCGTTTGACTCGTTCTGGATGTCGCACTGTGTACGCCGTAGCAATAGGCCCACCCCAGTCCTGACCTACGAACGTGATATCGGTCAGCTCCAAGTGCTCGATCAGCGAAGACAGGTTCTCCGTGTGGGCCCGCAGTGTGTACTCCCGGTCCTGCGGGGTTTCCGACTTCCCGAAGCCCATGTGGTCGGGTACAACCACACGGTTATTTTCGGCCAGTGGCCCGATCATGTGCCGGTACAGGTATCCCCAGGTCGGCTCGCCGTGCAGGCAGACGATCGGCTCGGCATCTCTCGGGCCTTCGTCCACGAAGTGTTGGACAAAGCCGTGGCCATCGAATGTGTGCGGGGCGAACGGAAACGACCCGTCGTAGGTTTCATCGAGAGGGACCATCGCGACCTCCGGGATTCACATGTGGCTCCGGCTAGGTGCCGAGGCGTCGGAACCGATGTTGGCAGACCAGCCGGACAAGAAGGACACTCAGGAATAGCGGGTCAGCCGTCGCGGGCATTCCGGGGGAGTCGTGGAACGAGCCGAACAGGTCGCACAGATCAAGTTGCTGATGTCGCGCCTCGACGATGGCCTGACCGTCGATGCCGGCGGCTTCTGCCACAACCCGACGAGTGTCTACGCAGACCCTGACCTGGCCGAGCGTGAGCGCAGGGGCTTTTTCGCTGGCCATCCCCACCTCGTCGGTCTAACCGGTGACCTGCCTGAACCCGGTGCCTTCCTGACGTGCGCCGACTTACCCACACCGCTCCTAGCCACCCGCGACGACGAGGGTCGCTTTCGGGCTTTTGTCAATGCCTGTCGACACCGCGGCGTGGTGCTCGAGGAACGTGACCGGGGTGAGGCCAGGCGGTTCACCTGCCCGTTTCACCGGTGGTCGTACGACATCGGAGGTTCTCTCGTCGGTCTACCCAATGCGGACCACTTCGGTGATCCCGATAAGGCCTGCCTTGGCCTGCTTGAACTACCCGCCGTGGAAGAGGCCGGCTTGTTGTGGGTCCATCCCGACCCGGAAGGCACCATCGATCTCGAGGAGCAACTGGGGCCTGAGCTTCGGGCCGAGCTGGTCTCGTGGAACCTCGGCGAGTTGTCGTATCTCGGAAGGGACGACTACGACGTGGCTTGCAACTGGAAGTTGGCCATGGACACCTTCGGGGAGACTTACCACTTTCCTGCACTCCATTCGGAAACGATCCACCTGAACTTCTACGGGAACGTCCAGTGCTACGACACCTACGGACGAAACCACCGGATGCTGCTGTGCAAGCGCGAGATCGACGGGCTGCGAGACCTACCGGAGGACAGGTGGGAGATCACCACCGCAGCCCTACCCGTCTACTGGCTCTTCCCTAATGTCCAACTCATGCCGTTCGCCGAGGGCATTCACCTGGTGCGGGCCTATCCGAGCCCCACTGATCCTGGCCGTCACGTGAGTCGGATTACCTGGTACCTACGGCCCGGCCCAGCAGCGGACCCCCAGTCCCGCGAAATGTTGACGATGATCTCGAGGGGCTTCGGGTCGATCATCCGCGATGAGGACTACTTGGTGAGTGCGAGCCAGCAGCGCACCGCCTCGTCAGGAACCCTCGACCACGTGGTGTTCGGCCGCAACGAACCCGCCCTGCACCACTACCACGGGACCTACCGACGGATGCTGAACATGGAACCGCTACCCCTTCTCGATTATATTACCCATCGGTAACTTTCAATAAGTCTTTTGGATCCCCTAAGGAGACCCAATGAGAGCACTTCGTACCCCCGACGAACGTTTCCTCGATCTACCCGACTTTCCGTTTGAGTCGCACTATGTCGAAATTCCGGCTACTCCCGAAGAAGGCGGTCAGACCGCCGGCGACAGACAGTTGCGAGTGCACTATCTCGACGAGGGGCCGACTGATGCTGCGCCGGTGCTACTCCTGCACGGAGAGCCGTCATGGGGTTACCTGTACCGGCACATGATTCCGCCACTGGTTGCTGCCGGGCACCGGGTCGTCGTACCCGACCAGATTGGCTTCGGCCGCAGTGACAAGCCCACAGAGATGGGTGATTACACGTACGCCCGCCACATCGCTTGGATGTCGAGCTTGGTGTTCGAACACCTTGACCTCAACGACGTCACATTCTTCGGGCAGGACTGGGGTGGACTGATCGGACTGCGATTGGTCACCGCCGAACCTGATCGGTTTTCCCGGATCATCTTGTCCAACACCGGCCTTCCTACCGGAACGCCCCCACC